>ENA-ORXF01002106-ORXF01002106.1-marine-metagenome-genome-assembly--contig:-NODE-2106-length-12163-cov-14.376882_pt1 | contig 12163 bp, 9 predicted proteins | sample MGYA00237864_ERZ511476 | MGnify/ENA primary metagenome ERZ511476 (study PRJEB26306, sample SAMN06343908) | marine metagenome | isolation source: coastal waters | place: Atlantic Ocean: West Antarctic... | reverse complement strand
AATTGACCGTCACTAGCCTGTTTATTATCTTCTGATTGTTTTCTCCACACTTCAGGGAAATAGAAATCTTCTACCTCCACATAACGACCTGATATCTCATTCCAAGCATGGTCTTTTGTAACGTGCGTTGAAGTTGTTTCTATACCCACCACGTGTTTATACCATTGACGAAGAACGAACTCTGGTGCTTTGATAATCATCATAACGTGTTGGTGTCTGAAAGGTGAGAAGTGTTTGTGTTTGATTAGGAATTTAGATAGTCGTTTGTCTTTTTCTGTAAAGTCTTCTGAACGACCACCGAATGATACTCGGGCTGCATTAACTGGAGTTAGGTCATCACCTAACTTGTCTACAACCTCGATGTATCCTTTATCTAATACATCAATTTTCATAATATAACCTTTTATTTAGTAATAAGTATTAGTTTATTTTTATACTTTCCAATTTATTTTTTACATAATCAAAAGAGTTTCTTTTTGGTTTCCATAAGCTTAATGGAACTAATGTTCTACTTATGTTAGGATACTCATCCTCTAAAGAGTTAATGGTTCTTTGATTATCTCTACGAACTTCTTCTTTTGTACCCGATATTCTCCATTGGAATTGAGTATACCTATATAAATCATTTTGCTTTCCATAGTCTTTTAAAGATACCTCAAAAATTGGTTTAGATGTGTCATTAGCAATCTGTACATAATACCTTGTAATTTCACCGATTTTATAATCACTAGCAGATGGTTTAGCTGGTGTAATCTTTGGATAATCTTGACGAGTTAAAGAACTTATATCTGAGTATCTTGAGTATAGAGTTTGATTTTTTACCCTCTCTATTAATTTAGAATTTGTACTCTGATTTATTCCTGTTAGATAAACCTCATCTTTATCAAACGTATAATATATAGAATATAGCATATTGGATTTAACAAAACCACGTGTCTCTTCATAGATAAACTCTTGTGGTTTTGTGCGTAAACCTTGAATGTTTCGTTCATTGTTTGTTTTGATAATTTGTATTTCTTGCTTGTTTGCCATTACCCTAAGATCCCTCCGCCAGTTCCACTTCCATCATCAGACCCTACACTAACTGATGCATTTACTTTGTTTGCATTTTTTGTATCTTCAGGTATTGGTTCTCTTTGACTTTCTGTCAACACTTTAGCATCAGATGTTGATTTAGCTTTTGCAAATTGTTTTTGTATTTCTTTAAAACGACTTTTAACCTCTATGGTAGTTTTAGTTACCCTTGAAGCTGATGAACGCATCTTACCCTTCAAGGCTACGTTCCAACCAGTACTGTCTACTGTATGGTTGACATCGAATATTTGAAATATTGCGTCGTCTTGATATCTTTGTGGTAAATATGATGAATGAAAAGAATTGCTTGGAAGAATACCACCAATTCCATCAATGTCTAACTCTAACTCTACTGGTAATATGAGTGGTTTATTATCGTCTGTAACAGTAGTTTCAAGTGTTTGAAAAAGTGAAGTATTAAAAGATATACTATCAATGAATTGTTGTTTTAGCTTGTTTTTAGCATCATATTTTGAAGAGTATAAACTCATTAAAGGTGAAGGTAAAGCGTCTACACCAGTTGCTTCTTTCTGTTTTTTGTTAAGTTTTAATTTTCTTCCAAGTTCTTTCCAATCTTCATCTGTTAAGAATCGTGGTAATGGTGGTGGAACTGACCCACGTGATATACCAAATAGTTCTTCTGCTTCTTTATTATCTGCTGCAGCTTGAATTTGTTCATCTCGTTCAGTTACCGTATCTTTATACTTTTGACTTATTAACTTTGGATTATCTTTTAAAAACTGTAATATATTATCACTTCCACCCTTTGCTGTAAGTGGTTGACTTGGGTCACTTGATGTAGTACCATAATTTTGAAAACCCGTTTGATGTAAAGCGATTCTAACACCATCATTTGCTTTATCTTTATTTTCAGGGTCAGCTCCAACCTTTCCAACCATTTCAGATTCCTTTGAGCCCACCTCAGTTGGAGTAGCACCAAGAGTTTCAGTTTCATCAGCATTTGCACCATACATAATAGACATCGCCATTGCACTTGGTATTTTTGCTGCTATATTCTGTCTTTTTACTATACTATCATGTCTCCATACTGGAAAAAAGAATACTCCTTTATTTGTTACACTATCTGTTGTAGTATCATAAGTACTCTTAGTGGTGTCACCCCTTTGAAATGGGTTAGTGGTGCTAACTTCTACTGCTGGACTAGGTAACTTAATAGCTGTAATATTATCATCAACTATCTTATTTCTATATGATTCTTCTTCATCACTTACTATATTAAATTTCCATAAAGGTATATCTCTATTTAAAAGTGCAAATAGTTGTTGTAAAGCTTCTTTTACGTTATTAGTTTCTACTCCATCCTCCGTAACACCAAATGCTTTTTTTATCAACTTAGTATTAATTAACATATTTCTTAAAAATCCATAACTTCCTACTTTAAATGTTACATCTTTCTCAACTTGTTCTTTTATAAGTACGTCTGTATTTGCAAACGGCCCTACGAAATTGGTAACATTTACTCCATCTTTTAAAGTTTCACCCGTTTCTTCTAACATAGTAAATACGCCTTCATCACCTGTAGTAAATTGTTTAAAGTTATCATTAACTAGTTTAGATAATTTAAGTAAATATTCTGAATCTCCGTTTATTTGCCAATCAAACTCTGTAATTTCTGAATTATTACCACTTTCCAAATCTGTTATAACTTTTGGTTTCTTCAATGGTTTAAACTGACCAGGTAATATATAGTTATTTATATCTATGGTTTCTAAATATGGGTGATTTGTGATACGTGTAGATTCATATAACTCTGTATTCTTTCCTGATTTCGCTTCTATTCTTTCTATTGACCTAAACTCAGCAGTTGGAGTATTTCCAGGTTTAGTTACTAATGATAAGAATTTAGATAATATATTATCTTCAAACCAACCCCAGCGAACCCATACGTTATGAACACTTAATATTGATTCATCGTCACCAAGATATGTTTTATATTCCATAATAAATTTATTAGGAATATAACTAGCATAAATATTTCTTTTTGCGGAATTGTCACCATGAATTATTGTTTTGGTTTTGAAACCAGGATTATTTTTGGGTTTATTATCAACAATATATTCTATGGTTTCATTATTTTGATTTTTCTTCCTTCTAGATAGTTGAGATTTTACATAATCATCAATGTGTTCTATCAATGTTTTTAAGGTTACATCACTATCAAATTTTATCTGTTGCTCAATTTTACCTTCTGCAATCTTTTTAGTTGCTTCATCTAATTCTTTTTCTGTCATCTTATTAGATATATCATATCGTACTTCAGTTGAAGCGATTCCCTTTGATGCTATAGGGTTTCCTAAAACATCAGCACCCATACTTGTAATTGAAGTTGTACAATCAAACCCACCATCATCTCTTGTATTATATTCAAAATTACTGACTATACCAAGTAACATATCAAAATCACCATCAGCGTCTATAACTGTATTCTTGTAATCCGTATACGCTTCTCTTTTTATACCATTAGGCCCAATGAAAGTTGGTAAGTTTGCTAAACTTTCTTTACCATATACCCAACCCCATTCTAATAATATTGTTTTTCCAACTGATAAAAAATGTGGAGTTAACCGATTTATATCTTCAAAGCTCCAACAAGTCCAAGATACACTTCCTTGTCTTAAAGCTCTCGTTCCACCTCTAAATTGTACATCTATTGATTTAAGACCTGGTATTGGTCTTTTGAATTTGTTTTCAGTACTAGTATCATCATTAAAAAAGTCAAAAATATCTGGTTGTGGTAGTACACGAGGACCATATATCTCATCATATCCAGCCGCTATTCTTTCTGAACCTGCAACTCCAAATCCATCAGAATTAGTTGTTCCATATGTTAATTCACCACCCATTAATATAACTGGATTTTCTAATCCAGAGGTCATCCTTATGAATGGTGATCGTACTGATAGTTGGTTGTTGGTTAATCCACCCTTTTTAACTATTGTATTTGGTGTATTACCCTCTCTACCCAATAATTTCATTTTTTGAAATAATCGTCTTTGAATTGCTTCTGCGATTGGATTTAAACTAATCATAATCTAACCAGTTTTATTTAAATTTTTAAATTTCTCTACGATGTTTACTACATTTCCTGGTATTCTGATAATCTCGTCAGCAGATAATGCTACTTTTCCTCGTATACCATTTGCCTTTGCAATAACCCACCATAGACTGACATCATTGTAGTAGGTATACGCAAGAGTATCTAATCTTTCACCATCTTTTGGATAAATAAATGTATCGCTATCACTAACTAATATTTCAGGATAATAAGTCGTACTATAAACTCTTATGCCAGACTTATCTATTTTTTGTTTTGTTGTTGAATATCTTTTCATTTTAAAATGGTAATTTCTTTATAAGTGCTTTAGCTTCTTTAGATTGGTTTGCTAATCCTAACAAATTAGTTGCTTGACCTGCTAAAATATTTACTAACTGATTGGAAGTTGTACCACTATATTCTTCTTCTGCAATCCAGGGAACTTCATAATGTTTTTGTGATGAACTTGGTAATCTATCACCGATGTAAACAAATGTACAACTTGCTTGAATGTATTTAGGTAATTTAGCCCAAACTGTTTCCCAAGTTCCGTTGTCTTGAACTGTGTAAGTTAAACCAGATATGTAACCCGAAGTATCCTTAAACATATCACCAATAGTTAACTTACAGAACGGAGCAACCATTCCAGCTCCACCACCAGCTGCACCCGCCCAAGATGGATACGTTAAACCTGCAAGATAGTTCATCTTTTCCCACAACCTAACCAATTCTTGGTCTGATTTGGGATATATATCAAATGTAAAACTAACCTCACGAGTTGTTCCTAAATAAACATAAACATTATCTGGTCTTCCTATATATCTTTCTGCTGCATATTCAGGAGTAAATGTATCTGTTATACCACTTAGTAATGCTCTAAATACTATACGATTATTATTCATATCTTCAAATCTAAATGGAATAAAATCTAAGTTATCATCTGCGACCTGTTCATCAGCATTACGTTTCCCATATGGAATCATATTGACTTTATCTACACCAACAGATCCAAGAACACTTGCATCAAGAATACTTACTTGGGTTTTTTTACCAATAGTTGCTTTTCCATCAATTTTTGCAAATTCCCGTGCAGCTGCACCAATCTGTTTCGCTTTTTCTTTAACAAAATCTAAATTTATCGTTGGTGTATTAAGACTGATTTCTGGTAATTTTGATCCTATAATCTTGATTTTATCTCGAGCTCCACCTAAATCTGGTAATGGTATTTTACTAAGAGCTCCACCAATTAAACCACCCACAAAACCAACCGCTGCTCCTCCTAAATCTATAACTTTTTTCAATGCTGGTGAAGATATATTTATGGCGACACTTGATACCAATGATGCTATAGTATTCAGATAACCTGATACAACTAAATTTGGGTCAGGTTTATTTATATTAATCGCAATTACACCAGGTGAACTCCCTAATGATGGTACAAAATACTTTCTTGTATTTTCACTTTGTTTTATTAGATTACCTGCTGCACCAGGATTACCATTAGCCAGAGTACCTTTTTTATCAAACACTCCATATCTAGCATCAGTTCTAGATTCTTGTGCATTCCTACTCATCAACTCAGCTTGTTTAGTTAAAAAGCTTATACCCTCTTGTGTAGCTAAAAACTTACCAGTTCTTTCCAAATTACCTAATGAGTTACCTATAAATTCACTTGGAGTTCTTCCTAAAACCGCACCACCTACACTATCTAAAAAACTAGCACCTGTTTTAATAAGACCTTCTACAGTATTACTAAATGTGCTATCACCTAAATTAAAATTGTCAGCTTTACCCCATCTATCACCTATATCTCTGAGAACGAATGGTTCATTAAAAAGTAAATTTGATGACCCACGAGCAGCTAACCTACCACCACCTTTAGCTTGTGCATAATACTCTGCTAATGGAAATTTACCTGATAAGGATGATTCTTTAGTGTGTAATATTTCTATTGGGGATGGTGATTTTTCAGAATCTACTTTAGTTCTTACATATAAACTATTATCTATCTTTGGAAAGGTTGGTCCTGTTGCTTTATTAGGCGTAGGTGTAGGAGTTGAAATAGTTTCTTCATACGTTGCTTTTAGTTTTGCTTTTTCTGTTATGAATCCCACGGTATACCTATCTATCCTCTTAGCTCATCTAACTGAGCTTTTTGGATTTTTAAACTTTCTTCTGCAGCACTAAGTGTTCTCTCTTGTACCTGACCTTGTGAACCCATAGCCGAACCAACTGCACCAGCGGTTCCTCCAGCTGTATTGTTTCTCACAAGTCTTGATAATTGTTCTACATTCACACCAACACTCTCTGCCAAAGCCTTTCTCTGTATAACATTCATTTTATTAAACTCAGCTTCACCACCAACCTGTTTAAGAATCTCACCCATCATCTGGTCTTGTTTACCAGCTAAAGCTAATTGTCTTGCTTTATCAAGGTTTATGTTTCTACCAAGTAATACCGATGCTTCCATTTGTTTTTCAATAGAAGTTTCAAAGTCAAGTAGTGATTCTGTTATACCAACTACTGAACTCATATTCAATCCAAGTTTTCTTGCTGCAATTCCAGCTTGTACTAAGTTATTACTACCAGATTTGGCAAATTGAGCAAAGAACTCAGCATTTTCTGCTATATCCCTAAATACATCAGCAGGAGCGACTCCAGCGTCACCGGCGAGTTGTCTATTAATTTCTATTTGAGCTAGTAGAGCTTCCCTACTTGCACTTGATACTGATTCCATCACGGAGAGAACTGATGTTAATTGGTCAGCTGTAGTACCAGTTTGTAATGCAACTTTAGCTAAGTTAAGACTAAGACCTAAAGCTTCACCCCTACTTGCTCCTAAGTTATCCTTTGCTGCTTTAAAAGACTCTTTTATATCTTCAGATTCTAATCCAAAAGCTTTACCAGCAAATGCCAATCCTGTGAAAGCTACGTTCATAGCAGCAGCTTCTACCGCACCAACACCTAAATCTTTTCTTGTTTGAGCTACTGCCTTTTGAAATTTTACAAACGCGAAAGCGGCTGCTGCAATTACAGCAGCAATGGCCAAATATGGATTAGCACTTGCTATTATATTAAACATTTTACCAGCAGCTTGTAATTTTCTAAATCCAGCTAATCTTTCTTTTACATTTGCTATCAAATCTTTTGACATATTTAAAGCATCAGCGTCTAATTCTCCTTGTTTAACATCTTCTTTTGTTGCTTTTTTATCTAGTTTGAGAGATGATTTAGCTGCTGCCAAAGACATTTCTTTAACTTTGAATGTGCTATTAACTAAACTGTCAATTTTATCATATGTTTGAAGTTGGTCTTTTAAATCTTGACTAATTCCTACTAAACTTTCTTTAGTTTCAGCCTTTCTTCCAAAATGACCCTGTTTTTTGGCCACTTTACTTTACACCTGCTCTTTTCCAAAGGTCTCTTTCAAATTTTGATTTCTGAGCTTTAGACATACCCTTCATATCGTTTTCTATATCTTTTACTAATGCAGCGACACGAGCTAATTTTTTACCAACTTTTGGGTCTTTTTTACCCATATCTTTAGCAACTTGTTTTCCAGCCTGTGTTGCAATTCTACCAAACATCTTATCGAGAAAGCCTTCGATAAGTTCTGGTGTTAATTTTTTGTATTTTGCCATTTGAATCTCCGTATTGAGTATAGTGAGTCAATAATAAATATCAATTACACAGAAAATTACTTTTTATATGAACTCTTATGTTTGTTCATTTCTTTTTGTAATTCGTCTGCTTCTTTCTTATAGAAAGTTTGTAGTCGTTTTAGATAGAATGTACGAAGATATATAGGTAAGTTGTAAGCATCACCAAAAGTGAAACCACCTTTTGAGTGTAATATTAGTTGAAATATTTCCTCGTGGAGTTGAAGTTTATATTCCGGCGGAAGGCCAAAAAAATCGAAGGGTGATCGGAATCACCACTGCTGTCTCCTTTCCATCAGAATCAAATATTGTTGCATTCATATCTACATCTGGTGTAATCGTTGATAAATAGTTTCTAAATGGTAGAGAATCCCTTGATAAAAACTCATTATCTACAAAGTTATTTATATAAGATTTTTCAGACTTACCATCTACTGAAATTATCATATGTTTTAAACGAGTAGTTAGTTCAAAACTTTGGTTTTTAGATATTTTTTTCTTTGCTTTGATTTCTTCTGCTATTTCATCTTCATCTTTTCCAGTTAATAACTTAAAACCAATTTCTCTTTCTGAAACAGGTAATTTATATGTATGTTCATTGACACCCTTAGTAAATTTAGAAAAATCTATTTTTGCAGGTTCAAGTTTTGATAAATCTACTGATTGTTCTTCTTCATCATAAGTAAATTTATATTCTTTACCATAACCAAGAATACGAGCAGCTATCATAATAGCATTCTTATCACCGACTAACATATCATCTAATTTAATTGATTTGTCTACAATTAAAGATTCTAGTAATTTTTCAATTACAGTACCTTGTTGTATTAGGTTCTGAGAGGTAAGAATATCTTCTTCTTTAGCGGTCATATATTTTACTTCTACTTTGCCACTTGAAAGTGGATGACCTTCAAAGTAAAAATACCCCTTAGATGGTAATTCTACCACCTCTGTAGGGAATTTGTAATCAGCCATAAATGACTCCTTTGTGTATTAAATTAATAACCAATTATAAATATAACTGTTTTGTTCGTAAATAACTAATTATTTTGACGGTGCGAATTTCTCTTTGATTGGTTTAAGAATCATATCGAAAACGATATCGTCATATTTTGTCGGGGTAAGTTTTACGATTTTTTCTAAAGCGTAAATCGCGATTAAAACATATTCCCAATTTGCTGCTATCCATTCAGTCATTGTATTCTCCTATTAGAATTGTAAGATTGCGTAATCATATTTTAGTGTTAATTGAATTTCTGCGGGGTCACTTGATGCATAATCCATATCACCAAAGTTTGCACTTTCAATATAAGTACCTTTTAGTGTCCATTCTTCTACTACGTCACCAACTGGTCCTAGCATATTGAATGTAACATCTTTTTTATAAAAATCTGAGTATCCATCACGACCTGTTACTGATTCGTGTGATAACCTAACCCATTCCATAACAGCTTGTGCACCACTTGGAACAACTGGGTCATATAATGTAATATCAATAGGTTGCCACGCACCTTTACCCTTAATGTATCGTTTTACATTAATGTGGTCTAAAACTATCTCTTCGAATTGAATAGTTGGTCTATTCGCTGTCTTTATTAAATATGCAGGTATACCTTCGATATACATAATGAACCGATTTTTTGTCTTCGGTTCAAACGGTGTAAACATAATTTCTGAAGGGTCTAATGTAGCCATTCTTTATTCTCCTAAAAAAAAGTCTTTTATTTGTACTCATAAATAAATATCACTTAAAGAAATTTTAAGTAAAAAAGAAAAACCCCAATCGAAATTGGGGCTTCTCATTATACATTACATCTATTAATAAGTCAGACTTATTCAGGAAATGTAGCACCTGTTGGTTGAACGACAAAATCGAGTACAATAAACTCAGCCGTTCGTGTTGGTTGAATAAATATCTGACCAACTAATTGATTTCTATCTACAACATCTGGAGTATTATTGGAATCATCCATTACTACTCTAAATGCACTTAAACCACTATTCTGTTGTACCTGTTCAAGATAAGGATTTACAATATTCAAGAAACGATTTCTTAGTGCTTGAGTATTTTGTTCAAATACTAAGTATCTTGATGAACTTGCAATAAACTTTCTTAATGCAATCAACAATCTACGAACATTGATTCTATCTAACGCGGATGGTTTAGTTTGTAGTGTTTTTTGTCCAAATACTACGACACCTTGACCAGGAAAGGAAGCAATTGGATTGATTTTGTTTTCATACAAATCATCACGTTCGGCGTGAGTCAATCGTGTTTTAGCTTCTAATACCGTAGTTAGACCACCACGATTCAAACCAGCTGGTGCGAACCATTCGTGAGCTATTTGGTCTGTGAAACTAATCACACCAGGTAGTACTACCGATGGTGGTACAAACACTGGTCTACTTGTATTTCTATCTACAATTTTAACCCACGGGTAATATGTAGCAGCATAATTGGTATCCAATGTTTTAATCGTGTTTTTAACTGTCGATATTGAATCACCAATTGCACTAGCGTCCATTATATAGAACGCGTCAGCTCTAGCTTCTACCTTAGATATTGCGTGATTAGTTACCGTTGAGTGTAATCCGTGAATAACACCAGGTGTTACTAATAGGTTAATATCAAACTCATCAGGATTACTTATAGCGTTAAGAGCTCTTTTGTATGCAACAGAACCACTAGCACTAGAATCAGATAAGTCAAATCCTTGTGTATTAGTTTCTGAAATATCTGTACCTGTAGAAAAAGGTGTTGCTGGATTACTACCATCAAATCCCCATTGGAAAGGAACTGAGAATTTCAACTGTTGTATTGCAGAAGCTGGTGTAGCTCCTACAGTTGTAAGACTAAGTGAATCGTCTTTATCTGAAAATGTAGTTGATAATGAAGTATCAAAGTCATCATTACCAAACATATTTTCTAAATGGAATACAACATTATTACCAGTTGCAGCTGTACTTGGAACTGGTGCTAAATAATTCATATTATCTGCTTTTGGACCTGTAGTAATTAAATCAATTCCATACGCAACTGTACTATCAAATGTTCCATTACCATCTGTTTGTTTTGTCTTAAATGAAGCCGATGGAACATTAGTACCACCTGGAACAGTATTATATACTGCATTATGACCCATTGGAACAACATTCTTTGGATATTTAAATACACCATCCTCTTCCATTGTTGAATAGTCACCTACTCTTATGAATCTACTTAAATTAGGATAACTACCAAAGTAAGTTAATTTACCATTAGAATCTATCTCAACGTGACGGTCACCAATTTTTTTAGCAAAATAGTTTGGTGATACTGGGTCAAGTGTTAAGTTATCAAATTCTTCGAATCTTTCATCATCACTAACACTAAGTACGTGAATTGAGAAAGTACCATAATCTACACCTTCTATATCTTCTTCTGGTTTAATATTTAATACTTTAATTTTGTAAGTAGTATTTATCTCAGTTCCGTGTGAACGACTATAAACCCTAAATAGACTATATCGAGATGAGTTAATTGTTTGAGATAACAAGTATGGTGTTCTAGCAAACTGATAATCTACATTACCAGTCCAAGTTCCAGCTTCACCCTTACTATCAAATGTAGTAGAACCACCTGTAAAGTTATGTCCATCAGCTGTATTGATAATTCCTACCATAACACCATCACCACCAGTTCCACCGGTTGTACCTAATCCGTGAGCATTATTTAAAGAACTTGTTGTATAGCCAGGAAGATTCATAGCTTTGTTTTTAAATACTTTATATACATAAACAGATGAGTCATTAGCACCTGACTTAACTGATTGTGCGTCTGGACTAATTACTTTATCTATAAAATTAGCACTACCTGTATCAAATGATAGTACATATTCTTCAGGTGTAACATTACTACCTGAAACAGTAATAGTAAATGCTGACCCAGTTGCCGTACCAGCACCTGTACTACCAGTAGTTTTTATGAAACTAAGACTTAAATCTCCTAAACCAGTCGAACCCCTTGATGGAGCTAAAATAGCAAGTGATTGAGAAGCATTTCCAGCTGCACTCATCACATACGAATGTGCAACCAATTGAATTGAATCAGCGGCGTATCCACCAATTCCTAAAACTCTAACTATTGTTACTACACCAGCACTTCTCAAATATTCTTCTACTGCGTACGGTGTGTAAAATCTTGGGTCTACAGTACCAAATACCTGTTCAAATTCTTGAAAATTAGTTACTTGGGTTGGTGTAAACGCTGGGCCTACCTTTGTAGGGCCTATTATTGCGGCACCAATTTCACCTATCGATTGAGGTAAAAATGATAAATCTCTTTCTCGTGTAAAAACACCAGGCGAGACAATTCGTTCAGCCATATTTTTTCTCC
>ENA-ORXF01002104-ORXF01002104.1-marine-metagenome-genome-assembly--contig:-NODE-2104-length-12165-cov-3.597038_pt1 | contig 12165 bp, 7 predicted proteins | sample MGYA00237864_ERZ511476 | MGnify/ENA primary metagenome ERZ511476 (study PRJEB26306, sample SAMN06343908) | marine metagenome | isolation source: coastal waters | place: Atlantic Ocean: West Antarctic... | reverse complement strand
GAATCGTCATGATAGGCGCGGCTGGCGCTCACCAGCCGCCAGATCTCCTTGGTGATGCCGTGCATATACACCGCCAGGCTGATCCCGCCGTAGCAGACGAGCGCCAGCCGCAGTTCCTTCTCACGCATCAGCCAAGGTCCAGCGTCGCCCAGATCGGCAGGTGATCGGACGCCTTGCGCGCGGTCGCGCTGGCATGGACGCCGCAATCGACGATCCGCAGCGCGCGCGACGCCATGATCCGGTCGAGCCGCCCGACCGGCCGCCGCGCGTGAAAGCTCGCCCCCGTCGCCGCCATCGCATAGTCGCGCGAAAAATCACGCAAGCAGCCCGCCGCCGCGGTCCATTCGTTGAGATCGCCCATCAGCACGGTCGGGTGGCGCGCGTGGCAATTGTCGACATGCGTCATGATCGCCGCCGCTTGCCGCCGCCGCCACAGCCCCGACAAATCGAGATGCATGCCGACGACGCGCACCGGCCCGATCGCGGTCCCGACCTCGGCCATGACCGACCCGCGCGGTTCGAGCGAGGGCAGGTGGATCGGCTCGCATCCCAGCAGCTCGGCCGATTTGCGGATCAGGATCGCATTGCCGTGCCAGCCGAGCGACAGCGCGCGCATCCCGAAATCGACCGCGCGCCAGTCGCCATGGTCGGCGAGCAGATGGTGCGGCAACACCGCCTCGCGGTCGCCGAACCGCCGGTCTGCCTCCTGCAAGGCGACGATATCGGCATCGATTTCGCGCAGGACCTCCAGGATCCGTTCGGGATTCCGGCGGCGGTCGAGGCCGACGCCTTTGTGGATGTTATAGCTCGCGACCTTGATCATTCCGGTCTCGAAACGCAGGGGGAGCGGCGCGGTTGCATCGCGACGACCCTAACATAGCGGCGGGGCGATGCGACATACGCATCATGCCGCCCGCGCTCGGCTCTTGGCGCGTGCGATACTGCGTGATAACGGCAACGCCGCGCCGGTTTAGCTCAGTTGGTAGAGCAATGCTTTTGTAAAGCGGAGGTCGCGGGTTCGAATCCTGCAACCGGCACCATCCTCTTCGACCCTGCGACGACCCCACGCACGGCCATGCCGCGTTGCGCAGGGTCGACGCGTGGCGTCAGGGCTTCATCGTCGCGGGATCGACCGTCACCGTTCTGACCAGCGACCGGTCGGTCGCGTCATGGGCGATGGCGACGCGGTAGCTGCCGCCTGCGATCCGCCAGCCGGGCAGGCTGGTGTCGTAATCGGCGACGATGCGCGGCTCTGCGGTCAGCGTCACGCGTCGGCGCTCGCCGGGTTTCAGCGTCACCCGCTCGAACGCGGCCAGTCGCATCGGCTCGGTGCCGCCGTCGCGCGCGACATAGAGTTGCGGCACGTCGGCGCCCGCGACCTTGCCCGTGTTGACGACATCGACCGTGACCGAAACCGTCTTGCCGCCGGTGACGACCGGGTTTTCATAGCCGAAGCTGGTGTAAGACAGGCCGTGGCCGAACGCGAACAGCGGGCGCGTGCCCTGTTTCTCGTACCAGCGATAGCCGACGTCCGCGCCCTCGACATAGTCGATCGGAAAGCTCTTGAGCTCATATGCGCTCGCCTTGGCGGGGTCGGCGGCGGCCTGCGCCTCGAGCGAGGTCAGCGTGGCGAAACCGACCGGTCCGGCGCGTGGTGCCTGCGCTTCGGCGGCGGGGAAGGTGATCGGCAGCCGCCCTGACGGATTGACGCGCCCCGTCAGGATGTTGGCGATCGCCTCCCCCCCGCGCTGCCCCGGATACCAGGCGGCGATGACCGCAGGCACCGCGTCGAGCCACGGCATCAGCACCGGGCCACCCGTTTCGAGCACCGCGACCGTCTTCGGCTGCGCGGCGGCGACTGCGCTGATCAGTTCGTCCTGATGATAGGGCAGCGACAGGTCGGCGACATCCTGCGCCTCGGTCGTCCACTGCGTCGCGAACACGACCGCAAGGTCGGCCGCGCGCGCGGCGGCTGCGGCGGCGGCGGGATCGCGGCCATCGACAAAGCTGATCGTCGCCCCCGGCATCGCCGCGCGCAGTGCCTTGAGCGGCGACGACGCATGATAGGTGATGCGGGCAAAGGACGACGCGGCGCCCGTCGCCAGCGGGATCTCGACCGGCGCGCCGCCGACCGAGCGCACCTGGCTCGACCCGCCGCCCGACAGCACGCCGACATCGGCACGCCCGCCGATCACGACGATCCGTCTGGCGTTGCGCGCGATCGGCAGGACGTTGCCCTCGTTCTTCAGCAGCACGATCCCCGCTTCGGCGGCGCGCTGTGCGACCGCGGCGTGTGTCGCATAATTGATCGGCTGCACCTTGGCGGGGGCGGGGTCGTCATAGACGCCGGTCTCGATCAGCCCGGTCAGATAGCGCGCGACCATATCGTCAAGACGCGTGACCAGCACGGTGCCCGCCGCGACCGCCTCCTTTAGCGGCGCCCCGAAATAGATCGCCTTGTCGAGTTCCTGCCCCGATTCCTGGTCGAGCCCCGCCTCGGCGGCCTTGACCGTCGAATGGACCGCACCCCAGTCGCTCATCACCCAGCCGGGATAGTGCCAGTCGCGCTTCAGCACGTCGGTGAGCAAATGCTTGTTCTCGCATGCCCAGTCGCCGTTGACCTTGTTATAGGCGCACATGACCGACGCGGGGTTGCCGCGTTCGATCGCGATCTGGAACGCGAGCAGGTCGCTCATCCGCAGCGCCGCCTCGTCGATCCGCGCATCGGCGACCATCCGGCCCGTCTCCTGCGAATTGAGCGCGAAATGCTTGATCGTCGAGGCGACCTTGCTCGACTGGACGCCCGCAATATGCGCACCCGCCAGTTCGCCGGCGAGCAGCGGGTCCTCGCCCAGATATTCGAAATTGCGCCCGTTCCACGGATCGCGTGTCAGGTTGACCCCGCCCGCCAGCAGCACGTCGAACCGCTTCGCGCGCGCTTCGCTGCCGATCATCGCGCCACCCGCACGGGCGATGGCGGGATCGAAGGTCGCCGCCGTCGCAAGGCCGGAGGGCAAGGCGGTCGCGACGTCGCCCTTGCGCTGTTCGACCTGATTGGCGACCCCCAGGGAGGCATCGCTTTCGCGGATCAGCGGCACGCCCAGCCGCGCGATCCCGTCGATATGGCCTGCTGAGGGAATGAGCTCGTTCGGTGTTTTGCCCTTGGCAAAGGGCGGGAAGAGCCCGTGGACGAGCGCGATCTTTTCATCGAGCGTCATCCTGGCGACGACCGCGTCGGCGCGCGCGCGTGCCGCGTCATGATCGGCAGCGACCATCTGCGCGCCGGTCGCGACCGGCTGGCGTGCCGAGACGCTGCCCGCCAGCGCCAGAATCGATGTTGCGGCCAATACCGCGCGGAACCCAATCGCCATCCTCAACCCCTTGTTTCGCGTCGTTCACCGGTCGTCTGATCGATATCGCGCCCGGCTTGTGTGTTCTAGACAGCACAGTTTGAGAACGTTCACAACCAATCTTGCGATCGCGCGTCCTCGGGCTTGCTGCAGGTGCTTGACAGGCCGCCGCAAACGCAACAAGTGAACGTTCTCAAATACCGGCCCAGACTCCAAACGGGCCGTCGCAAGGGGAAGATGATGATGGGGACCTTCAACCGCCGTTCGGCTGCGCGTTTCGCGCTTGGTGCTTCGGCGCTGGCGATCTCTGCCGTGCCGGGCGCGTCGTTCGCGCAGGATGCGGCGCAGGCGCCGACTTCCTCGACGATGGGCAATCCCGGCGGGTCGACGATCGAGCCGACCCCGGCCGATACCGCATCGGCCTCGCAGGACGGCGATATCGTCGTCACCGGTATCCGCGCCAGCCTGCGCGAATCGATCGCGCTCAAGCGGGACGCGCAGGGCATCGTCGATGCGATCTCGGCCGAGGACATCGGCAAATTCCCCGACACGAATCTCGCCGAATCGCTCCAGCGGATCACCGGCGTGTCGATCGATCGGTCGAACGGCGAAGGCTCGACCGTCACGGTTCGCGGTTTCGGTCCCGAATATAACCTCGTGCTCCTCAACGGGCGTCAGCTGCCGACGTCGATGATCGGTGACGGCAACAGCGCGCCCTCGTCGCGCAGCTTCGATTTCGCCAATCTCGCATCCGAGGGCATCGCCTCGCTCGAAGTCTACAAGTCGGGGCGTGCCACCACGCCGACCGGCGGCATAGGGTCGACGATCATCATCCGCACCCCGCGCCCGCTCGACAAGTTGGGCCTGCGCGGGTCGATCGCGGTCAAGGGCGTCGTCGATACGTCGCAGAACGGCAAGAACGACATCACTCCCGAGGTCTCGGGCATCTTCAGCGACACCTTCGCCGATGGCCGTTTCGGGATATTGCTGACTGGCGCATATCAAAAACGCAAGGCCAGCGTGAACCAGGCTAATGTCGGCTGGCGTGACGGCTATCTCGGCTCGGAGAACAACTGGGGCTCGCTCGCGATGCCCGGCGACCCGCGCTATGCGAACATCACCAACCGCCCCGACGCCAACGACGTGTATGAAGTCCCGCAGAACGCGTCCTACGACGTCAATGACTTCAACCGCGAACGCATCAACGGGCAACTCGTCCTGCAGGCGCGACCGATCGACTCGCTAACCGCGACGGTCGACTACACCTATTCGCGCTACGATGCCGAAAACCGCAACAGCAACGTCGGCATCTGGTTCAACCACAACGACACGTCGTCGGCGTGGACCGACGGCCCGGTCGCCGGCCCGATCTCCTACACCGAACGCTTTACCGCGGCGGAGGGCAAGGATCTTTCCTATTCGGGTGCGCTGACTGCCAGCCGTACCGAGAACAAGTCGCTCGGCGGCAACCTGACGTGGGAGGCGCCGGGCGGGGTCACCATCTCGCTCGACGCGCATCACTCGACCGCGGAATCGAAGCCGACGAACATCTATGGCAACTCGGTGTCGGTCGGCACCGCGATCTTCGGCGTCCAGCAACAGTCGATCAATTTCGACAACAAGCTCCCCGTCCTGTCCTACGTCATGCAGCCGGGCATCGATCCGCTCAACAAATCGCTGATTACCCCGACGGGCAACGCCTTCCGCAATTCCTACTTCCGCGACCGGATCAACCAGGTTCAGCTGAAGGGGCATTACGACCATGAAGGTCCGCTGCTCGACTCGCTCGACTTCGGCTTCGACTATACCGACAACAAGGTCCGCTCGGCGTACGGCGTGCTGCAGAACGATACTTGGGGCGGGCTGCCCGGTGGCGCGGCGGTCGTTCCCGACGACATCTTCTCGCTCGTCAACGTTCCCGACAAGTTCAAGGGCATCGAGGGCGCGAATGCGGCGGGGATCATCCAGCAATATTACGCGTTCGATTTCGAACGGATGGTGTCGATCCTCGACAAGAATTACGGGATCTGCGGCGGCGACGGCAACTGCCTGACGCCGTACACCACCGATCGCCGCATCAACGAACGCACCGTGGCACCCTATGTCCAGCTCAACGGCAAATTCCCGTTGCTGGCAGGCGACGCGCATCTGATCGGCGGCCTGCGCTACGAGAACACGACGGTGAAATCCTCGGCGCTGGTGCCGATCCCCGTCGGCACGCGTCAGAATTCGCAGAACGAATTCAACCTTCTCTACGCGTCGCAGAACAGCTTCACGACATTCTCAGGGTCGTATGACGAATGGCTGCCCTCAGTCGACTTTGACTTCGCACCCATGCAGAACGTCAAGCTGCGCGCTTCGTACAGCCACACGATCACGCGCGCGGATTACGGTTCGCTGCAGGGCGGGCGGACGCTCGACCAGCTGTTCCGCGTCGGCGGCGGCACCGGGGCGCAGGGTAATCCCGGCCTCGTACCCTACAAATCGAAGAACATCGATCTGTCGGCGGAATGGTATTATGGCCGCGAGAATTACATCTCGATCGGCTATTTCCACAAGAACGTCGCGAACTACATCGGCAACACGCAGGTCAGGACCACGGTCCCGGGTCTGACCAATCCGGCGCTCGGGCCGCGCTATCAGGCGGCGCTCGCAGCCCTGCCCGCAGGCGCAACCTATGCGCAGATCGCCAGCTACATCGCGACCAACTATCCGGGCACGGTGACGTCGGACGGCTTCATCCTTGGCACCGCCAACGATCCGCTCGTCAATTTCACGGTGTCTCAGCCGTTCAACAGCGACCAGACCGCGTCGATCAACGGGTTTGAATTCGCGATCCAGCACAACTTCTGGGATACGGGCTTCGGCACGATCCTCAACTACACGATCGTCCGGGGCAACCGCGACTTTGACAACAGCTTGCCCGCAAGCGTGTCGCAATTCGCGATCAACGGCTTGTCCGACAGCGCGAACGCCGTCCTGTTCTTCGACAAATACGGCTTCCAGGCACGTGCGGCCTATAACTGGCGTGCCCAGTTCCTGGCTGGCGGCGGGATCAATCCCTATTATACCGAAGGCTATGGCCAGCTCGATGCCAGCGCCAGCTTTGAACTGACCAAGGGCGTGTCGATCTTTGCCGAAGGGATCAACATCACCGGGTCGGACCGTCGCGGCCATCGCCGGTCCGACCGCAACGTGACCTTCGTCGTTAAGCAGGACGCGCGCTATTCGGCCGGGGTGCGCTTCACCTTCTGATCGCGACGGTCTGGCGGTCGTCCTCCCTTGCCGGGGGATGGCCGCCGGGTCCGATATAGGCCGCATCGACGATGAAAATGCGGTAGGGACCGGCTGTGAACGACGCGGTGACCAGGATCGTGATTGTCGGCGGCGGCACCGCCGGATGGCTTGCCGCCTGCCTGATCGCGGCGCGGGCCGACCGCACCGCCGCCGCGCCGGTCACCGTGACGCTGGTGGAATCCCCCGACGTGCCGACCATCGGCGTGGGGGAGGGGACGTGGCCGACGATGCGCCGGACGCTCGCGCGGATCGGCATCGGCGAGGCCGAATTCCTGACTGGCTGCGACGCGGCGTTCAAACAGGGATCGCGCTTTGACGGATGGCGGACGGGTATGCCTGGGGACCGCTACTACCACCCCTTTACCCCGCCGCCATCGGGTGAGGCGCGCAGCATCGTCGATCCGTGGGCGCGCGGCGGGGAGGGCGTGTCCTTCGCCGAGGCCACCGGGGTTCAGGCCCAGATCTGTGCCGCCGACCTCGCGCCGCGCCAGCGCACGATGCCCGATTACGCCGGCGCGCTGAACTATGCCTATCATCTCGACGCGGGAAAGCTCGCCGCGCTGCTGTCGCGCCACGCGGTCGGTCGGCTCGGCGTCCGCCATTTCCGCGATCATGTCGTCGGGATCGCGGTGCATGACGATGGCGACATCGCCGGCGTCCGGACGCGCGACCACGGCAAGATCGATGGCGATCTCTTCCTCGATTGCAGCGGCCGCGCCGCGCTGCTGATCGGCGATCATCTCGGCGTCCCCGTGATCGACCGTGGCGGCGAGTTGTTCAACGATGCCGCAATTGCCATCCAACTGCCCGTCGCCCCCGACAGCGTGATCGCGTCGCAGACGAACGCCACCGCGCACGCATCGGGCTGGATCTGGGACATCGGCCTGCCGACGCGGCGCGGGATCGGCTGCGTCTTTTCCTCGGCGCACAGCAGTGACGAGGCAGCGATGGCAACGCTCGCCGCCTACGTCGCGCGCACCACGTCCGGTACCGACCCTGCCCCCGACATCACCACGCTGTCGCCGCGCCGCCTGTCGTTCCGCTCGCATCATCGCGCGCGCTTCTGGGAGCGCAATTGCCTCGCGATCGGCCAGTCGGCAGGGTTTATCGAACCGCTCGAAGCGTCGGCGATCGTGATGATCGAACTCGCGCTCGATGCGCTGCTCGACAGTTTTCCGACGACGCGCGCCGCGATGCCCGCACTCGCGCGCCGATACGATCGGCTGTTCCGCTACCGCTGGGATCGCATCGTCGATTTCCTGAAGCTCCACTACGTCCTCAGCCAGCGCGACGAACCCTATTGGCGCGACCATCGCGATCCGGCGACGCTATCGCCGCGCCTCGCCGACTTGCTCGACATCTGGCGTCATCATCCCCCGTCCGCGCTGGACCTGCCCGCGCTCGATGAGGTGTTTCCCGCCGCCAGCTATCAATATGTGCTCTACGGCATGGGGTTCCCCGTGCCACCGCCGTCCCCCATCGCTTCCGCCGGCACCACGCGCGCGGCTGCCGCGCTGCGCGATCTCGACCAGCGCCGGCGCGCGCTCGCCGCGAGCCTCCCGACCAATCGCGCCTATCTCGATGCGATCCGCGCGCTTACCCAACCCGTCATTCCGTCATAGAGATACCGCCATGTCCGACCATATGATCCTGACGCCCGCGGCGCACCGCGACCTGCGCATCGATATTGGGCGCGGCGGCGCGCTCGGCGATGCGGTGATGGCGAGCGTGACCGTCCCCGCCGAATTTCGCCAGGTGCAGGACGAATATCCGATCCTGTTCCGCCGCAACACCGACCGTGACGGCTATACCGCGCTGGCGATGTTCGGGTTCGAGACGGGCGAGAATCTTTTCCTCGACGGCGACCGCTGGGATGCGCGCTACATCCCGCTCGGCATCGCCGTGCAGCCGTTCCTGATCGGTGGCGCCGCCGCCGATGCCGAGATCAAGCAGGTCCATATCGACATGGCAAGTCCGCGTGTCGGTGCCGCCGAGGGCGTCCGCGTGTTCGACGATGAGGGGCAGGCCACGCCCTACCTCGACACGATCGCGGAACAGCTCGGCTCGCTCGACCTGGGTTCACGCGACTCCGCCGCCTTCTTCGCCGCGCTCGATCGCTACGAACTGCTCGAACCGCTGACGCTGGAGATCACGCTCGACGATGGCGCGGTCAACCGTATGGTCGGCTTCCATGTCATCGACGAGGCACGGCTCCAGGCATTGGATGCCGCCGCACTCGGCGATCTGCATGCCGAGGGGTTCCTGATGCCCGCGTTCATGGCGGTCGCGTCGATCGGTCGGATGCGCGACCTGATCGCACGGCGCAACCGAAAGCGCGGCGGTGGCTGAGCCACAAACGCCGATCTTCGACCGGCTCCCCCGGATCGTTGAGGTCACGGTCGCCGACGCGGCCGACCTCGACGCGCGGCTGCGCGACAGCGACCAGCCCTTCATCGTGCGCGGTCTCGTGTCCGACTGGCCACTGGTCGCGGCGGGGCAGCGCTCCCCCGCCGACGCCCGCGCCTATTTGCAATCGCGGCAGCGCGACCGGCCGTTCATGGTCTCGGTCGGTGACGCGGCAAGCGACGGGCGGTTGTTCTACGACGACGCGATGGCGATGAATTTCCGCACGATGCGCGCCCGGCTGCCCGACATCTTCGCCAAGATCGACGCGTTCGCGCAACAGGCCGATGCACCGCCGGTCTATCTCGCCTCGATTGACATGCACGACTATTTCGACGGGCTGCATGAGGCGAACCACGTCGACCTGGGCGACCGTACCCCGCTCGCGAGCATCTGGATGGGGACGCGGACGCGGATTGCGGCGCACAACGACACGCCCGACAACCTTGCTTGCGTCGCGGTCGGGCAGCGGCGTTTCACGCTGTTTCCGCGCGACCAGTTTCGCAACCTCTACCTCGGCCCGATCGACAACACGCCCGCGGGCCGCGCGGTCAGCATGGTCGATTTCCACGCCCCCGATTTCGACCGCTACCCGCGTTTTGCCGACGCGCTCGACCACGCAATGGTCGCCGACCTCGACGCAGGCGATGCGCTCTACATCCCGGCCTTGTGGTGGCATCATGTCGAGGGGCTCGCCGCGTTCAACGTCCTCGTCAATTACTGGTGGCGCGAAACCCCGCGCTGGCTCGGCCAGCCGCAGGACGCGCTCAATCACGCGCTGCTCGCGATCCGCGACCTTCCCGCCGACCAGAAGGCGCATTGGCGCGCGTTGTTCGACCATTATGTCTTCGACGCCGATGCCGATGTCGTCGCCCATATCCCCGAGGCCGCGCGCAGCGTGCTCGCGCCGATGACCCCCGAAGGTGCCAGCCGGATGCGTGCCTATCTCTTGCGGCAACTGAGCCAGTGACGCCCATGCCCGCCAACCCCAATCCCAGGCGCATCGTCGTCGCGGGCGGCGGCACCGCCGGCTGGATGGCGGCCGCCGCGATCGCGAAGACGATGGGCCGCACCGCCACCGTGACGCTGGTCGAATCCGACGCGATCGGCACCGTCGGCGTTGGGGAGTCGACGATTCCGCCGCTCGCGACCTTCAACCGCCTGCTCGGCATCGACGAGGCCGAGTTCATGCGCGCGACGCAGGCGACGTTCAAACTCGGCATCCAGTTCGATAACTGGAAACAGGTGGGTCAGGGGTATTTCCACTCGTTCGGCCTGACGGGCAGGGATCACTGGTCGGCGGGCTTCCAGCATTTCTGGATGCATGGCCGCGAGCACGGCCATGACCGCGCGTACGACGATTACTGCCTCGAACTCGTCGCGGCGATGCAGGGCAAGTTCGCGCATCTGCCCGACGACCGGATGAACTACGCCTATCAGCTCGATTCGACGCTCTACGCGAAATTCCTGCGCGCGATGGCGGAGCGCGAGGGGACGACGCGGGTCGAGGGCAAGATCGCCGACGTCGAACTCGTCGGCGAGAGCGGCGACATCGCCGCGCTGGTGCTGGACTCGGGGCAACGGATCGCGGGCGACCTGTTCCTCGACTGCACCGGCTTTCGCGCACTGCTGATCGAACGCGCGTTGCACGCGGGATTCGACGACTGGACGCATTACCTGCCGTGCGATTCGGCGATCGCGGTCCAGACCGAAAACGTCCGCCCACCCGTTCCCTATACCCGCGCGATGGCGCATGATGCGGGCTGGCAGTGGCGAATTCCGCTGCAGCATCGCACCGGCAACGGGATCGTCTATTGCAGCCGCTATCTGTCCCGCGACGCCGCGCGCGACCGGCTGCTCGGCAATGTCGAGGGGCGGGTGCTGACCGACCCCAATGTCATCGGCTTCACCACCGGCGCGCGGCGGCGGCAGTGGCATCGCAACTGCGTCGCGATCGGCCTGTCGGGCGGATTCATGGAGCCGCTTGAATCGACCAGCATCCACCTGATCCAGCGCGCGATCCTGCGGCTGATCCGGATGATGCCGCAACGCCGGATCAGCGACCGCGACATCGCCGAATTCAACGATCAGCAACACGAGGACATGATCCAGATCCGCGATTTCCTGATCCTGCATTACAAGGCGACCGAACGGCGCGACAGCGCGCTGTGGCGCTATTGCGCGGCGATGCCGATCCCCGACACGCTGGCGCAAAAGATCGAACTGTTCCGCGAAACCGGCCGCGTGTTTCGCCGGCATGAGGAACTGTTCGCCGAAAACAGCTGGGTGCAGGTCATGCTGGGGCAGGGGATCGTCCCGCAATCCTATCATCCGATCGCGGCGAAGCTGCGCGACGACGAACTCGCGACACTGCTCGGCTCGCTCAGCGACGGCGTGACGCGCACCGTCGCCGCGCTGCCCGACCACGCCGCCTATGTCGCCCGCTATTGCGGTGCCGCGACCCCGGCAAAGGGCTGATCCGACGATGGCGCGGCGGCGGCAGGCGGTGACGATCAAACATGTCGCGGCGGATGCGGGGGTGTCGCTGCAGACGGTCAGCCGCGTTATCAACAACGAACCCAACGTCCGGCCCGAAATGAAGAGCCGTGTCCAGGAGGCGATCGCGCGGCTGGGCTATGTCCCCTCGATCGCGGCGCAGCGGATGGCGGGGTCGCGGTCCTATCTGATCGTTGCGCTCAACGACCGCGAACGCACGCTTGCCGACTGGCGCAATCGTCAGGGCACCGACTGGGTTGACCAGATGCTGCTCGGCGGCATGCTGACCTGCGCGGCGCATGGCTATCGCATGATCATCGAGCTCGTCGACACGCACAGCGACCATATCGAGCGCGAGCTGACGGGGATGATCGCCGCGTTGCAGCCCGACGGGATGATCCTGACCCCGCCGCATTCGGAAAACCCGCTGATCGTGCAACTGCTCGTCGATCGCGGGATCAGCTTCGCGCGGATCGGGTCGCTGACCCCGGGTCCCGGTTTCGCGCTGACGATGGATGACGAGCGCGCGGCGCGTCTCGCGACCGAGCATCTGATCGCGCTGGGGCATCGCCGCATCGGCTTCATCGCGGGGCCGGCGGACTATGCGCTCAGCGGGTGG
>ENA-ORXF01002103-ORXF01002103.1-marine-metagenome-genome-assembly--contig:-NODE-2103-length-12167-cov-4.360629_pt1 | contig 12167 bp, 14 predicted proteins | sample MGYA00237864_ERZ511476 | MGnify/ENA primary metagenome ERZ511476 (study PRJEB26306, sample SAMN06343908) | marine metagenome | isolation source: coastal waters | place: Atlantic Ocean: West Antarctic... | reverse complement strand
TTCAGACGTGTGCTCTTCCGATCTTTCCATGGTGGGATGGTTTGTATACTTCACAATAAGCAAGTTCTGTAGACATATTGGCAATTGCTATATTTAATCATATAATAGCATTTATCAATTTTTTTGTTATTATATTATATAATGAGTAAGAATAATATTGAGAAATTATTAGACAGCAAACCCTTATATTGGATTGCCATGGTTTTAATGGTGGTTAATATTTTGGGGTATATTAGCGTAGGGTCGTTTGAATGCGTAATTGTATTTGCCATCGGGTATTATGTATCTAATTATTTCACCAAGAAGTATCAGGCTCTGGATATTTTAGCGGGGATATTTGCGTCTAATGTTATTTTCGGATGTGGTAGAATTAAGGAAGGGTTTAGAGAAGGACTTAAAAAGGGGTGCAAAAAGGGGTGCACTTGCAAAGGGTGCCTCAAACTACAGGGTGGCGGAACAAGTAATTAAAATGACAACATTATTTTATATTATTAATATATAATAATGACTACAAACGTGCTGAAGAATAAATATGTGTTTTATACTATACTTATCATAGCTGTTGCGAATCTATTAGGGTATTTGGCCATGGCAGATTATGAATCGTTGATATTGTTTGTTTCCATATATGCTTTATCTACATACTTTAGTAAAAAGACCATATTAAATGTTAGTGTTGCTATTTTAGGAACAGCATTATTAAGGCAAACATTACGTAAAGAATGGTCTTGGTATGAAAGAGAAGGTATGGAAGATAGAGAAGATGAAGATGAAGAAGTTGAACCTGCCACAGAGGGAGAAGAAGGTGAAGTCATAGGGGATAATAAAATAGACGTAGCTGGTTTAGAAACTCAGATGAAAGATTTAAAAAAAGTTATAGGTAAAAATGGTGCCAAGTATATGAGTAAAGACTCTGCTGGATTAAAAATTAGACAAGCTGAATTAATGGAGCAAATGCAAACTATGGCTCCTATGATGGAAAATGCTAAGGATTTAATTAAGTCACTTGAGAGCAGCGGGATGATGAAGATAGTGGATAGATTTTTACCTATGTTAGAAACCGCAGCATTACCTGGAATGACGGGAAATAAATAAAAAACATCATATATAATATATGAGTAATCGTTGTCCTCCTGGTGTAATATGTATTGAAAATATAACAGTTATATTTTTTTTATCTGTTTGTCTTATTGTAGGTGGATATTATTATTATAATAAACAAATCTCTCCAATTGTTATCAATAACGAGATTATTCAAAGGCCAAGTGAACAGAACTTCATACCCCCTGAAGATATTTTACTTAATCCATATACTGCTCCTACTCGTATGAATGGTTTTTTTTCTACAGCAGCCATGCCAATTGATGATGGACGTGCCATTAATATTAGAACCCGTGGATACGATACTAACTATACACAGATTGGTATATTAACACGAGAACAGGGTAAGGAAACTATATTACCGCTTATGGGAAGACCTTTACATACCAATCGTAATAAATGGCAATATTATACGATGAGTGATAAAAACAATAGTGTTAAGCTCCCTGTAAGTAAGAATGGGCGAAGTGCTACTCAAGAGTATGGAGTAGATGAGGTTTATAATGGGGATAATGTTTATGTGGAAGGTTATAATGATTCATTTAAGGTTACCGTATATGATAATAACTTGCCTCAATATATTCCTGTTTTATAATGACTTAGTGTAAAGAATATATATATAATATATATATGCTTGTGGACTACAATTTAAAATTAACTAAGGATATATATAAATTTATAGAAAAATTCAAAATATTAACACATATTGAAAAAGGTGACAAGGTGGGAAGACATGATGATAAATACTATATAGGGCAAAGTGGAAATTTACAAAAGTTTAAAAGGTGGTGGAATAACGAAAATAGAAATAAAACATTTTCATATTTAAACGAAGATTTCACACAATTTTTCAAACTATGTAGTAAAATACCAACACAAAAAGAAAACATGTTTGATTTAAAAAGGGATTTATGTCTGTTAATAACGGGGCTTATACCAGGTCTATACAATTTAAAAAAGAGTTATGAAATTCAAACTGATGAGGATGGAGATAAATTAAGATGTAAGATTGATAGTATTATATTAACATTTATTGATTTGAAGGAACAGGTGGGAAATAATAGGTGTGTGTCTCAACCAATCGGAGTAAAACATATAGTTCCATCAAACCAAGAAAAAGCATGTTCAGAATTAATCCAAGCCTATAGTTTATAAGGTTTTCTTTCGTGTTTTTCGTTTGGACTTGCGTTGTCTCTTATGTTTTGTTTGTTTCTTCTTAGCACCGCCTTCTTTACCTTCTTGTTTAGTTTCTCCACCGCCATGTACATCGCCATGTACATCGTCTCTAAATTTACCACGTTGGGCATGGGGGCGAAGAGCTTCTACGTCTTCCAGTTTTTTTACTAATTCGTCCCAGCATCTTTTACAAATTTATCAATAGTTGTATTTACCTTTGTATTTCGTATATTTTCTTTATATTTAGAATCACATTTAAAACCCCCAAAATGTGTTTTTACCGTATTTTTAGCAAGATGTAATTTATATTTTCGACGGGTTCTTTTAGGACCTACATGGTTGTGCTTATTTCCTTTATAATTTTTATTTGGTTGTTTTATTTTATTCTTTTTACGGCGTTTCATAATATATACATAAAAAGGATATTTTTTTTATAATGATATTATATTAAATGATTTGTGGCAAACCAGTTAATATAAAAGATATGAAACAAACATGTAAAGAACTGTGTTCTTATAAATATGAATATGACCCACATAGTTCTGTAAAGGTTAAAAGCAGGACGGAACATTTAGTAATTAAGGTTGATGGTGATAACACGGTTACATTTAATAAATATGATTTAGAGCTCGACCAGATGGAAGGAGACGATACAACTAAATGGGATGAGTGGGGGGCAGTAAAGATATTCCAACCATCTATACATTTATTTGACGGAAAACAAGCGGATGGAGAGATTATCATATCTCATTCGGGGTCTAATAATAGGGTATTTGTATGTGTTCCAATTATGTTGAGAGAAGGCGCAGGGGTTTCAAATAAATTCTTTTCTCAAATAATTCCATATATTTCTTCGGGTGAGCACGTACAAAATATAAATGTTTCTAAATGGTCTCTAAATGATGTTGTTCCTGTGGGTTCATTTTTCTTTTATAATGGGGCCATGCCCTACCAACCTTGTACTAAAAATGTAGGTGTTAGGATGAATATTATTGTTTTTGGACTTGAAAGTGCCGCGACAATAAATAAAGAAGATTTAAAGAAATTACAATCGTTGATAAGCCCGATTGGATACAGCAACACAGAGATTATTGAATCTATTGCAAGTAAAGTTCCACTTATTCTAACGAATAAGGCGGATGGTGCTGGTGGTGGAGCTATGGGTCCATCCACACAGGGAAGTGAATATGTGGTAATGGAAGATTGTCAATATATAGATGGTATGGGGAATGATATTCCAATTATCACGGACGTTATTAAACCAACACCTGATTTGTCTGTTTGGATTATAGCACTAATTATTTTTATGGGACTAATTATTTTTTTCGCAGTAATCTATACCAGTGTTTGGCCGAAGTCGAATATTGTTTCACCGTTATAATTAATTAGAAAGTATTGTAGCGTTATAAGTATCTTCTTCTATGGGAGAATAAGGCGATTGCACATCAGCAGGATTATTGACATTAAATGAATATGGGATTTTATTATTAATAACAATTTCTTCAACTGTAACTGGGAACTGATTGAAACTTGTTAAATTTCCTGTTTTTATTTTTTCGCTTGGAATATTCTTTTTATGTATCCCACTATACTTGTGCGCATGTCCAGCAGAACGTCTTAATAATTCATAAGCAGCTATAATACCTATAGACCCGACTAACGGATTTGATATAAATAGGTTTAATACGATAATAGCAACAACTATTTTGCCGATTGTTGTATCAACCAATTTTGCGAATTCTATTGGTATTGAAATAGGAAAAACTATAAAAACACACAATAATAGGCTCATAATATAATATCCTGTTTGGTTCTTAGGGATACTTAACATTTTTACCATATATATCATAGTTTATATTATATTTATTGTTAATTCTAAATGTATATAGAAGGGTGAACAGTTATTTATGAATGGCATATCTAGGTTACAGAGGATATACAATAAAGAAAGAATTCTTGGAGGAAAGTGAAATTACATTAATAAAAAAGGAATTATCTATGAAACCCTTTGTTCCTAAAACATCACCAGCTGTTTCTTCTGTGTTTCCAGTATACAGAGAGTCTAATAATAAACTTTATTTACCAAGATTTTACGGATATAACAATTATGGAGAACCAGACAAAGTGATAATATCGGGTGGTGAAGATATTAATGTTAATTTTAATGGAAAGTTAAGAGATTACCAAAAAGATTTGGTTAAGCAGTGGTTGGAAAAAACGAAAAAGACGGGTTGCGGGTTAATTGAAGCAGATTGTGGTGCGGGAAAGTGTCATGGTATTAATACACCCATTATAATGTTTGATGGGTGTATTAAGATGGTTCAAAATATAAAAATAGGAGATCAGTTAATGGGCGATGAATCTACTCCAAGAAATGTATTGAGCCTTGCAAGGGGTCACGAGATGTTATATGATATTATACCTGATAGGGGACCAAAATATACAGTAAATGAATCCCATATATTATCATTAAAACGAACCGATACATTAAATATTGTCGATATTCCACTTCTTGAATATTTAAACTTGTCGGCTTTTAAACAAGGTCAGTTGAAGGGTTATAGAGTAGGTGTTGAATTTCAATCTAAACCCGTTGGTGGTACTGATCCGTATACATACGGTTTTAACAGTTCAACGGTAGATGATATAATCAATATACCGCATAATTATAAATCTAATACTAGAACATTTCGTTTAGAATTATTAGCAGGAATAATTGACGCGATTGGATTAAAAGTCAATAATAGTTATGATATTACAAGTAATGAAACAGTTTTAGATGATATCATTTTTTTGGCACGTTCGCTTGGATATGCAGCATATAAAATACAATATACAGTAGAGAATAATGTATATTATAAAACAAATATACATGGCAATTGTTTATATGATATACCGTTAAAGTTGCAGGATAGGTTGAAAAATGAAATGTATTCAACAAAAACGTATCTGATGGTTGATTTTGAAATAAGGAAGAGAACAGAGGATAAATATTATGGATTTCAATTAGATGGAAACCACCGATATTTAATGGGTGATTTTACAGTTACGCATAATACTGTTATTGCGACAGACCTTATAAGTAAATTAAAAAAAAAGACATTAATTATAGTTCATAAAGATTTCCTTTTGAAACAATGGAAGGAACGATTACAAGAATTTTTACCGGATGCACGCATAGGTCTAATACAGGGTCCTATTATCGATGTGGATGACAAGGATATAGTAATAGGGATGTTACAATCATTATCTATGAAAGAGTATGATGCTGATATTTTTAAAGATTTTGGGTTTACTATTGTTGACGAAGTTCATCATATATCAGCAGAGGTATTTAGTAGAGTACTATTTAAGGTTGTGAGTAAACATATGTTAGGATTATCCGCAACGATGGATAGAAAAGATGGGTTAACCAAAGTGTTCAAAATGTTTTTAGGTGATATTGTTGCAAAATGGAAACGGAAGGGCCAGGACAACGTTACAGTAAAGGCAATAGAGTTTACATGTGACGATGAAAGCTTTAACGGTGTTTCGTATAATTATAGAGGACAACTTGATTATGTAAAAATGATTAGTAAAATATCAGAATATCAAATAAGGAATGATTTTATTTTAAAGGTTCTTGAAGATTTTTGGAGAGATTCGAATAATGACCAAATAATGATTATAGGACATCGGAAAAAACAACTAAGTTATATTCATGATATTATAAAACAGCGGGGGTTTGCGACTGTTGGATATTATATAGGCGGAATGAAAGAAGCGGACTTAAAGATAAGTGAGGGTAAAAATATAATTGTAGCAACTTACAGCATGGCGGAGGAAGCGTTGGATATAAAAACATTAACCACTATAGCTATGATAACACCTAAAAAAGATGTTAGACAGGCGGTAGGTAGAATATTAAGGTCTGATGGCGACAAGACAGTTTTGGATTTTGTTGACGTGCATAGTAATTTTAAAAAGTATTGGTATGATAGGAGGAAATGGTATGCTAAACAAAAGTTTAATATTAAATTTTGTTTAAAACCAGACTATTTTAAAGATAATTGGACAACGATTGAACAAGTCTCGCGGGGAAAAGCCAAAAAAATAAAACAACCACAAAATCTATTAATGGGAAAATGTTTAACTATTGGACCCCCTGATCTAGAATAGGAGAACGAGTATTTGTTCCCAAAAAATGATTATAGTTGTTATTACAGTTATTTGTTCGGTTATATGTTGGAGGTGCAGCCAATTGTCCTTCCCACGAACCTCTAGCAGGTCCAACCGCCGTTTGCAAAGAAGATGTTAATGGTATATTACTATTATATTGAGCGTATCCGCCTCTTTGTTTTCTGGAACGACCCTTTCCAGCGCGTCTTTTTCTCTTTCTTGAATGTTTTCCAGCGCGTCTCTTTCTTGAATGTTTTCTGGAACGACCTTTTCTCTTTCGGCGCCTGGTGCCACCCTGTTGGGCGAATAATGGCACATAATTTACGACGTCTCTAACGACTCTAAAAGGGTTTTGTAAACCTTTGATAAAGTCATATATTCTACTGCCACCACTCTGTCCTTTTGGACATTCACTTGTATATGATTTCGTTTGACTAGGATAACTCCCTGCAAAATTAGCGTTTAGTGTTCCATCCATATATCCTGTTGTTGCGTTAGGATACTGATTATAACTTTTTAATGGGATTTGTTGTTTTGAAGAAACAACCCCTGATTCAGCGAATAGACCTTTCCCAGCACCGCTCTGTATATTATCTGTTCCTACATACCCCCCTTGTTTACCCGCACCCAAACCTGTTTTAGGTATTAGTCCGCAGTTTTTATACATCGATACAGGTGTTGTCGCGTGGGAATAAGAGCCGGGCATATTCATACGTGCTGCGCTCTCTGCTGTAAACCCATAACCCTGAGCACCACCCTTAAAACCATATACTTTGGAACCATTTTTATAATCTAACAGATTTTTCTGGGCCCCACCCCTATGCTTTTTACGCCTTTTCTTGCACCTTTTTTTACACCTTTTCTTGCAGCTCTTCTTGCCGCTCTTCTTGCCCCCCCTTAATATATTACATTTAGATGCATTTCTCGTATCTGTAAAAAATGCTGTATGTCTGTTGCCGACATTAACTAAACTCATTATATATATTAATGTTTATTATTTTTTTCTATTCTTATAATATCATTTTTTAATGAAATATCTTTAGAATCGGTTATACCTAATGGTTTCCATAATTTATACCTATTCATATAAACGCATTCTATTGTATATTCTTTATTTTTAATATATTTTGTATCCTTTATATTTTCAAATTCTTCTTCATCGTCACTTTCTTCTAATGAATCTAGGTTTTTGTTTTCTTTAATATTTCTAAATAAGCCATTCATCATAACACTCGTTTTATAATCGGGGATAATTGCTACACCATGTAATATTTGTTTACTTGTGTTATTTTCCAATACATACAAAGAGTAAATATCATCTGTTACCTCAGCTTTAATTACAAAATTCCTTTTATATATTTGTCCTGAATATAGTTCATTTAAAAAATATTGGTTTCCCTTATAATATCTCAATTGTATCGCGTATATTGCGTAATTTATATTATTTAATTTACCCACTAATCCTTTTCTTGTTGAAGATATAATGGGAAGTCCTACTATTATCCCATCTTTATGATATAATACCTGCTTTACGTGTGTTTTAAACATGTCTTCTAAATTCGTAAGTTTGTTATATAAATTATTTTTTCTCAAGTCATTTCCCCGTAGATAATAAATATCTTCTATTCCAAATAATTGTCCTTTAGTATAGTCTCGTTTAAATAATGTTCCATATGCAATCGTCCCCAATCCAGTACATAAACGATTGTCAAAACAACAGATTTTTCTAAATACAGCCTTTATCCCCTGTTTATAACTATCTATTTCTAAAAGGAAACAACATGGTTTATTTTTATAAAATCTGAACCATATAAAATACTTTTTCCCCGTTGGTATTGCTATATAAATATCAGCTATTCTTGTAACTTTCTTATGTAGTGTTTTTACATAAGAAAGTTTAATCTCGGGAAAATCTCGTAGAATATTTTGTGCGTCATATCTTGAAACAAACATTTAAACATTATACACATATTGGCTCTATACTGTTTCGTAATTATTTGATACAACTTTTTCGGTTGACAATTCTTTTAGGTAGCTTTCCAGTTCATTTTTCATGGATGCGGTATTAACACAGTTATTTATACCTTCATCCGTGTGTATTGTTTTATATATATCCTTATATTTATCATTTGTCGTGTTTACCTTAACTTTTGGTGTTGTCAGGTTATTTTGTAAAAATTTATAACTCGAATGAACTAGAACAATTATAATAACAGAAATAATTATTTGTTGTGATATCCAAAAAAGCATTAAATTATGACTATTTTTTATAATTCAGAAATAAACCAATATCTTCCTTTAACAAAACATCATCAAATTTAGAAGAGCTTGTGAAATAGTGATTAAACTTACCAGATTCCGTATATTCTATAATATAATTAACAGGTGAACCTTTTCTTGGAGAGAAAGTATAACGTTTCATTCTTATCGTTTCGTGTATATATGGAATCTGGTAATTAATATCCCGTTGTGTCCACATATCTGGAGTAACATATATATCTATACCATTTAAATAACCTTTTAACAATAAATCCTCTTTATTATTAAAAGAAACTGTATAACATGTCAACTTATCATCATTATACTTATATAACCCGTCCTCGGTAAGTAACAACAACTCATCTGTGTGGGTATATTTGAAATTATCACAATAATTCCTTAAGTCGTGGTCTTGTAATATAGTATCAGGGTAGTAGAGCATTATTAATTATTACAATAAACCATTTAAACCATTTGTGACTAGATTATTAAACATGATATCCGTAACAACCATAGATAAAAACAACAATATTAAAACTGAGAAAATTAAAGATTTAAAAATAGAGGATTTATTTAAAAAGGCTAAATTTCGTAAAAATGATAAATTCGATAAGCGTGCAACGTGGAATACTGAAGGGGGGTGGGTATCTATTTATGCTAAAATGGACGGTCGTGGGGGGACGGAGAATAAATATGAATTACCACCACCAGTAGATAAAGATTTGTTTTTTGGAACCATGGTGATAATTAAACATAAAAATGAAGTTCCTAAAAACAAAGAAATCGTAAATTTTACGAAGGAAGACTGGTTAAAGGTCTATGAAAAATGTATGGGCGGGTTTGAAGATTTAGGAGAAGATGATAGTGAAGAAGACGAAGAAAAAATACCCGAACATCTTAAAACAAAGTCAGGATATATGAAAGATGGCTTTGTTGTAGAAGACAAGGAAGAAGAGGTCGAAGATGAGGAGGAGGAAGAGGAGTATGAAGAAGAGGGTGAAGAGGAAGAGGGCGAAGAGGAAGAAGAAGAAGAGGACGAAGAAGAGGGAGAAGATGAAGGAGAGGAGGGAGATGAAGGAGAGGAGGGAGAGGAGGGAGAAGGCGATGGCGAAGATGGTGATGGCGAAGATGGTGATGAAGAAGGCGATGATGAAAAAACAGAAGATGGTGAAGTTGGCTCAGAACTATCTGAAGAAGAATATGATTACAAATAAATTTTAAATTGATTTAAATATATCTACATGATTTATTGTATTTAACCATGAGAAAGATTACAGATTCCCGCCTTTTTAGAAGTGATATAGTAAAGAAGCTAAATGGTCTTATTAAAAAACGCAATATTAGCACTAATTTAGAACGTGGTATATTTAATTATGCTATTAATGAAGCTACAAAGAGGAAGATTGTTAAAAAGTGGGATAATACATTCTTTGTAATTTTATACATGGATAAATTGAGAAGTATTTATTTAAATCTGGATTGTAAAAGCAGTTTAAAAAATAAAAAACTTTTAAAAGCATTAAAGAGTGGCGAATTTAAGGCGCACGAAATGGCTACTATGAAACCGCATGAGATGTTTAAGGAAAGATGGCAAGATCTAATTGATGCTAAAATCGAGCGAGATACGAATGCTACAAAGGTTAAATATTCGGCATCGACAGATGAATTCACATGTAGACGTTGTAGAAAAAAGAAATGCACTTATTATGAGATGCAAACTAGGTCTGCTGATGAGCCGATGACTATATTCGTGACATGTTTGGGGTGTGCTAATAGGTGGAGATGTTAATTATATATATATATTGGTTATTTATAAAATTTTTTTAACTAACCAAAATATAACGATGTGTGATAATAAAACAGTAAGTCATGCGAAATGGAATAAATGTTTAAAAGAACACTCAACATGTCCTCCACATATTAAAATAGGAAGCAATAATGTATTAACATCTAACCCTGTGCACCGTTCAAGACGTATGAATATGGCTCAACTTTTAAAAACCAACTCAAGTAATGCAACATCCCGTTGGCGAAGCATGGGTATAACAACGTATGATAAATTACGACATGAGAATAAATGTCCGACCATCGAATCGAAGGATGGAACACAAGATGTTGGTTTAGATAATATTATACCTGAAGTTCCATATTATTCTAATATCGACACTTCGGGGGTCCTAACTATAACTAAAGATACGTTCCCCGGTGGTATAATTCCCAAAAACGCGTTTAATGGTTGTAAAACCCTTAAACAGATATTTTTCACATGTGAATCAGTCAAACAGATAGAAGAGAATGCTTTTATAAATTGTACAAACCTAACAACCATACAGGGTGGATTTCCATTTTCACTAATGCATATAGGTCGTGCTGCATTTAAAAATACAGGTTTAACATCTATAGTTATACTGAAAAGTGTAAAATTTATCGCTGGTCTAGCGTTTAGTAGTTGCAACAATCTTACAACAGTCGACATCCAAATGGATAAGTTTTTCGGAAATACATCTGTCCAGAAGATCCCACCATGGGGTTCAAGTGAGGGTCCGTTTATATTTTGTCAAAATATAAATACTATTATAATATCAAATATACATTCAAATATAAATATATGGAAAAACCTTACCTTACCTTACCAATGGCTGCTTTCGCCGTTTTTTAAAAGTTCTAACAAGTTAACAAAAGTTATATTTAGGTGCCCTTTTAGTAATACAGTTAACCCCACCTTCGTTTCTTGGCGTATTTTCCAAGAATATTCATTTGGGTATGCCCCAAAAACCGATTCAGTTGTCGTCACCCATTATGACCCTATCACAGGCGATCCTTCCCCCGTCTCTATTACCTGTCTAAACACCTCTAAAATTAAGAATATTAGTTTCACCACAGTCAACGTCACCGCGCCAGACCCGTACGCGCCGACCGATGTTTGTGGAATAGGACATTCAAATACATCGATACTAGTAAAATGGAAGAAGCCAAAAGACCCAGGGGATGCTGCGATTACATCATATACAATCGAGAAGTCTTTGAAAAAGACAGGTCCTTGGACTATTATACCAACAGTAGACACCCCTTCCCCCCCGCATACTTCATACCTCGTGGAAAATTTAACGCCACCTAACGTTGGAGCACGATGGCAAGGGTATTTTCGGATAGCAGCTATTAATATGTATGATGTAAGTCCTTATTCGGTTTATACATTAGCGAACACGACAGTTGGTATTGTGCCTGGGAAACCAACTGTCGTTAGTGGAATAGGTAAGTCACCTTCATCGATACTGGTTACATGGGAGGCTCCAACATATGTAGGAGATACGAGTCCAATTACACACTATATAATCAAGAAGTCTTTGAAAAAGACAGGTCCTTGGACTATTATACCAACAGTAGACACCCCTCCCCCCCCGCATACTTCATACCTCGTGGAAAATTTAACGCCACCTAACGTTGGAGCACGATGGCAAGGGTATTTTCGG
>ENA-ORXF01002100-ORXF01002100.1-marine-metagenome-genome-assembly--contig:-NODE-2100-length-12174-cov-5.479954_pt1 | contig 12174 bp, 8 predicted proteins | sample MGYA00237864_ERZ511476 | MGnify/ENA primary metagenome ERZ511476 (study PRJEB26306, sample SAMN06343908) | marine metagenome | isolation source: coastal waters | place: Atlantic Ocean: West Antarctic... | reverse complement strand
TATCAGCATGCAGAAACTCCAGGCTTAGGAGCTGAAGTGGATAATCCAAAATGGAAGGCTCAATGGAAAGGTAAAAAGTTAAGAAATAAAGATGGGGACTTATTGATACAAGTTGCGAAAACTCCTGGTCCAAGTGAGTATCATATAGATGCTATTGCAGGAGCAACCCTAACCTCAAATGGAGTTAATAATTTAGTTAGGTTTTGGGTAGGTGAAGCAGGATTTAAAAAATTTCTTACGAATTTTAAAAATGGAAAAACTTAATGTCTCAAACTAGAAAAAAACTTCTGATCGACCCACTTGTAGACAATAACCCTATTGCATTACAGGTATTAGGTATTTGTTCGGCTTTAGCTGTAACTTCCTCGTTGAAGGTTGCTTTTGTTATGGCACTTGCTGTTATTGTGGTTACTGGTTTTTCATCTTTTTTTATATCCTTGTTGAGAAACTATATACCTACTTCTATTAGAATTATTGTTCAAATGACCATCATTGCTTCTTTAGTCATTGTTGTAGATCAATTACTTAAGGCCTATGCCTATGAAATATCTAAAACTCTTTCTGTTTTTGTTGGTTTGATTATTACAAATTGCATTGTCATGGGAAGAGCAGAAGCCTTTGCAATGAAAAATACTCCTATTGATTCATTTATTGATGGCGTTGGTAATGGGTTAGGTTATGGGTTGCTATTAATGTGTGTTGGTGTGGTAAGGGAATTATTTGGAGCAGGCTCACTATTTGGAATAGTAATATTAAACCCTGTAGGCGATGGTGGATGGTATGTACCAAATGGTTTACTTTTACTCCCCCCATCTGCTTTTTTCATAATAGGTTTTTTAATATGGGGTTTAAGAGTTTGGAAAAAGTCTCAAGTTGAAGACCCTGAATTCAAAATTCAAACTGTTGAGGATCATTGATGGAAGCATTAATTTCATTAGCAGTAAAAGCGATTTTTGTTGAGAATCTAGCTTTGTCTTTTTTTCTAGGAATGTGTACTTTTATTGCAGTATCCAAAAAAATAACTACCGCTATAGGCTTGGGGATATCGGTAATGGTTGTTCAATCAATTACAGTTCCAGCGAATAATCTGATTCTTACCTACCTATTGAAACCTGGTGCATTAAGTTGGGCAGGATTTCCTGATGTAGACCTAACATTTCTGGGTTTAATTTCATATATAGGGGTAATTGCCGCACTAGTTCAGATATTGGAAATGATTCTAGATAAGTACTTTCCTCCACTTTATAATGCTCTGGGCATTTTCCTTCCCCTAATAACAGTAAATTGTGCGATTTTAGGTGGATCTTTATTTATGGTTGAAAGAGATTATAATTTTTCCGAAGCGTTAACATATGGAATATCTTCTGGATTTGGGTGGGCTCTAGCAATTACCGCAATGGCAGGAGTAAGGGAGAAGTTAAAATATAGCGACATACCAGAGGGCTTACAAGGTCTTGGTATAACCTTTATTACAGCCGGCTTAATGGCAATGGCTTTTATGTGTTTTTCTGGCGTTAAATTATAAGGAATTTTTATGGATACTTTTATTCTTGGAGTTACTCTTTTTACTTTAATAGTATTGTCTTTGGTGACAGTAATTATTTATGCGAGAAGTAAATTTGTCTCTTCTGGGGAAGTTAATATTACTATCAATGGTGAAAGAACAATAAAGGTCCCAGCTGGGGGGAAACTTTTGCAATCATTAGCGGCAGAAAAATTATTTGTGCCCTCTGCCTGTGGTGGCGGTGGAACTTGCGCACAATGTAAGGTTAGAATACATTCAGGAGGAGGCTCTATTTTACCTACTGAGGAAGGACATATCAGCAAAAAAGATGCGTCTTGTGGAGATAGGCTTTCTTGTCAAGTTGCTGTTAAGCAAGATATGGAAATCGAAGTTCCTGAAGAAGTTTTTGGTGTTAAAAAATGGCAATGTAAAGTTTTAAGTAACGATAATGTTGCTACATTTATAAAAGAGTTAATTATAGAGCTACCAAAAGGTGAAGATGTCGATTTTAAAGCGGGGGGTTATATTCAGATTGAAGCGCCCATCCACACACTCTCTTATAAAGAATTTGATATCGCAAAAGAATATCATGAAGATTGGGATAGGTTTAAAATTTGGGATGTAAACTCATCTATTGATGAACCGATTGAGAGAGCATATTCTATGGCAAATTATCCAGCAGAAAAAGGTATCGTGATGCTAAATGTTCGAATAGCAACTCCTCCACCTGGATCATCAGGTATACCCGCGGGCAAAATGTCCTCCTATATATTTAATTTAAAAAAAGGTGATGAAGTCACAATCTCAGGTCCTTTTGGTGACTTTTTTGCCAGAGAAACAAAAAAAGAGATGGTTTTTATAGGTGGTGGTGCTGGTATGGCGCCAATGAGAAGTCTTATATTTGACCAGCTAAGGAGAGTTAAAACAGATAGAAAAGCTTCATTTTGGTATGGTGCTCGCTCAAGAAAAGAAATGTTTTATACGGGCGAATTTGAAAAGCTAGATAAAGAAAATGAAAACTTTTCTTGGAATGTTGCATTATCTGACTCAACTCCAGATGATAAATGGAAAGGTCATAAGGGCTTTATTCACAATGTACTTTTTGAACAATATTTAAAAGACCATCCTGCGCCAGAAGATTGTGAATACTATCTATGTGGGCCACCTATAATGAATGTTTCAGTTACCAATATGTTATTAGACTTAGGTGTTGATGCTGAAGATATTATGCTGGATGATTTTGGGGGCTAATTACCAATAAACAAAAGCCTCTAACTCTTTTATCAGTTCTTTTTGGTAGGATATCATCTCTTTTACTAAATCGCCCTGCGAGACCATGCCTATCAATTCTTTTCCATCCATAACGGGCATATGCCTAATTCTTTTTTGGGTCATAATCTCCAGGCCTTTTTCAAACTTATCGCCTGCAGAAAGCGTTAAGACTTTTCTGGTCATAATCGCCTCCACTTTAGTATCTTTTGATGACTTGCCCTCTAAAATAATTTCTCGAGCATAGTCTCTTTCAGATACAATTCCGACCATCGTTGATTCATGCGTTACTATTAGTGCGCCAATTTTATATTTAGCCATAATAGTAAGTGCTTCAATAACAGGTTTTTTTGAATCAACTGTTAAGAGCTCTTTAATATCTTTTTCATTGATTATTTCTATCAATGTTCTTGTTTTTGTATTTGTTTTTTTCATCATCACTTATATTAGTGTTTAACTTATTTAGCATAACCAAATTTTGATAATTTCGCAAAATTAAAAAATTATTAAATCTAATATAAAAAAAAATTTTATACTATATCTAAAATTTCTACTTTAGATGCTATATTAATGCTCAATGAATAAGACTATAAACTCTCTGCCAAAACTGTTTGATACAATGCTAGAAAATTACAATCTTTGTAAAAAAACTAGGCCCTTAGGATACACAAGTTCTTTTTGGGATGTATTCCCTGAAGATTATGAAAAATCTATTGGGCAAATTGATGCTTGGACAACATTCTTAAGAAACCCACTTTCGCTAGGCTTTAATGATGTATTAATTAATTTTGATAATGCGAGATACGCCAGTCAGGATATGAAATATAATGGTATAGATGCTTGGAAAAACAGGAGAGAGCACAACTTTACAAACCTTATCGATGATGCTGTCTCAAGCCCAGAAGAGCAAAAAACTATATTTAAAACAATCGACTGTCTCTTCAGACTATGTGGGCCTGATTTTGTAAAAAATTATAGCCTAGAAAGTGAAATAGGCTCACCTCAAAAATCATTAGTTAATATTGGATCAGAATCTTTTCACACTAATATGCATGATCTATCGCTATTATATTATTTTTGGCAAATATCTCGGACTGCTGATGTATTATTAAAAACAGACACTCCAGTTATAGCTGAAATAGGGGCTGGTTATGGTGGGCTTATTTCAAAAGCTAAAAAAAGATATCCAAAAGCAAGTTTTATACTTTTTGACCTTCCCGAGCCAGCTACTATCCAGGCTTACTATATACAAAACACCTATCCTGATTCTAAAATATTATATTTAAAAGATCTTCTTGAAAGAGGAGCTAAAGTATTTGATGAAGAATTTGACTTTATGATTCTTCCTGGATGGATGATTGATAAAATTCCAGATAAATATATTGATTTAATTATAAATATGAGATCAATGATGGAAATGTCATCACCTATTATTGATTTCTATTTTATTCATATTCATCGGATTGTTAAGGAAAATGGCTTGTTTGGTTGTTTTAATAGATATCAAAAAACTTATGAAGATGGCGATATTATCATGAAGAACTATCCTTTTGATGAATATTGGGTGCCAGTTCTATCCCAAACATCATTGTACCAAGAGCACGTACATGACCTCATTCTTAAGAGACAAGATAAAAAAAGTGACTTTCATATTCGAGATATTCTAAAATCTCTTCCACCAAGGTAATAAATTTTATCCTTTTAAATTGAGTTTAAGTCTTTTAAACAAACTATGACACGTTTGTTTATTGCCCTCTTGTCTGTATATTTTTACTGAGCTATGCTAAGAATTGTCGGCTCCACTAACTCTCCGCCCTCCAAGATTCTCCGCCCTCCAAGATTCAAAAGTAAGAATAAGATCAATTTCTTTACCTAAGTCACTGGCTAGTTGGTAAGTCACGTTAAAAATGGATGTTACGCCATCTATCTTTACTCCATCAATTACAATTAGAGCTCCAATCTTATAAATTTTAATAGTTTGGCAAAACTAAATAAATTAATACATAAAATGTTATCATCTTTTTAATAGATAGTAATTCAAATATTGAATAAACTCATGGAGCAGCATTTAAGTAAAGCCCGAAATTAAAGCATGTTTCTAACTCTAAAAATAGAATATCGTATTTAACATATAGGAACATATAGGAAATTAAAGTATGGGTAAAAGTAGAATAGTAATACCAATTAGAAATATTGACCCAAACCTCAGAATTCTGCAAGAAAACCTTTTGAGTGACGGCAGTATTAATTTTGATGATGATAGCTTAGAGGTTTTACTTAAAAAATTACCTGCAGATGAACCAATAACTAAGCTGTTACATACAGAAGTTAGGTATGAAGTAACGGATCATTGTAATGCATCATGCATTATGTGTCCTAGAGATGAGCACGAGCATGGCCGTGAGCATGGAATTATGGATCAAGATAAATATGAAAAAAGTATTGATGAAGTTGTAGCTTTGGGGGCTAAACAAGTTGTTTTGCAGGGCTTTGGGGAGCCTATGCTTGATAAAAATTTAGAATCAAAAATTATCTATGCTAAAAAACAAGGCTTATCTACTTATACAATATCAAATGGTTCAGCGCTTACTAGTAATCGGTCAAAAAAATTATTAGAAGCAGGCTTAGATGAAATTCGCATCAGTTTTTATGGCATGAGTAAGGATACTTATAACACTGTAATGCAGGGTCTTGATTTTGAAAAGACAAGAGATGCTCTTTTAAAATTTATAAAATTAAGAAATGATAACGCTTTTAAGACAAAGATACAGATTTCTTACTTAACACTTCCTGAAAATGAAAAAGATGAGGATAATTTCCGAGAATTTTGGGAGCCTTTAGTAGATGCTATTGAGGTTTGGAGGCCACACAACTATGGTGATGGTCGTGATTATCGTGACCGCGATGATGAAGCGAAGGTTGAAGTTAAAACAACGTGTGGAAGGCCAGAGTCAGGACCACTTCAAATACAATGGAATGGTGAAATTGTTCCTTGTTGTTATGACTATAACAACAAAATAGTTTTGGGTAATGCTTTTGAACAACCAGTTCTTGAAATTCTTAATGAAAAGAAATTTAGATTACTAAGATACGCCCACAAAGCTGGGCTTTTTAATTTATTTCCTTATTGTGATCAATGTGATCAGTTACTCCCGCATGCAGATGCCTTAGTTTATTCCAATCGACATAACCTTCCCCCTGAAGAAGCTGTTAAATTATCAAATACAGATTTATATAATCTTTCTAAAGGTAGTGAGATTGATATAGAAAATTTAAATGAGAAATATAAATCTAAAATCTAATTACTATAAATTAATAGTTATGGATGATGCACAACACACACTGCAAAACTTTTTCTACCCTGCTATAAAACTACAATCTAAGTAAATATGTCTCAACAAAATATTTAATTAAAGTCTCTCTTTAAGCTTTAGAAATAAATTAGACAAATTTCCATCAGCACCCTGCCTATAAATTTGTACTGAATTGTACCAAGGACTATCGCTTCCATCTGCCATCCAACCCCACCAGCCGCCGCCATAAGAAATGATAAGATGGGTTTTCTTACCTAGTGCTCCAGATAATTGACATGTAAGATTATCAATTGATATTACAACATCACATGCTTGAATTAAAGATGTTAAACCATCAATATCATTAAAATTATCAACTTCGTCATATGAAATTATATCAATACCCAACTCATCTCTAACTAATTTAATCTCATCAGCTGTATCGCCATATTGCAAGTTAACATATGTATAACCTTTTAAATCTAACAATTCGATAAAGCTTTTAAGGGGAATATTTTTATGGAGACTTTTGCTTGAACTTTTCCAACTAATTCCACAAAGTTTATTATTCAAAGGAGCTGAAGATAAAAGATTTTTTTTAATACAAGCAGTTTTAACTTTATCATCTTTTAAAAATCCGTATCGTGAACTTTCAAAATCTTTTTTATTAATTCTAAAATATTGGCACAAACTTCCCATAGCAATATGCTCATCATAATCTAACTCAGATTCTTTACCATTATCCGGATAGATGGTGCAAAAATCTCCAATCGATCTAGTAAGCAGAGTAATAAGACGTGAATCTAATATTACGATTAATTCTGAACATTTGCTACTAAGATCAGAAAGTAAAGGACTATAGAGAATTTGATCTCCAATGCCTTGTTCAGGCCAAACCAATAACTTAGCATTCTTATTCCCAGTCCATACTGGACGATTAGTTTCAAGCTTAGGTGAAAATAATTTATCTAGTTTCCATCTAGACTCCCAAAGAGCCCAGCCATTATTAAAATCACCATACAATAAAAGAAGTGTTGCTTTAGCAAATTTATATTTTTCAAAATTTGGTTCTAATTTAATAGCCTTATTAAAACTTTGCATAGATAAATCAAATAACCTTAGATGCATTGCGGAAACACCAAGATTAAAAAAAGCTGGTGAGTAATCATTTTTAATTTCAATAGCTTTCTGAGCACATACCACAGCAGCCTCAAAATCTCTCAGGCATTCTAGGGAAAAAGCTTTGTTGTTGAAAGCCTCTTTACTATTTGGGCTTAGCTTAATTGCCTTATTATAACTGTCGATAGCTTTATTAAACTTTTTAGATTTTTGAAAAATTTGCCCTTGAGATATATATAAATTAGAATTATCAGGAGCAATTAGAATCGCATCACTACATAGCTCTAATGCTTCCTCTGTATTGCCATTTAAAAGTAAGCATTCGATTTTTTTTATAAATATTATTATATTTTTTGGTGACAATTTTAGAGCTTCCTCATAACATAAAAGTGCTTTTTCATACTCAGTCAATGACATAAAGCAATCACCACCTATAGAATATAAAAGGCTGTCTTTTGGAAAATTGTGCGTAAGGGTATCAAGAACTGATAATGCTTCTTTATAATCGCCATTCGAATAAAATTTATATACAGGTGCTAAATCAACTTCAGGAGCCTTTATATTTTTTTTTAGAAACTTCATTTCGTTTATATTGCCTCAATATGATCAGGCTGAAGAAAATCATGATGCCTGTCATATACTTGAATATAAGATAACTCAATACTCTTTGCATATTGAGTAGGATTAAAAATAGTGGATGAGTTGATGTTCTTAATTAGTTTAGCTTTTACTTCTTTTAAATATTTAGGATTAGTAGCTAATTGAATTGCTAAGCTTTCATAATGTAATTCAGTTGTAGTTATTAACTCAGAAAGATTTAGGTTAATTAAAAGACTAGATGCAATACGACTAACAAATGATGAACCTCTTAGGGTAACTACAGGTACTCCTACTCTAAGGAAATCACTTGCTGTGGTATGTGCTCCATAAGGAAAACTGTCTAAGAATATATCGGCAAGTTTTATCTTGGTATAGTAATCTTCTCTAAATTTCTCACTAGTTGAAAATATTAGTCTGTTTTGGTCTATACCTAATTTGATACATTCACTGCGCAAGTTATTTTTAGTCTCTTTTGAAAACCCTGGAAACCATAGTACGCTTCTCGGAACATTGGAAAGTAATTTGATCCATAATTTGAATATTGATGGAGTAATTTTCCAGCTATTATTAAAACAGCAAAAAATAAAATCTTTTTCAGGTAAGCCTTCTGATTCTCTGGAAAATATTTTTTTTCCTAGGGTTATTTTTTCTTCGTTTGGAAAAAAACATTTTGGTAGGTAAATAATTTTTTCAGTATAATATTTTTGTAATTCTTTTGGAATTATAAATCTATCTGAAAAAATATAATCGATATAATTTGTTCCGGTTGTTCCTGAGTATCCTAAATAATTAATTTGAATGGGAGCTGCACGCATTGCAAAGATTCCTGGTCTCGCACTCTTAGTATAACCACCCAAATCAATTGCAATATCAATTTTTTTTTCTCTTGCTAGCAATGCAACATCTCTATCAGAAAGATTTGCAACATCAATAAATTCATCAAAAGGCTTCTCAACCCTTATTCTAGTTTTGCTTTTTTTTATTCCTTCGTAAAAAGAAAAAGCAAATACTTCAAATTTAGATTTATCATGTTTTTCAAATAATTCAGTTACCAAATACGCTACAGGGTGGTCTCGAAAATCACCTGAAAAGTACCCTATTTTTATTTTCTTATTCTTGGGATATTTATTTATTGAGCCAAGGGAGTTATATGATTGAAATCTTTGATGAGCAAATAATTCAGCTCCTACCTTCTGAGTTTCAGGGTTATCAATAAAAGAACATAAGGCTAGAGGTACAGATATACATTTTTTATTCTTAATCATCAATTCAACCAAATGTAAATCATGCTCATAGTCACCCCATTCACAAATACTATTCTTCCAATATAGTCGCTCACCAAAAGTAAATGTATAGTCTGCTTCATTCTCTATAGCTTGATCAAATGATAATATTGCTTCACTCATTTCACCTTCTGCAATTTGAGCATAAGCTTTTAAAGTGTAAGCTTCAGCTTTACCTTTTTTAAATGTATTTGCTTTATCGTAATATATAATCCCCTCTTTATAATTACCCATTTGACAACATAATTGTCCAAGGTTGCTATAAACCTCATAATCTGGATTAATATCAATTGCTTTTTTTAGATATAAATATGATTGGTCATATTTTCTTAATGTTTTATAAATATAACCCAAACCTTTATAACCAACTGAGCCTTTTGGTTGCATCTCGATCGATTTATGATAAAAGCTTAAAGCCTCATCAACTTGACCTAGTTTGTTTAAAATTTTCGCACACCTGATACGTAAATCTGCATTCTCTATGTCAACTTTAATTGCTTGTTGATAAAGACATAGCGACTCTTCCAAATTACCAATCATATATAACAATTCTGCTTTATTGATATATGCATCAATATAATCGGGTTTTAAGTTAATTATCTTTTGGTAGCAATCTATTGACTCTTCTAGTCGATTTGACTTTCTAAGGGTCATTGCTTTTCTTATATATACTTTTATATTTTTTGGCTCTAATTCAATAGACTGATCAAAGAATATTACTGCTTCATCTAATTCATTATTTAATGAAAGTGCAATTCCTAAATCAAACATAACTAAAGGTTGTTTTGGATTAATGTTCAAGGATTGTTTTAATAAAGAAATACCATTATCAAGCTTTTTATTTTGTAACGATAATTGAGCTAACAGATTAAAAAATGAAGGTTCTTTTGGGAAGCTTTTACAAGCTTGTTCTAGAGTATTTATTGCTAATTCAAGTTGATTGTTCTCAATAAATTCTCTTACATTTGTTAAGATATTTTCAGGATTAGTAAGTATTTTTTTAGCAGTCATTACACTTATCTATTTATAATTAAAGAAAATTAATTGGATTACCTAAATTACTTTCAAACAATATTGGTGACAAAAACTGAGCTGAAGGTGGGATTGCCTTTTCAAGTCACATACAACCAAATTTCCACATTGCTTAATGCTCTTATAATTATAAATCACTCTTAATAATCCAGTCAATAATTGTAAAAAATAGTATAACTGAAAAATAAATTTATTTTACTTCAATATAATCAGGCGTAAAAGAATTATGATATCTATCGTATACTTGCCTATATCCTGATTCAATACTCTTTGTATACTCATAAGTATTGTAAACTGAAGAATTGTCTATATTTGAAATTAGTTTAAATTTAATCTCTTTGAAATACTTAGGATTTGTTGCTATTTTAATTGCCAACTTTTCATAATCTAATTCAGATGAGGTAATAAGTTCTGAGAGGCTTAAATTGAACAACAAACTTGAGGCAACCATATTTGGAATAGAGGTACCTTTTAAAGTTATAACAGGAACTCCAGCCCTAAGAAAATCACTTACAGTAGAATGTCCTCCATATGGATAACAGTCTAAAAATAAGTCGGCTAATTCAATTCTTTTGTAATGATCTTGCCTGTACTTTTCTATGGAAGAAAATATTAGTCTCTCTTGGTTCATTCCTAATTTTTTACATTCATTTCTTAAATTATTAATTGCTAAAGCAGAAAATCCTGGAAACCATAGTACGCTTCTCGGAATATTGGAAAGTAATCTAATCCATAATTTAAATATAGTTGGGGTAATTTTCCAACTACTATTAAAACAGCAAAACACAAAACCAGTATCAGGTAATCCCTGAGATTTTCTTGTAAAATTTTTCTCGCTTAAAGGAATTTTGTCTCCAGTTGGTTGATAACATTTAGGTAAATAGATGATCTTTTCTGTGTAATATTGTTGAGATTCTTTTCGGGTGATAAATTTATCTGAAAAAATATAATCAAAATAATTTGTTCCAGAAGTCCCTACGTATCCTAAATAAGTAATTTGAATGGGGGCTGCACGCATTGCAAAGATTCCTGGTCTCCCACTCTTAGTATAGCCACCCAAATCAATTGCAATATCAATTTTTTTTTCTCTTGCTAGCAATGCAACATCTCTATCAGAATAATTATCTACATCAATAAATTCATCGAAAGATTTTTTAATTTTTAATCTAGTTTCGCTGGCAATTTTTTTAGTAACAGAAAAACCAAATAATTCGAATTTTGATTTATCATGTTTTTCAAGCAGATCAGCAATTAAAAATCCCACAGGGTGCTCACTAAAATCGCCAGAAAAGTATCCAATTTTTACTTTTTTATTTTTTGTATATTTTTTTATTACGCCAAGTGAATCATCATATGGAAATTTATCATCAGCCCATATCTTAGCAGCTTCTTTCTGAATGAGCGGTCCATCAAAATTATTACAAACACCTAATGGGTGGGCTATACGAAATTTTTGCTTCAATCTTAACTTGATAAAGTTAGAGTCCTCATTAAAATTACTCCAATCACAAATACTATTTTTTGCATAAAATCGCTCTCCAAATAAATACTTATAATCTTTATCAATTTCTAATGCTTTAGAGAATGATAAAATTGCATTATCAATTTCTTTTATAGATTGATAAAAATATGCTTTTTGAATAAATGCATCAGTTTTACTAGAATCAAGGTTAATTGCTTTATCATAAAATTCAATTGCTAGCTTGTATTCCTTAATTTTAGAATATGATGTTGCAAGATTAATACATACCTCATAATCTTCATTAATTTCTATTGATTTTCTTAGACATTTAATTTCCTCTTTATAATCACCTAGCTTTTGATAAATACTTCCTAAGTTGCTGTAAGCGCCTGAATTTTCTGGCTCTATTTCAATCGATTTTCTATAAGCACTTATTGCTTCGTCAACCCTTCCTAATTTACTTAAAAGGTTACCGTATCTAATGAATAAAATTGCATTACTCGAGTCAATTTTGAATATTTTCTCATAAGTAGACAGCGACTCTTCCAAATTACCAATCATATATAACAATTCTGCTTTATTGATATATGCATCAATATAATCGGGTTTTAA
>ENA-ORXF01002098-ORXF01002098.1-marine-metagenome-genome-assembly--contig:-NODE-2098-length-12179-cov-2.800033_pt1 | contig 12179 bp, 9 predicted proteins | sample MGYA00237864_ERZ511476 | MGnify/ENA primary metagenome ERZ511476 (study PRJEB26306, sample SAMN06343908) | marine metagenome | isolation source: coastal waters | place: Atlantic Ocean: West Antarctic... | reverse complement strand
AGTATCAACTATTACAGGATACCCAGTCCAACCAAATAAGGCTATTGTTGGAGCAAATGCATTTGCTCATGAATCAGGTATACATCAAGATGGGGTCCTGAAGCATCGTGAAACCTATGAAATTATGAGGGCTCAGGACGTAGGATGGGGAGCAAATAAAATTTCTCTTGGAAAGTTATCTGGTAGAAATGCATTTAAATCTAGGCTTTTGGAGTTGGGAATAGAAATAGAAACCCCTGAGATATTAAATGCTGCTTTTTCTCGATTTAAATTATTGGCTGACAAAAAGTCAGAAATATTCGATGAAGATCTTCATACTTTAATAAGTGAAGAGTATGTAGCTGGGGCCATTGATTTACATAAATTAGTATCCTTGAAAACTAACTCTGAAACTGGAAAAGTACCTATTGCTGAAATTAAAATGACAGTTGATGGTAAAATATTTCAGGCTAAGGCGGATGGCGGTGGCCCTGTAGACGCGACTTTTAAAGCTATTGAGTCAATTGTAAAATCAGAGACTGAATTGTTATTGTTTTCAGTGAATAATATTACCTCCGGAACCGATTCGCAAGGAGAGGTGACAGTAAGGTTAGCTAAAGGAGGCAGGATTGTTAATGGACAAGGGGCAGATACTGATATTGTTGTAGCTTCAGCAAAGGCTTATATTAACGCCTTAAATAAGCTTCTTTCAAAGCTTGAAAGAGCTCACCCGCAAGTTTAATAAAGGAATTTTTTTGCGATTAGCAATTTTTGACTTAGATAACACGTTACTCAATGGTGATTCTGACTACAATTGGAGTCTATTTTTGATTCAACACGGAATTCTAAATGCTGACATACATAAAGAGAGGAATGAACAATTTTTCAAGGACTATCAATCTGGAAATTTGGATGTTTATGCTTACTGCGAGTTTCAATTCAAAACTCTAAAAGATAACCCGCGAGAATTACTTGATAAGTTAAGATTCGATTATGTAAATAAAATTATTAAGCCCATGATAACAAAAGAAGCTATGGATTTAGTTGAGAGCCACAGAAAAGAAAGTCATAAATTGCTTATCATTACAGCAACAAATAGCTATATAACAAAACCGATAGCAGATCTATTCGGTATCAAAGATTTAATTGGAACAGACTTAGAGGAATTAAATGGTGAATTTACGGGCAAAGTCTCTGGTTTACCCTCATTCAAAGAAGGAAAAATTACTCGGTTAAATTTATGGCTTGATGAGAGAGGTCTTAAATTTGAGGAGCTTGAGAAAACTTTTTTTTATAGTGACTCTATGAATGATATTCCTCTGCTAGAGAAGGTATCTAATCCAGTTGCAGCAAATCCAGATGAGATATTAGAAAAAAAAGCTATTAAGGAAAATTGGCCAATTATTCACCTCCGCTAGTTAACCCCCAATAATAACTTCAAGAACAAACTTACTGCCTAAATAAGACATAAAAAGAAATATAAAGGCAATTAGTGAAAATATGATAGCTTTTTTACCTCGCCATCCAGCTTGAGCCCTAGCTAATAGAAGGCCACCGTAAACTAACCATGACAAAATAGAAAAAATAATTTTATGAGATATTTCTAATGGAATACCCAAAACTTCTTCAGAGAAGAAAATACCTGAAATAAGGGTGACTGTTAAAAATATAAAACCAATCAAATATATTTGGAATAATAATTTTTCCATTGCAAGTAGCGATATTTTACTTTTGAAAATTTCTGTTGATTTTCTAGTTGAGTGAATATTATTTTGAATTAGCAGGATGAAAATAGAAAAGATTGCCCCAAAAGCAAGCAAGCTATATCCAAGAATGGCTATTATGATATGAAGTGCAGCGTTAAATGAGATGTAGTCAGAAAAATAGTTTGCCGGATGAATAAGTGGATGAAATATTAAAATAATGATTGCGGGCAAAAGAGTTAAATATTCCAAACCTTCATAAGACTTATTTCTATTCATAAACCAAAAGAAAAGTATTGTAATCCAGCTAATTATTAACATCGCATTAGAAAAATTTAAATTAATTCCATGATCGAATAAGCTTATATAAATTAAAGCGATATGAGTTATCAAACCAATACCTAATAAAATATAAGTATACTGTGCTGTAATTTTTGTTGTTTTCGCTATCAATGAGAAGCTTGGAATCAGATATAAAATCAATGATGCAAAAAGTAAAGTCCAATAATTCATAGGTTTAATTGGTGTAATTGTTAAAGACAATTATAATGGATAAATGAATAAAAAGTTAACGACCAAATAAATAAAAATGCTTGAAAATTTAACCGACCGCCTTCAGTTAGTTGTTAAGACCATCCGAGGTCAGGCGCGCTTTACTGAAAAAAATATTAGCGATGCAATGCGTGAGGTAAGAATTGCATTGATTGAAGCTGATGTAGCCTTGCCTGTTATTAAATATTTTATTGATCGCGTAAAAGATAAAGCCTTAGGTGCTGAGGTTTTAAAAAGTATTAACCCTGGGCAGGCAGTTATAAAAATTGTTCAAGATGAATTGACTGACCTAATGGGAACTGCAAATATCCCTTTGAATTTATCAACCACACCACCAGCAATTATCCTGATGGCTGGGCTTCAGGGGTCAGGAAAAACTACTACAGCAGCAAAGCTTGCAAAAATTATATCAGAGCAGAAAAAGAAAGTTTTACTAGTAAGTGCAGATGTTTATAGGCCTGCTGCAATAGAGCAGTTAAAAACACTTGCAGCAAGTTTAAATATAGAATGCTTTAATTCTTCAGAGAAAGATAAACCTAATAATATTGCCATTGAATCAATAGCTTATGCAAAAAAACATTTTATTGATGTGATAATTTTTGATACGGCCGGGCGACTAGGTATTGATGATGCAATGATGAAAGAAATTAAGCAGTTGCATAAGACATTAGATCCTGTAGAAACATTATTTGTCGTAGATTCAATGCAAGGACAAGATGCTGTTAACACAGCTAAATCATTTGGAGATACACTACCCCTCACGGGAATTGTCTTAACAAAATTAGATGGTGATGCAAGGGGTGGAGCGGCTTTATCAGTCAGGCATATCACCGGACAACCGATTAAATATATTGGGGTAAGTGAAAAAACTAATGGACTGGAATTATTCCATCCTGAGCGTATGGCATCTCGAATTCTTGGTATGGGAGATATTGTTAGTCTAGTAGAGGATGCACAAAAAAATGTCGATATTAAGGAAGCAGAAAAATTAGTAGATAACGGGGTTAAGGAACTTCTAATTATCTCCCAAGATACAAGCGCTTATGGTTTAGATTTGAAATATAAGGAAATTAATGGACATCGTGCTCATATTGTAGACTTAGCTCGAGATCTTGGTTCACTGGGCGTTTGGATAAGGTTACATTATGTTTACCCATATCCGCACGTCAGAAAGTTAATACCCTTTATGGCGCAAGGAGATATTTTACCTTACCTGGATATACCCTTTCAACATTCTCATCCCGATGTTCTGAAGAGAATGTCACGGCCCGCTGCAAGTAGCAAAACTTTAGAAGAAATCAGAGCTTGGCGAAATGAATGTGCTGATATTAGCATCAGATCCACTTTTATTGTAGGATATCCAGGAGAGAGCGAAAATGAATTTCAACACTTACTTGATTGGTTAATCGAAGCCCAACTTGATCGAGTTGGATGCTTTCAATATGAAAATGTTAAAGGCGCAAGTTCTAATCACCTGCCAAACCAAATAGCTAAAGAAGTAAAGGAAGATCGCTGGAATAGACTAATGGAGGTTTCCCAAAAGATTTCTGAAACTAAATTAGAGAGAAAAATAGGCAAAGATTTAGATGTGATTATTGACTCAATTGAGTCTGATGGAGCAACATGTAGAACAATGGCAGATGCTCCAGAAATTGATGGCAATTTATTCATTGATAAAAATTTTGAAAAACTATCAGTAGGAGAAATAGTAAAAGTGACTGTGGATGGCGCCTCTGAATACGATCTTTGGGGGAAGTTAATAACTTAAAGTTCAATAAAATAATTACATATCGATTTTTAGAAACTTTGACCTATTTATAAGTACATGGATGAAAAAACTGAAATAATCTATAACGAGAACTGTCCTGTTTGTCGTTTCGAAATTAATCATTACAAAAAGTATGTCACAAAGAATAACCTCCCAATAACATTTATAGATTTAAATAAAGCAAATTTAGATCAATGGAATTTAACGCAAGATCATGCTGCAAAAAAACTTTATGCATTTAAGGCCGGTGAGAAATTTGAGGGGATAGAGGCTTTTAGAGTTTTATGGTCTGAAATGCCAAAGTACCAAGTTTTAGCGGCTCTAGTAAAAATTCCAATATTTAATCTATTATCAAAATCAACTTACAATCTAGTACTTGCGCCAATAATTTATCGAATGCATTTAAAGAGAGAAGCAAAACGACAGAATAATACTAATGTAAAGAATTAGCCATCAACTCGGATACTCTCATTTTTAGGATCATAAGGGCTATCTTCAACAATTTTTGCAGCCCAACGTTTTCCCATGATTAAAACTTCCAACTCTTGCCCAACAATTGCTAATTTCTCAGAGACATATCCCATGCCAATTTGTTTATTGAATACAACAGAAAAACCTCCTGAAGTAAGTCGGCCAACTTTTGTACCATTGTGAAACAGCGCTTCTCGTCCCCAAGGGTCAGCATCATCTGGCCCATCAATTAAAAGTGTTACACACTTTGATCTAATACCTTTTTCAAGCATCTTTTCTTTACCCTGAAAAATTTTATCTAAATCTATAAAGCGTGATAAATCTGCTTCTAATGGAGTGGCATCTCTACCTAACTCTGTACCAAAAGCTCTATAAGACTTTTCTTGTCTCAACCAATTTTGGGCACGAGCCCCAACAAGTTTCATTCCATATTTCTTTCCTGCACCTTCCAGTAAATCAAATAAATAATTTTGCATTTCCATTGGATGATGGAGTTCGTATCCCAATTCGCCCGTATAAGCCACTCTAATAGCTTTAACTGGGCACATACCCAATTCAATATTTCGTGTGGAAAGCCAAGGAAAATTTTTATTAGAAAGAACTTTATTAATGTCTGCATCTTTTATTACTTCACGCAACACATCTCGAGTTTTAGGTCCAGCTATCGCAAAAACACCCCACTGATTTGTGACATCGTGAACTTCAATATAACCAAATTCTTCTACTTTATCTTCAATAGATTTATATAAGTAGTCAGCATCATAATCCGTCCATGCCCCCGCAGAGACAAGATAATAATTATCCTCTCCATTTCGCACAATCGTATATTCAGTTCTCGTCGTACCACTTGGAGTTAATGCGTAAGTAAGAGTTATTCTATTAACTTTTGGCAACTTATTACAAGTAAACCAATCTAAAAACTTAGTCGCTCCTGGTCCCTTGATAACATGCTTAGTAAAAGCTGTAGCATCTATCAACCCTACTCCATTTCTGATTGATTTAGCTTCCTCAACTGCATATTTCCACCAGGATCCTCGTCTAAAAGATCGGCTCTTTTTATCAAATTCTTTGTCTGCATTTTCTGGTCCGAAATAATTTGGCCTTTCCCAACCATTTACAAATCCAAATTGAGCACCACGAGTTTTTTGCCTATCATATGCTGGAGCAGTTCTTAAAGGTCGCGAAGCAGGCCTCTCCTCATCAGGATGATGAAGCACATATACATGATCATAGCATTCTTCGTTTTTACGTGCAGCATATTCTGTAGTCATCCAAGAGCCAAAGCGTTTAGGGTCCAATGATGCCATATCAATTTCAGCTTCACCATTGACCATCATTTGCGCCATATAGTTACCAACACCGCCAGCTGCAGTAATACCAAAGCTAAAACCCTCAGCCAGCCACATATTTCGTAAACCTGGGGCAGGACCAACTAATGGATTACCATCTGGAGTATAACAAATAGGCCCATTAAAGTCATCTTTAAGCCCACTTTCCTCACACGATGGCATGCGATGGATCATAGCCATGTATTGGTCCTCAATTCGCTCTAATTCTAAGGGGAACAAGTCCGCTCGGAAGCTATCTGGCACACCATATTCAAACCGTGCAGGCGCATTTTTTTCATATACACCTAAAATCCATCCTCCACGTTCTTCACGAACATAAGATTGTGCATCAGCATCACGAATAACGGGGTGCTCAGGGTTACCATCTGCACGCCATTTCTGAAGCGTAGGGTCAACATCTGTAACTATAAATTGGTGCTCTACAGGAATAGCAGGAATTTTAATACCAAGTAATTTTGCAGTCCGCTGTGCATGGTTACCAGTCGCTGTTACCACATGCTCTGCAGTAATAATAATTTGCTCTTCAGAAGAAATTAAATTTCCACCTTTTTCAACCATCTTGGTACAGGTGACTTTCCATTCTGACCCAGTCCAAGCGTACCCATCCACCTGCCACTTACGCTCAATTGTCACACCCATTTGGCGTGCACCCTTAGCCATAGCCATAGTCACATCTGCAGGATTGATATACCCATCTGTTGGATGATAAATTGCACCTTCTAAGTCATCAGTTCGTATGAGTGGCCAACGCTCTTTAATTTGTTGAGGTGTTAATTTTTGATATTCAATACCTAAAGTTTCTGCAGTTGAGCCATATAACATGTATTCATCCATGCGATCTTTAGTTTGAGCCATTCGGAGATTTCCAACAACTGAAAATCCCGCGTTTAGACCTGTCTCGGCTTCTAAAGACTTATAAAAATCAACTGAATAATCGTGAAGGTGTGTTGTAGCATAACCCATATTAAATAGCGGTAACAATCCTGCAGCATGCCAAGTAGATCCAGAGGTTAATTCATCACGCTCTAATAACATAACATCTTTCCAGCCATATTTTGCTAAATGGTAGGCAATGCCTGCTCCAACTGCGCCACCACCGACGACCAAAGCTTTTACATGGGTTTTCATGATCGAATCTCCGAAAGAAAGAATAATATTTAGAATCGCAGAAAAATCAGTAATAGCGCTAGGGATGCCGACTGTTTCTTTCAAAAAACGACAATGTGATTGTTTGATACTGGATAAGTAACAAAAATGAGCATATCAAAGGAAAAATTATAAGGATTCTTCCCATGTCTGAACAAAACCCATTTTTCACCCATTGGGAACAAGAATTTGCGCTTCCACCTTTTCATTTAATTAAAGACGAACATTACGCCACAGCTTTTAATGTTGCATTCCAACAAACCCGCGAAGCAATTGCTGCAATCACTCTTCACCCCCAGCCACCTACATTTGAGAACACCATCGAAGCACTTGAGCGCTCAGATATTTTAATGGATAAAGTTTCTGGGGTTTTTTCTAATCTAGCCAGTTCTAATTCAAGCCCAGAAATAGAAGCTTTACAGCGTAATTTATCACCAAAGTGGGCTGAACTAGACTCAGAAATAAAGATGAACGAAACTTTATTTTCCCGTATCAAAATTCTTTTTGATGACCGAAATAATTTAATCCTAACAGACGAACAATTACGAGTACTTGAATTATATCACCTCTCATTTGTACGATCAGGCGCTAACCTTAGAGGTGCCCAGCGCGATAGATTAAAAAAAATTCTAACTCGCCTTGCCCAATTAGGCACTCAATTTACACAAAACCTATTACAAGATGAACGAAACTGGGTAATGAAATTATCTGAGAATGATTTAATTGGATGCCCAAAATTCCTTAAAGATGCCGCGTCAGAAGCAGCTAAAGAGCATAATCTTAATGGCTATATCATTACGCTTTCACGGAGTTTAATCGTACCCTTTTTGCAATTTTCACCGCGTCGTGATCTTAGGCAAAAAGCATTTACTGCCTGGGAAGCTCGAGGAGCAAATAATGGTGATACAGATAACCGAGCTATTGTAACTGAAACACTTTTCCTTCGCAAAGAACGTGCAAACCTACTGGGGTATGATACATTTTCAAAATTTAAACTAGATGTAGAAATGGCTAGCAATCCTGAAAAAGTACATGATCTATTAATGGCTGTTTGGAAACCAGCAAAAAAAGCTGCAAATAATGACGCCCAAGAATTAACCAAAATGATGTTAGCAGACAACATTGATGAAGAGCTAACGCCAGCTGATTGGCGTTACTATTCAGAAAAACGGCGTGCTGCAGAGCATAGCTTAAACGAGGCAGAACTAAAACCTTACTTTCAATTAGATCAGATGATCAAAGCTTCATTTTATTGTGCTAAAAAGTTATTTAACTTAGAGTTTCGTAAACTAGATATCCCATTATATCATGCAGATGTAAGAGCCTGGGAGGTTACCCGTAACGGCAAGCATGTTGCAATATTCATCGGTGACTATTTTGCGCGCTCATCAAAAAGATCTGGTGCGTGGTGCTCTCGCTTTCGGGCACAATCTTCAATGGATCACAAGCAAAGCCCAATTACCGTAAACGTATGTAATTTTGCCAAAGCGCCTGAAGGACAATCAAGCCTACTTACCTTCGATGATGCACGTACATTGTTTCATGAATTTGGCCACGCACTTCACTCAATGTTGTCAAATGTAACATATGCTTTTATTTCTGGTACGTCAGTTGCTCGTGATTTTGTAGAATTACCAAGCCAACTGTACGAACACTGGCTATCAATTCCATCTGTATTAGAAAAATTTGCACTCCACTGCGAAACAAACAAACCCATTCCTAAAAAGATACTAAAGCGATTGCTGAAGGCTGAAAATTTTGACCAAGGATTTGCTACAGTAGAATATATATCTAGCGCATTAGTTGATCTAGCGTTTCATTCGGAAATGCCACCTGATGACCCACTTCAAAAGCAAACAGAAATTCTTGATCGGATTGGAATGCCCAAAGCTATAAGGATGCGCCACGCCACACCGCATTTTGCGCATGTGTTTTCTGGTGATGGTTATTCAAGTGGTTATTACAGCTATATGTGGTCCGAAGTTATGGATGCAGATGCCTTCTCAGCATTTGAAGAAACAGGAAACCCATTTGATCCAGAAACTGCAAAACGTTTAGAGGAGAATATTTACTCCGCAGGTGGGTCTAAGCCAGCAGAGGATCTTTATAAAAAATTTCGTGGGACTATGCCAAAAGTTGAAGCGTTATTAAGAGGCCGTGGCTTTACTTCGTAAATAAAAATATATATTTTTTATAATTTTAAGTAGCAAATTTTCATTCTAAAAGCTTATAACTAATTATATAGAGCCCAAATATAATAGCATTTTAAAATTTTAATACTGGACAATTAATAATAACTTAATTTCTTAATTTCTTAATTCATCAACTCCTACACCCCAAATATCAAGCTTCAACACCCAGCCTTTTTTCCTAGAAACATATACTTTACACCAATATTTTGTACATTTTCCTAGCTTACCTATCACACCCTTTTCTGCAAATACTAATATTTCCGACTCTTCATTACTTCTGCGATGCAGTGGGGTTTTTTCACCCTTAAAGGTTATAGTGCGCGTGCCTGAAAGTAATCTAAAGTGCATCCACCCTCCTTGCCCATCAATGTCTTGTATGCGACGCCAATTGCCATATTCACCGGTCACCATTAATGGCATATTTTGGTGTTTATAAACCCAATCAATACGATGAGATTTAGATGGCCCTCGTCGAGCAAAGCCTTCTCCAGCCTTCATAGATACAAATCGAGGGATAGGTAGTTTAGTGACCGATCCACGTTCTTGTGCACCAGCTGTAATTGCACAAAAAAATGTTAATATTATCACAATATATTTGCCTATAATTATCATTACTTACCTTTATTTTAGTGTATTTTTGATGATTGGCTTTTTTGCCTTCCCCCACAGCCTAGAATTTGCCAGAATATAGAGAAGAAATCCAGTAGGAGATTCTATCGAATGGCACATTCAGACTTCAAGGTTATCGTAACGCGTAAATTGCCTGATACCGTACAAGTTAGATTAAGTGAACTGTTCAATGTTGAGTTTAGTCATAACGATATCCCCATGACTAGGGCTGAATTAATATCTGCTATGCAACGCGCACATGTATTAGTTCCAACCCTAAACGACCACATTGATGCTGAGTTAATTGCGCAGGCTGGGAGCCAACTAAAACTATTAGCTAACTATGGTTCGGGGGTGGACCATATTGATGTCGATGCGGCTCATAAGCATGGTATTTTAGTTTCAAATTCACCAACTATTAGCTCATCTGATACTGCAGATATGACAATAGCACTAGTTTTGGCAGTTATGCGTCGATTTAAAGAAGGGTCAAACGTGATGGAATCAGGAGCTTGGCAAGGCTGGGCGCCCTCTGCATTTTTAGGAACGAGAGTGACTGGTAAGTCCATAGGAATCCTAGGTATGGGACGCATTGGGACCGCTTTAGCAGAGCGTGCAAAAGCATTTGGTCTTAATGTTCACTATCACAATCGTAAAAAAGTTCATCCTGATACAGAAATAAGGCTTAATGCTAAGTATTACAATAAGTTACATGATATGTTGCCCCATGTAGATATACTGGCAACATGCTGTCCACTCAGCGATGAAACACACCATATTTTAAATGCTGAAGCTTTAGCCTTAATGAAGCCAAGTGCAGTTGTGGTAAACACTGCACGGGGTGCTTTGATAGATGAGGCAGCATTGGAGATATCTCTATTAAATGGTAAATTAGCTGCGGCTGGATTGGATGTATTAGCCACAGGCACTCACGTAAATAAAACCCTGTGTGAACTGCCTAACGTAATGTTATTGCCTCATATGGGATCAGCCACTCAAGAGGCAAGACACGAAATGGGTGAAACAGTCATCTTGAACATAAAGATGCACCAAGATGGGCATCGGCCACCAAATATGTGCATTCCAAAGCTTTAAAATTTAGTGAGCAGACTACTATTTGTAATGATACCGTCTTTAATAATTTCACATAGGACTCCGCGTAAGCGATATTTTATATGTTTATCTTCACGCACCAAGTTCAACGCATTCGTGCCATAACGCACTTTCCATTTTACACACGCATTATTCCAATGATCACTAACACGTAACTGCGCACTGCCTGGCTGTAAAATAGTTCCAATAGGTAAATTTTCGTGTGATAGATTCATATCAACAGTAAAAGTATCACTTGGATGAACAGTTGCTCCGCCTCGTTCTTATACCAAATCTAATACTCGGTTTTGTAAAATACTAACTTGAATGCGAGGGTCGCCTGACCCGTCTTCCTTTTTTAGCCATGGCGAGTGAGACCAACGACATCCTTGAACACCACCACCAGTTGTTACTAAAAGTTCATCTACAAAAGTGCATTCACCAAATTCTAGCCTAAAACAAAGCTGTTAAATAGTTGCACTATTTTGGGGTGCCACTAAAATATATGGAATTGCAGCATCAAGTTTTGCTCGATTAGGTGTCATAGTGTCTGTTGCAAATCTGGCATTCCGAGTTTTTACTTATATTAATTTTATGAACATCACTATGTAAAATGTCAAAAATCAACATTTGATTTGATAAAATCTTACCAGCTCCAGTTATTTGTTTAATTGCTTCTGCTGCCATCATAGAGCCTATTACTCCTGGTAACGCACCCATTACGCCTGCTGATGCGCAATCAGGAGCCAAGCCACTTGCCGGCTCAGTTGGGAAAACACATGCATAACATGGCGAACTTTGGGTTACATTAAATACACTTACCTGCCCTTCCCATTGGGTAATTGCACCTAAAATGAGTGGCTTTTTTAATTTAACACAAGCCGAATTAACAAGTTGACGCGTGGCAAAATTATCTGTTCCATCTATAATAAGATCAAAATCACAAAATAATGTTTCTGCATCTAATTTATTTAATCGCCTGTTAAATGGTAAAATTTCTACAAAAGGATTCAGTTTTTTTAACTTCGCCTGTGCAGAAAATACCTTGGGTGTATCTAATTGATCTTCATCAAACAAGACTTGGCGTTGAAGATTTGATAAGCTGACAATATCATCATCAATTACGCCAATCACGCCAACACCCGCAGCAGCCAAATATGATAACACAGGCGAACCAAGTCCCCCTGCTCCAACAACCAGTACTCTTGCTTTACGTAATTTAGACTGACCCTGACCACCAATTTCGTGCAATATGATATGCCGCGAATAACGGTCTAATTCTGTGTCAGATAGCTTATCTTTGACAAGTTTATCAGGT
>ENA-ORXF01002097-ORXF01002097.1-marine-metagenome-genome-assembly--contig:-NODE-2097-length-12185-cov-3.656426_pt1 | contig 12185 bp, 27 predicted proteins | sample MGYA00237864_ERZ511476 | MGnify/ENA primary metagenome ERZ511476 (study PRJEB26306, sample SAMN06343908) | marine metagenome | isolation source: coastal waters | place: Atlantic Ocean: West Antarctic... | reverse complement strand
TGGCCGCGCCCCAATCCTTTGATGCTGGTCAATTCTGCGTTTTCTTCCATTGCTACGGCTCGCGCCATTAGATCTGGGTGACTTGCGTTAAGTGCGCGAATCTCCCCTATTTTTGAATTCGGGCAAAAGAAACAGGCAGACTTTCCCGGCAGCGGCAAGCCTTTTGACTTAATGAGGTCAATGCAATCGTCCCGGCCCATACCCCACTCAATTAGCGGATACCAGTAATCGTATTTGTGGTCTGAGTAATCCTTCGCCGCTCGCCGAGGCTCGTCCGCATCAAAAAACACAACTTTCCGCAACTGTCGCCCAGCCTTCCATTCTTCTTTTGCTACGTGCCAGTTATTAACAAATTTGTCTTGAGGGGCGATTTTAAATTTCTGGCTGCAGGTCTTAAATCCGTAAGCAATTGAGGGGAGCATTTTTTTATCTAAACAATTTTCCTCCAAGGTCATTACGTCACCATGCTTATCAACCTTTTTTACTGTCGTAACTTGCGGCCAGTTTCTAGCCCTAAGCCACTCGTTCATTGTTTTAACCGTTTCGTATGTTTCGGGCTTCTCGCCGCCGGTGTCTGCAAACAAGATTAAATCCGGCATATAGCCACGATCCTCAAGCGCCAACAATCCGGCCACTGAATTTGTGCCGCCGCCAAAACTAACAACTAACTTTTGCTCAATTTCTGAACTCATGCGGCCTGCTCCTCATCCCTAACTAATTTGAGATCCAAATCAAACGCCGCCCAGACTTCCATCATGCTCAGAAGTTCAGACATACAGATGAGCCCGGCTTTGCGCTCTGCATGGGTCAAGTCGCCCTCAACTTGCTTGTATTTGCTTGATCTCATTGGCACTTTCTCGCCGTAGAATTCCCGCGTGTTGCCCATCTTGAGCAATACCAATTCCTTTACAGAATCGTTGGAGATAGCCACCTTTCCCGCTCTTAGGTGTTCACCGATTACGGCGCACCACTTGTGAAAACAGCTATTTTGTTCAAGGCTTCTGGTCATTTTAATAGCGCCCTCAAACGTCTAATTTCTTCCATTAATTCTCTATAACGTTTTGAGTCGATTTTTTGCAATCTGGTCATTTTAATAGCGTTCGCGATCCTAGTTTCTATGTCTTTCTCTATCAATCTATCAACCTCCTAACCGCTGTAACGTCACAGGTCTCAGGCTTTTCGAGCTTCAAGTAATGAATGATCGTGGAGTGGTCACGCTTTAGAATGTCGCCAATCTCGGGCAGGCTGTACCCTTCCTCGCGTAAAATCTGAGTCACGACACACCGCGCCTTAACGTAACGCCTTCGCCTGCTCTTCTGCGGCAGATCCTCAAGCTGAAAGTGAACCTCTGCGGCCCTGACGACTCGCGCATCATATGGTCTGACCTCGCCCCTTAGCCTGGATAGTTCGCCATTGAGCAAGGCAATCTGTACTTCTAAATTCTCGATTCTGGTTTGGCTAAAGCTCATCCCTGCTTACCCCTGCACTGTGTCGCGTGTATGGCTGAAATTCTTGTCGATCTGCAGCTAGGGCAGACAACGCTTATCTCGATTGCTAGCGGCCTGGGTGTGCTCGCAATGATCTGCTTAAATTCTCCAATCGTTGGCGGAAAGGATGGATTGGTATCGCCCACCATCGCCAGCGCCTTGCGTATTCTCTCGTCTGGAAGGGCTTTTAAATCGTCGGCCCATAAGCGTTTATGCAGAGAAATATCACCATCAGTGAGCCACTTTGACGTTGGGTAGCGCAGCGCTAGCATTGCAAAGACCTCATTAATTAGCCCAACTCTCATCGGTGGCGTGGTGTCTTGCGATGGCTGCGACGGTAGGTTTTTCATTGGTGCCCCCTTGTGATTTTGGTAGGTAAACTGTTTTCCAGCCCGATTCATTCGCTGTCTCAACCAGTCGGCTAGGGTCGTGCCCGTCTGCCGCAAACTCTTTTAATTTGTTAGTCAGTGTGGTCAATGCCAAAGGTGTGTTGGTCGCCCCTTTGTGTTTCCGTGTTTTGAGGTATTCATCCCAAAGCTCCTCGCTAATTCCTAACGCGATGGCGATGGCTTTGTGGTTTGGCTTGTCTGGCTTGCATTTCTTGACGGCAACTTTTCCCTCTGGTTTGTATAGGGAATCAGGAATCAGTGAATCAGGAATCAGGGATTCTTTAACCGTTGTTGTTTCGTTGTTTAACGGTGCTTTAACGGTTAAGTCTGGAGAGGTGTATTCTGCGGGCCTATCAGGAAGTTCGGAATTCTTCTCCGTCTTGTGTGGAGACTGATGTTTCGTGAAGTTCAAAACCTTGATTATTGCTTGTTTTTCCGCCTCGTAACGTTCTATAAAACCTAGTTGGGCAAGCACCGTTAGATAACCGTTAAAGTCTGGTAGTTCTCGATAAGGGAATATTTCAGCCTTAATTCTTTTAGGTCGATCCTCTAATTTTCCATCACGATCAGCGAGACACCAGAGCCCTTGAAAGAGGATTGTTAGCAATGGATCAGCCTCGCCGAGAATCTCATTCTTGAATATTGCTGGCTTAATGTTTCGCGCTCTCGCCAAGGTTAGCTCCTAGCTTTTTGATTGGAATTAAAAAACCCTCGGCCAGCAGGGGGAGTGCTAACCGAGGGTGAGGACAGGGAGAGGAGAACCCTGTTAAAACTACTGGCAATTGATACAGGTATTTTCAGCCCGTTTACCGTTTGCGCGTTTTTGATTAAGTTAGTAGACATGAATCACGCCCTAACTTTTTTAGATACAGGCTTCTGGCAAGCGGCCAAGAAATTGTGCAGCTTGTTTAGTTTGATAGCCCCAGGTTCAACACTGTTTCGCTTGAGGCGCTTTAAAAAGTCCTCGCTCAAGCCGGTAAGCCTTACAATCTCGCGGGCTGTTAAATCACTCTCATCGAGCAAGCGCTGCGTGTCTTCGATCCAATCAGCCAATGCTTAATCCATCCAATCAAAATAAGTCACTCTATGATAAGGGCTTATTCGCCCTAATGCAAGTAGGGCCTACAAGCCCTATAAATAACTATAAGATTCACGCCATGAAAGACTCTCAAACAACATTGATCGAAAACTTGCGCGTGATAATGCTGGATCGCGGAATTAACCTGCCTGATATTTCGCGAAAGGCTAACGGCGAAATCAACGTTAGACACCTTCGGCGGTTTTTTAATGGGGAGGTTGGGCTTACGATTGACAAGCTAGATGTGATCGCTAGAGCGTTACGCGTCACACCTGCCGATCTAATGACGCCAGGGCTCCGGCCAGACTCAATCAATAGCCCCGAGTTTCAAGAGGTTATGGCTGAGTGGCGCGGGGCTGACGATGAGGGTAAGGCTTTAATCCTCGGTCTTTTGCGAAGGGTCTAGCGCTGAAAGGATTTGTTTTAACATTTGGTTGTTCTCGACAGACATTCGGTGCGCCTCTGAAACCGCTAGAACATCATCTAACTGATGCAGGCGCATAGGCCCGCGCCCTAGCTGTATCCATGATGGCGACCAATCGAACTCCTGACATATCTCACTGGCCTGCCGAACGCTTGGAGCTCCCCTTTTTTCTCCCGCTCCAAACCAGTATTGATACTGGTCTTCTGAGTAGCCGGTCCTGTCTGCAAATACCTTTCTCGTTACACCGTCCATTCTAGCCAGCAACATAGCTCTAGCCCTTGACTCTGCTAACACACACTCTCCAGTTTAAATAAGGGAAATTTCCACTCTACAAAGGAAACCTCCCCTTGTCCGCCGTGGCACAGTCAAATAGTATCAGATTGACGCCAACGGAGTGTAATGAATGGATCGTTCCGAAATAAAAGCAATGCGTTTATTAGCAGAAACTAAGCTTCGCGAGGGCGATAAAGAATTCGCGCTTTGGATACTCCACAAACTAGAACTAACTACCCTCCTCCAATAAATTTCCTATTTAATTCAAATAAGGCGTATTAACCCCTTGACTAGCGGGCGAATACGCCCTAATCTCTACCCATGAATAAGCGAATTGACCCACAGAGAGCAGCCACCAAACGTGAAGTTTTACAGCTTCACTGCGACGGTAAGAAGGTTCCAGAGATTGCCGCCATTACAGGCAAATCTGAGCGATCTGCGAAGCGGATGGTTGATTGGTGGAGAGATAAGCTGCAGGCGAGAGACGCGGCCCTGATCGCCACTAGAGCGGTTGAGCTTGGCCTAGTCTCTCATCAAGACATTCCTGAGACTGTCACCAAGTTCGCCAAAGAATTCCTCGCCTCTCTGCCCATTTTACTCCTGTGCTTCAGCATGGGATTTGCCCCAGCCCGAACGACAGAGCAACCCATCAAGCGTGAGCGAATTGTTCGCATTGCCAAGGCCCGCGAGTCGGTTTTTCAGCAGTCAGTTTTTGGAGTAGCAGCATGAACCTAACCGCAACAGATCCACTCTGGCACCCAGACACGCCCACCGACGAGGAGCTAGAGGTGCAGCATAAAGATTTCTGGCATTTGTCGGACTTAGCGACTGAGTTTGATGCTGAATGGCTGACAGATGGAGACCCAACAATCATAGGTAAGCGTCTAAAGGCGATGTTTGCTGCAGACAGACAGGAGTTGTACCCATGAGCGGACGCCAGAGTTTTATAGATTTTGCAGCGTTGAGCCCGATTCAAGTTGGGGTGCTAGACAGCTTGTTAGCCTCTGCTAGATGCGAGGGTGAGGTTGCAGCAAGCAAGAAGGCGCACGAGCAAATGCTAGAAGCCATCGAAAATGTACGAGTTGGAGGTGCGAAATGAATCAGGCGGACAAGAAATTATTGGACGAGATGCTAGACGGTGTTTTTGACAGCATGGACGACAAGAAGGCGTATATAGAGGGCCTGGTTATGCACGCATGGGACCGGGGCTACGCCAGCGCACTGGGCGATCAGATAGAAGCGCGAGCCAATCTTGCGCCGGTCGAATGGCCCAAGGGGGTGACGAAGTGAGCGTGTTAGGCGCAAAGCTAGAGACGATGTTTGAAGACATATTTCAAGGCCAGCCGGACAACACCGAGCGCCGGGAACGATACGCGGCGAAGTCAGGCCCCTACATTCTGGAATATGCGGCGCGAGGGGATACGTTCTTTACGTCAGGCAAAACACCGAATGATGCGAGGCGCAGAACAAACGAGAAAGAGCCACAAGGCTGGGTATTTATAGACATTAAGACAGAGCAAGCATGGTTTGCGGAGGTGGGCAAATGAGCGATTCAGTATGGGCAACATTGAGCGCGATAAACGCTAACGACTTCGCTAGAAGCAAGGGTGATTTCAGCTATTTATCTTGGGCTTGGGCTTGGGGCATTCTTAAAAAGAACTTCCCTAACTCATCCTATGAAAAGCATTTATTCGAGCGTGACGGACACATGGCACCCTATATGGCAGACGCCAAGGGGAACGCTTTTGTACAGGTCACAGTGACCGTAGAGGGCCAGAAGATCACAGAGATACTACCCGTCCTCGGCTTCAATAATAAGCCTGTGCAAAACCCAGACGCCTTCGAGGTCAACAAGGCTTTGCAACGATGTTTAGCTAAGGCTATAGCGATGCATGGGCTTGGGCACTACATCTATGCAGGCGAAGACCTCCCTTCTCTGGACGACCTAGCGAAAGAGATCACATTGGCGATTGTCGAGGATGACGCTAATCGGGTCGAGTTCCTTTACTCGCAGCGCAGCGATGAGGAAAAGGCGATTCTCTGGAAGGCCAAATCCAAAGGGGGGTTTTTCGGTCAGTCAGAGAAGGAATACATCAGAACGACCGGCTACAAAATCGTCAACGAAGACGTAACTAACGATCTCCTGGAAGTCATGGCCGAGAATAGTTTGGAATGGCCTCACGTTGAAGGGTTGCTAACTAACTTCTACTCAGATGATCGCGGCGAATCAAGGTTCGACATAGAAGCATTGCCAATCGGCTATGCAAGACAAGCAATGAAAATGATTAAGGATGCAGCATGAGCGAAATACAATTCCCAGAAGGACTAACCGTAAAAGCCCCGCATGAGAATGCGCCCGATTTCGTCAAGGCGAAAATAACCATCAAGGTTAAGGATCTAGGCAACTGGCTCCGAGAGAAGAACAAGGCAGGCGAGGAATGGGTCAGCCTGGACGTTAAAGAATCCAAAGGTGGGAAGTGGTACGCCTCCGTTGATGAGTGGAAGCCAGATCCAGACCGTCAGGCCCCGCAGGATTCGACTAATTCAGCGCCGAAGCCTGAAGATTTTTCGGACGATATACCGTTCTGATGATCATCAAAGATCTAGGCCCCGCCCTCCAACTCCGCTACATGCTGGTAGACGCTAACGAGAAGGTTGTCGCGGTGTTTGCAGATTACAACAAGGCCAAGGCTTACGAAATGCAATTTAACCGAGCGGTGAGGGAATTATGAGTGATATGCCAAGGGTGATGTACAAGAAAATATACCTTCAATGTTGCAGTAATTGTATCTCAAACCAGAACGAGGTTACTTGGTGTCAGGATCACACAGGCCATGCTTGCGAAGATGAAGACGATGAACGGGGAGACACCAGCTACACGCGCACCGATCTAGTGGATGAGCTGATATACACTCTTAATCTCAGGCACCAATCAGAGGATGTTCTTTTAGTTATGGCCGCGTTACAGGGAGAGGGTAAATGAGCAAACAATCAATCTGGTTTATGTGGATAAAACTTACTCTTGTAGTGGGAAAGCTACTGATAGCGTTAGGCTTAAAAAAGCTGGCGGGCCAAGTTCTAGATTATACGTTCAAGCAAAACTTAAAGTTGTTCCTGTTCAAATTAAAGCAGGACGGGTACATCCCACAGGATAAAGGGAGTGATGGATAAATGAAGCTGGCAACGCACACGATTAAGGAGGGTCAACCGGTTCATTCTGGGTTGGTCAGCCTGAAGTTGTACTCAGAGCTATCAGGCTACTCTGTGACTACGATCAGGGGCTTTATAAAGACGCACTGGACCAATGGTGTAGAGTATGAAAAGAGAGGCAGGATAGCCGTAAACGTTGAAGAGGCAGACAAATCATGGTCGAAGGGCTTGAAATTAGAGGGGACTCAATCAGGGTCAAACTCTACAGCAAGAAATGGACGGTCCGAGGCAAGCCCACCAAGGCGCAGGTCGCAAAGGTGGCAGCAGAGCGGCGACGAATCAAATCAAGAGTCGATGAGCTAGGCGAGAACATAGATGACATATTGGCCGAGAGTCACAAGAAAACGCCCGAGAGCCTGGGATACTACGCACAGCATTTCTTTGACGTTGTAGCGCCGGAGAAGGTCGCAGACTCAACCTTGATGGGTTACGAGTCGGCATATAACTCGCACTGGCTACCATTCGACGCGATGAGAGTGGACAGGATCAAGCTAACAGAACTGCAGCGACATTTATCGCAAAAGAGCATTACGAAGAAAACGAGAAAGAACGCACTTAGCGTATTGAAGTTGATTTATTCGTGCGCTGTCCCTGAAATCTTTGACAGGAATCCACTAGACCTATGGACCATACCAACGAGCAAGAACGACAAGACACCGGAACCGGATCCTTATTCTATAATGGAGCGCGACAATATACTCACTACATTGGCGAGCATGGAATTGGGCGCATGGAGGTATTTCAGTCTGGCATTCGGCTCTGGCATGAGGACGGGCGAATTGCTTGGATTACCTTGGAAGAACTACACCGCGCCGTATTTGACTGTGAACCAGGAGATGGTCAGAAGGAGCATCAAACTGCACACAAAGACGAAGCCGCGAGAGGTGCTACTGCCGTCGGGGGTCGTCAAGATGCTGTCAGAGAATCCGACGAGATTCCAGAAGGGGCTAGTATTCTTGCAGCTAAACGGGACGCAGTTCAAGGACGCGGACTGGTTGATGGGGAAGTGGAGGGAGGCACACAAGGAATCAGGCGTAAGGCTGAGGACCGGCCCGTATCCGTGGAGGTCCACATACATCTCAATGATGCTCAGTAACGGCGCAGATGTTTACGATGTAGCCAGGATGGTAGGCAATTCAGAGCCGATGATTAGAAAGCACTATCACAAGCACATTCCGAGTCAGACGCGGGACGATATCTACAGGAAAAAAATGGAGGAAATATTCTAATCGTCCCATTTTGGTCCCAAGGGAAAGTAAATATTCGCTACAAGTCAATGGATAGTGGCGGACCGGACGGGACTCGAACCGGCACGAGGGCTAATCATGATAAATTATAACCAGTTTTGGAACGTTTCTAGGGGCTTGTAGCCGATTCGGGTGGTAATGATGTTGTATGTTTCGAAAGAATTGTCCCATAAATCGTCCCAAGAGTATAATGCGAAAAGGAGGAGTGAATATGAAGTATCCAGATAGCAATAGAGTTGTGAATGTTCTCAGGAAGGATCGTGATGAGATGGAGAAGGCCAGATTTATCGACGATGCGCCTATGCCTCACTGGAGGAGAACGGAAGGCGACCCGATGAGCAATGCTTTTATCTCTATGGACGAAGTTGAGGCATGGCGGGAGGAGGAATGATGATGAATAAACTAGGGAAAATGATGGGCTATTGAGAAAACAACTTTAATCATGTAAAATCCCAATTGAGAGGGAAGGCGGTATCATGCTCTGTTCTAGTTGAAACGCGAATAGACTTTTTCATCTTGGTTCGCGCATCCTCCATTGCTTAGATATGGCCCTGACTAGAGTTCCTGCTCTTTCAGGGCTTTTTTATTCCTCACACTCCTGACAGCCAGCGTTAATTCTATGCTGTGCGTACTGGCTCAAATGGTCCCGCTTGCTTTCGACGAGATGCCGGATTGTAGCGGGGAAGTTGGCCAGGGGTTCGATCACTGAAGCCCCGTTAATTTCAAAGTGTACTGATTCGTTTTTAATGGTTAATTCTACTTTCATCGTGCGCTCACCTTCCCGTCCCATCGTCCTCGTTTACTTAACGCCATAGGAACGAGTACAGGCTTACCACAGCCCGAATCGAATCTATACTCGTCAAGCCATTGCCAAGAGTCTTTAAAGCCATACAGCGCGTTGTAATCACCCACCATCGAGGCTGGTAGCCCTGCTGTCTTTAGCTTCCTTTTTGGTATCTTGTCGTGATTACCCTCACTGATGATCATATTGGGAAACATGGCCTGTAATTCCCTGCCATATTTCTGCGCCGCGTAGTATTCATCCTCTGGCGATAGGGCGTCTGGTTCGCTCTCGTGGAAGCTGCCAGCATGGTGATCGAGTATGTCGCCAACGTTTAAATAATTCGTGCAATTGAAAGCCTTTTTGACCTTCCAGAGAAACGCAAAGCTGTCTCGATGGTGGTAAGGAATGTGCATATCAGAGATAACCAAAGTATTCGGTTTACTGTCCGAAACAATGACGCCACAACCGAGAACCGGCCTAGTGAATACTCTGGAAGCTCCGTACCTTGCTGCAGGAGATTTAAGGTCGAGCAAGCACCCTACCGACATGCTCCATCGAAGCTGCTGCATATCCGCGTGATAAGCTATCTCAAAGGCTGAATGATGATGCCCCTGGATTGAATTGTGAGCCAACTTTGCCGCGTTATTCCGCGTGTTGCCTGAGACACTATGAACCATCAAGGTATCAATCATAATCGAGCTCCTCCTCATCACTGAGGGAGTGCATTGAAAAGTAAGTCTGTGCTATCGCTAAATGACCGATTAAGGCAGAGAGGTCGTCCATATCAGTACTGAAAGCGCCTGGCCAGTCCGCGGTATAGACTCCCCCTACGTGCTCGCTAATGAGTATAAAGCCTGTTATTTCGCCACTTCTGGCACATTCCAAGGCTTGCTCTAGCGTTTCGATTAGGTTGTTTTGTACTGGGTCAAGATGCTTTACGTCGCCCATCAATAGCCCCTCATAATCTGGCCTAGCTGATCTCGTGACATGCAGGAAATGCCCCGATCTGTCTCAATTTCTATCTCGCATTTTGTGTGAGCGATTCGGCTAGGGTTGGGGCATGAGGATAGGGGGCGGGTAAGGTCTTGAGAGCAGGGGATTTTGCTGGCACAACTGGAGAGGATTAGAAGGGTTGTTAAAATGAGGATTATTCTCATTTTAACTTACCTTTGATGGATTCAGCCAAGCCGCCACCAAAATAGAACATGACAATGGTGAGCATGATCCAACTGATTGAGAAGGTCTCCATCACCGCCATGACTTCTTCTGGCTTGCCTATCCCCATCAACGTAGTGACCAGCACGACGAAGAAGCAAATCAGATAGGTTGCGCCGAACATCAACGCCAAGTACCTCTGAGCGAGCTTGAAAGGCGCGTAAGCCGTCATTAAATCAATCTTCGCTTTGGCCTTGGATTCCCTCGCCTCTGCATCAGACTCAAAAGCGTCGTCTATCAGATCCAGCCCTTTTGAGAGCACATCACCTGAACCGAGTATTGTTGCTAGAATTCCCATAAGCCTCCTTGATCCATTCAACTAACCGTTCAATTAGATAAGCAATCCAGACCACCACAGCACCCAAAATCAGGGCTGTGATAATTGCGGTCCAGATGCAGCCGTTAATAAGTCCAGATTCTTCCTGCTCGCCCTTGTCCGATATCAACATGGATAAACCTCGCTAGTCCCTTCTGGTTAATTCCAACGCCGCCCCGTGATTTTGTGAGGGCGATTCTCGTAACAATCCGCGCCTGCTCGCCCCTGATTCCGAAATCAACAGCCAGTCCCTTGGCATGAGTCCCAGGCTTTTTCTTGTCGCGTTCAATCTTGTGATTAGGGCAGCGATAGCCAGACGTAACAGGTAGTGCAAATCCCGCCTCTGTTCTGATTTCTTGGGCGTAATCAATGAGCTCGTCCGTGATCTCGTTCGTATCGCAGCCGCACTTACAACTAAATTCTTCGCGGGTAAAGTTCTTCCAAGTCATTTATTCAGCTTCTTCATAGCCGCTTCTAATAACCGCTGGCCGTGAGTGTCGAGCATGTAAACGATGCGCCCCGCCAAATGGCCGGAAATGCCGCACATAACAGCAGTAAGGGGAAAGTTAAACTCAAGGTATAGGCAAGCGTAGGCGGTCATCAGAGCGACGAAACCAGAAGCGAACCACTCACCGAGCAATTCAATAATGCTGAATTTGAGTTTAGAATCTCGACGGATGCGAGACACATAATTGACGGTTCCGCCCATAACGCCAAGGCAGATCATCCAGAGGTAAGAGGCTATTTCTTTAAAGAATATCTCAAAATCTTCCAAGGCTAGGCGCTCCAAGCGGGACGACTAGCCCCTATTAAGATTGGGTTGGGGTAGGTTAGTATGCGATCAGCCATTAGAGCGTCCATTCGTTCTTGTGGTTAGGTTCCGCCTGCGTGTGTCAGCACTGGGCGGGGCCGTTGCTTTTAACTGTACTAAAGTGGTTTAGAGCAGTTGATTTTATTCGTGGGATCTAGCGGAAACCTCAAAAGATATGCTTCTGTAGGCTTTCCAGTGGTTCATTCCTTCAAGCCGGTTTTGCAGGTACTCGTATAAATAGAGAGCGTAGAAGCCAATACACCATAAGCGCCACATATCGGACCAATGCTTACCCTCATGCCGCATTCTTGACGCTGTACGCATACCCCGGGCATAGAAGATGCCGAAGGGTAATGTAATCGCCAGGATTCCGAACGGGAGAGAGAAAGGTAGCTCGACATGTGGATACACGGACTGATTGGCCCCTTTGATTTGTCGTGGGTTGTGGTAGGGTTGCTGTATGGATAAAAGACGAAAGTTAGTTAGTATTACTCAGCTTCAGAGCGGAGAGGTTCTTGGCATAGATTCCAATGGCGACACCTGGACGCATTTGGAGGCCAACGATATCCATGTGCAGAAGTGGGTAAAATCAGACCTAGCCTACCTCCCGCAAGGCGTAACCGGAGATCCAGAAATAGACGACGCTTTCGAGTCGCTTACTGTGTCGTAGTTATGACAGCCGGAGCAATAGCGCCCCGAATGTATGGAGCAACGATCTCATCATACTCGTCGCCAAACGCTCGTCGAACAGGTGAACTTTGAAAGATTCGTCTAACCTCCTTCTCACTCATCCCTTGCTTGAACATCATCGAGCCAAGAGCGTCGATAGTTTCAGGGGTCGCTTGACCCTTGGTAGCGATCTGAACAACCTTACTGATCACCTGAGTAGGCCCGCCGGAGACAACAGCCTCAAGCACACCCGCATCAATAGAATTATCAAGGGATTTACCG
>ENA-ORXF01002094-ORXF01002094.1-marine-metagenome-genome-assembly--contig:-NODE-2094-length-12196-cov-6.414721_pt1 | contig 12196 bp, 18 predicted proteins | sample MGYA00237864_ERZ511476 | MGnify/ENA primary metagenome ERZ511476 (study PRJEB26306, sample SAMN06343908) | marine metagenome | isolation source: coastal waters | place: Atlantic Ocean: West Antarctic... | reverse complement strand
AGTTTTCAGCCTGAGCTGTTAAATGACTTTGACCCAAAAATAACTACCCCACAGCCAAGTCCTAGATCATGGGCAAGGCTAAGTGATACTTTAAAGATTGACCCACCTAAAGAGGTCTTGCAATTGATTGTGCAAGGCGATATTGGGGAGAGGGCATCGATAGAGTTTATGTCATTCCTATCACTAAAAAATGATGTTCCTAACTTGCAAGAAATTTGCGAGGGTGGAGATGTTGAAGTCGTTGATAGTGGTGGTTTGATGTATGCGACTGTATGTGCATTAGTGAGCGTTATAAAAGAAGCTAGTGATAGCAACTTGCATGACTACTTTTCTAATGCCCTTGATTACATTGAAAAATTTCCTACCCCTGAGTTTGGAATTTTCTTTGTTAGATCGCTTGTTGGAGCAAGAAGCGATATTGTTGATTCTTCTAGATATGGAGAATTCAAGATCAAGAATCAAGACTTAGAAGTCTAGGTCTGAGCAAGGGCAGAATTTATATTTACTGGTTAAATATATTTTCTGCTCTGCTGTCATGAGTTTTTTTTACTCATCTGAAGAGATCATTAAGATCGAAACAGCAAATTATTCTAAAAGATGGAGGTCTTATTATGGATAAAGAAAAATTGACTAATACTCTGTCTGAGAATGCAGTGTTGGTTCGCATAACTGCGAAGCATCCTAGCGGAATCAGAACAGATAAAAGGTTGAAGCGTGATTTAGCAATAGATACTGAAGTATCTAGTGAGAGATTACTGGGTGTTTCTAAGCATATTTATGGAGAAGATATTAACAAATATTTTCGCCATATTTTAAATAAGTTTAGGAATGATTATTACTATCCGATGACTTTGCCTTGGGCAGATAATTCTACTGATAGCGATGATAAGGTTGTGAGTGGGTGGCGTTTATGCCCCAATTCGCAACTGGAAGAATTGCAGAATCAAGTAGATGATTCAAAGCAGATTTGGGATAAAGAAGTAGATGAGTTTCTTAAAAGCTATCCACAAAAAATGGAACAAGCCAAAAGAAATTTAGGCAAAGCATTCAACGAATGTGATTACCCTGACTTCGATTCGCTTAGACGAAAGTTTAAGTTTGAATTTGAGATATCTACTGTTCCTCAATATGGCTCTGACATTCGCTTGAATGTATCAGAGAAGTTAAGGTCTAAGATAGAAAATGATGTTAAGAATAGAATCAACAATAATATTAAGAATGTTCTTAAAACTACTGTTGATGCTGTCCTTGAACAGACTGATCATTTAGCAAAAAAATTGAGGGAATATGACCCCAAGCAGAAGCAAAAAGGCTTCTTTAATGCTTCCAGTTTTAAAGCACTGGAAAAATTAACTGGGTCTTTACCAAATATCAACGCTGATATTTTAGGTAACGATCAAGATATTGCTGATGCTCATCAAAAACTGGTTAGCGTTGTTGCTACTTTTAATGGCTACAACAATGGCATTGACTCTCTGAGAGAGGATGATGCTTTAGCTGAACAGAAGCGAAAAGACTTAGCGAAGAAGTTAGAAGAGTCTGCTGATTCTCTTAAAGGTGGTTTTCTTGGAAAAGCCTTTGGAGGAAAAAAGCATGACTAATTTAGCAACTGTTAAAGAGCCGCAATTGGCTCATGACACTATAGTTAAGGCGAGAGCAAAACTAATGAAGGGTAATGTGGGCATGGCTTCCATGCTCTTACATCTTAATTTGGTTGAGGTTGATCAGTCTAGATGCGACACCATGGCAACAGATGGAAAAGTAATTTATTACTATCCGCCTTTTGTCTTGGGTCTGAGTGAGCCTGAATTACAGGGTGTACTTGTTCATGAAGCACTTCATGTTGTTTATGAACATCCTTTGAGAAGGGGAAAGCGACATCCTAAAGTTTGGAACATCGCTTGCGACTATGTGATCAATGCTTATTTGTACTGGGATTTAAAACTTGAATTGCCTTTGGGCGGTTTACTAGATCATAAGTACAAGGGCATGACTGCTGAAAAGGTTTATGCAATCTTGGTAAAAGATGAAGAAGCCTTGGAAGAAGCGATTGATCAGATTAATCAGCAGAAACCAAAAGGTGAAGAGTCCTCTGAAGAAGAGGATGCTCAAAGCCAAGGCGGAAGCGAAGCAACTGATGAAGAGGGAGAAGAATTATCTGAGACTGGTACAGGAAATATTTCCGATACTGGTACTGGCGAATCTGAATCTGATGGAAGCACTGGAGAGGGTGCTAAAACAGGCACAGATTGGGATTCAATTCCTTCTGCAATTGGCGAAGTATGGGATGCTACTAACGATGAAGGGAAACCATTGACTGATGCAGAAGTGCAAGAAGTTAAAGGTGAAATTCAGAGAGCAATTTCTCTATCTGAAAAGTTAGAGATTGCTATGAGTGGCACTGGTTCTTCAGGTGGTCTTGGTTCTGCTGATGCGAATCAAGAAGTGCAAGTGGATTGGAAAGAACAGCTTAATGATCTTTTGCAATCCTCTGTCTCTGATGAAAATACTTGGTCTAGGCTAAACAGAAGGCATCAACATCGAGGTATTAATTTACCTAGCAAAGCAAAATCACCGCAAGGTGGCGAGTTAGCTATCATAATTGATACTTCAGGTTCTGTTTCTCAATACGAATTGAATATGTTCGCTACTGAGATTCAGGCAATGGCTGAAGATTGTGGTCTTGATAAGATCAGGGTGTGCTACTGCGATACTGTGGTTCGTAAGAATCAACAAGGCGAGTGGTGGGATATCTATGAACTCGATCAAGGCGATGATCTTGAATTGACTGTTAGAGGTGGGGGCGGAACTAGGTTCGAGCCACCCTTTAACTTGTTCAATGATCATTCAGATGATGTCGATGATGTTCAAGCATTTATCTACTTCACTGATGGCGAAGGTTATTGTGAGCCTGATGTTGAGCCTGATGTTCCAGTCTTTTGGTGTGTGACTTACGAGTCACGCTATTCAGAAGAATTGCCATTTGGCGAAAAAATCTATGTAGACACTTCAAGTTTCTACTAGGATGCGATATGCGAGGAGGGGTTTCAGGGGTCACTAGACCCTTGACCCTTCCACGATTCGTTCACCAGTGCGATCTCACGAAGCCAATTTTGGCGATTTCTGTCGGAAAATGTATATTTTCCCTGATGAGACCTAAAAGGTCGAAACAGAAACTTACTGACCTTGGAGGGTCAAAATTATGACAATATTAGAAACCTTAGAATTAGATTTGAGATCAAAACTTAAATCATATGTAGGTAAAAAAACTATGATCGATGAAGTGATTCCTCGTGACTTGGATGATCTATTTGAGATAGTGAAAGCTAACCCAAAAGAATTTCATTTTGTTGTTAAAGATATCAGGCAGAAGATTGCCTTAGTCTTGGAACATAAAATTGGAATGAGATAAACCAACTTGGTGCTGAGAAATATATTACTAGTAAATAATATTTTTCTTGGCACTCTGTTTTCTGATATCAAGATGTGAGTCTTGGCTGAATGATTCCAAAAGGATGAAATCAGAAACTAACTATTCAAATATTACTTGGAGGTAAATTATGAATACAGAAATGGAAAAAGTCTTTTCAGAAATGGGAAGCAAATATGGGATTGATATGAAAGGTAAAACTCCTATTGGAGAATTGCCTAATATCATGAGCAAGGCTGATTGGTTATTGGTCTCATGTTTTTTGAAATATCCTAATGGTGTTCCAAAAGATAAAGGTGAGAGCATGAATCGATATCGAGTCGAGGGCGAGGTAACTAATAGTAGAAACTTGCAAACAACTTGGTATGAAGTCGAGGTCGATGCTTGGCATAAAGATCATGCTGTTGATTTGGCAAGGTTTGAATTTCAAAGGCAAGGTGCTGTTAGAGAAGTGATCATCAATAGCATTGAGTGTATCGATGAAGAGGTGAAATCATGAGTGTAAATATTATGGAGCATCTTGAAAATGATATGTCTATTTTTTTTGAAGAACTAAATGACATCAAAAAAAGTGGAGAAATGAATATGTTCGGTGCTCCTAAATGGTTGAGAGACAATTATGATTTATCCAAGGATGAGTCTGATCATGTCTTTAAACTATGGAGTGAGGGGGTGCAATCATGAACAGATTCTTAACCATCATTGCATCAATGGGTGCTGTTGCTTTTCTCTTCCTAGGTTTTACTTGGGGAGAGGGATTGCTTTCGCAAGAATGGATAGCTAGGGCAGATTACTTTGTGATCTTCTATAGTGGATTGGGAACAGCTTTTTGTTTATCAGTCCTGATCTTTTGCAGAGGTGAATCATGAGTAAGCCTTGGGATAAATATTGTTATGGCACAAAGCAACAGCCTTATTATGGTTGTTGCGAGAGCAATAGAGATGAGGAGGGTAAACCTTTAAATGAAATGTCTCGATGCGATGATGCAGAGGGAGATTTCCTTGCTCATTTTTGTGAAAAGTGTGAGGACAAAACTTTAGGAAAGTATGAGCATAGAGTTTGGTCGAGCAACTACAGACCCTTTGATGAATATGGAGGGGAATGTATGGAAGATTGGGTTTAATCCCAAAATAAATAAGGCGGTAGCCACTTTAATTAGTGGTTGCCGCCTTTTTTTTTGGCTCAAAATAAGGTGATCAAGGGGCTGTGAAAACTAAAGTTATAAATAATATTTACCAGTCATATATATTTCAAGGGTTTGCGAGGGGGGGGTATTTGTATTTCCCCCCTGCTAGAAAAAAAATATTATTGACTAGTATTCGGCTGTGGATAACTTGTTGATAAGGTGTGTATAAGTCTTGCAATCTGCAATCACCTGTTATATATTGACAGTCATAAGGTTGCTTAAATTATTGGATGAGCATCAAAGGAACAATCCAAATACAACGCCTTACCAATCACTTCATAAGAGTGAGACCTCCAAGTCTAATTAGTTAGATTTTTAAAGGGTAAGCAGAGATGTTTACCCTTTTTTTTTGGTAGTGAGTGATAGTCGATTGGTATTTATTACATTTGGGGGAATGATGGTGAATTTAAGAATGTGTATTATCTTAGTGATGTTTACTGGAATTGCATTAGCACCTAGTGAGTATTCTAAGAAACAAAAATTTAATCATTGTAGAGATTTGCTATATACAACATACCCCAATGAGATTAATCAAACAAAATGGAAGCGTTGCATGAGATAGATTTGTATTGGTGTTCGTGTTTGTATTACCAATATCTGTGTTTTGTGTAGCAGTAGTTTTTGCGTGACTGGTAAATAATATTTTTTAGCAGGACACACTGATCCTCCTGTTCCACATAGAACAGCTTTCAATTTGATTGCATTTCACTTAGAATAAAGAATGTTTGCAGTAATTAGACACACTTATAAGTTAGATATTCCTGACCCAAGTAATCCCAACAGCACTAAGAGTAGTGCTAAGTGGGAGCATTTGGTTTGGCTTTATGAGACTGAATTAGAAGCCTTGGCTTTTGCCATTACTCTTCTTGATGACCCATTAATAACATCTAATTCTTGGCTTATTAAATCAGCGATTCATCAACTTGAACACGACAGATTTTACCAAGTAGGAAGAGAGAGTGTTGCCATTGCAGAAATACAAGATGCTCCAAAAATAATCTATCAAGAGGATATTGAACAAGCATTAGAAGAATTAATAACAGAGGAATTAAAAGATGAAGAGCCTATTCATTAGATGTTCAGAGGAAACTTATGAACTGGCACACGCTTTAGCCAAGAAAGAAAGCAGATCACTGAACAAACAAATTATTCATATGATACACAACGAAGCTGATTCTAAAGGTGTAAGTGTGGATAAAAAGGTAGAGCCTAAGATGGAAGAAACTGTACAGATTAGGACTGGTTTGTCAGGGATTGTCGGAACAAAGACACAGGGTTTTGTTGACTAACATACCAGTAATTTAACATTGCATCAGCACACTGCTGAACTATCTCAATATTTAAAGCATTCAATTTACTTGGATTGTTTACCATTAGCTTCCAAAATACCTGTTCTTTTTTGATGCTAACTTCTTCAGCGATTTTCCTTTGAACTCCAATAAGAATACAACTCTTAGTTTGGTTACCAGAATTTCCTGAACCAGTAAATAATATTTTATCTAGAGCTGGGGTCTGGACAAAACATCCTGACTTACTTAATAAACCAAGATACTTATCGCATACATTGTGTTGCTGTACATCGAGGTCATCGTTTAAAAAAAGAGTATCTATGAAGTGTTGATCAAGCACTATGGCTCGACCAACTTTAGTTTTGGAAAACTCTTTAATTGCTACCTTGTGTTGCTTGTGCAAGTAAGGACTGCCAATATCATTGACATGGATTTCTTCTTCAGAACTCCCAGTCATAATCGTCATGTAAGACTTCTTCTTCTGCATATCTATTACTCAATGGGTCAAAAGTTAAACTGGTGTTCCCTGTTTTGCCACACCATGCCCACCTTTGTTTCCAACAATGTATCTCTACATTACTTTCCCCTCGATAAACTGTCAATCCTGTATCACATTTAGAGAACCAAGCATTGCTTCCACTGATGTCATTCCCAGTACAAACATTCTTCTTGCCATCCCTGATAAAAGGTTTTGTGGGATGGGCAATAAAAAAGCAAAGTACATCAAATTTCTTACAGAACAACTGAACTTTAGTAAGCATTTCAGAGATAGCATCTGTGACTAAACCTTGGTGATTGGATTGGATAAAATTGAATGGGTCTATGACAAGTATCTTTATGCCATATCTCATGACTGCATCTGCTCCTTTTTCTAGTACCCTTTCAATCGTTGGCATACCTCCGTCTTGGTAATCTTGGAATAGAAAATGCTCATTGATAAAGTGTTGCGAGAAGTCTTTTTCTTCTTGGGTCATTCTTGCATTGTGACCTTCAAAGAAAGGTTTACCAATGAAGCACTGAGCCAACTGAATTGAATGTAATGTTGGCGGCTTTTCAAAAGAACAGTAGTTTGTTTTCCAACCATAATTCTTGGCTACATTTACACATAACTGGTCAACAAAAGCTGACTTACCATCTGATGGATAGCCTGTAATTACTGCGAGATAACCTGTTTGTAAATTAAATAACTGGTCAACCTGTGCAAAACCTGTGCTTACTCCCTTGGGATAGCCTTGATCATACAAAGTTTGGAACTCTTTATCGTAAAAGTCTATGTTGTTTAATCCATGCAAAGGAACAGGCTGTGCATTTAATACCTGTTGCCTGACAGTTTTTGCATCTGTTTCTATTAATAGATCGTTAGCATCCTTGTTGCCTAGAAAATCCACCTTATAACATCTAGCCTTATTGAGTCTGCGAGATAACTCCTGTGCTAAAGCATCTCCACTTTCATCCATATCAGTAGCCAAGATAATCCTTTCGATTCCCTCGAACTTGGCTCTCTCATTCCACACATACTTAAACCTACCCTCTTCATTGGGGTCAACCTTCTTGTCATCTGCTACTTTGTTTGGTGCTCCATTTGGAACTGAGTAAACCTCTATGTTTGAGTGATCTTTAAAGGCTTCTTTAATAGCTAGTACATCCATCTCTCCTTCTGTTATGACCAAGGTTGATTCAACTGTTGGCAAATCCTTTCTGTGATTCTGCTTACCCCACAACTTCACTGCGTTGTTATCCCACCAAAAGGATTTCTCACCATTGGCTGTTCTCCATTTGACTGCGACAGTGTTTGTTCCCTCGGCAAAAGTAAAACCTATGACTGGTAAATTATTTTTTTCAGCCAAGACGCAACCAGAACTTTCTGCTACCTCCTGACTTATTCCTCGTGCCAATAACCATTGAGCAGTCTTATCTGATTTAGTCTCTTTGGGTAGATTGATTGGTTTGTTTTCTTTCTTTGGTGGTGTTTTGACTATAGACATTTTTGCTCCTTGCTTGATTGGGTATGCACCATTTACTCCACAGTGATGGCAATTATAAACGATGGTTTCTGAATTAATATTGACACTAAAAGGGGTGTCTGTTCTGTTCTTGCTTCTGTTATTTTGACAGCTTGGGCAAGTGATTTTGTATTGACCTTCACCTTGACCACCTGTTTTAGAGTTTTGATTTATATGACCTCTAATATCATTTACTTCTTGACTTTGCATAAGACCTCCCTTATGTTGCTGTTTATACTTACTACTTTTAGTAGTTACCTATTAAAAAAAAACTTACTAGGTATATAGATACCTACTAAGTAATGTTTTTCTTCCTCACAGTACCAATCTCTTTAGCCATATCATCAGCTAACTTCTTTCTAGATAACACTGGGTATGCACTTAAACTTCCAACTGCACCTCTAACCATATCTGCATCGATTTGATTGCGTTGTGCTAGTTTTTTGAAATCACCTGATATAAAATAACCAAGTGCTTTACTTGAAACATCAATGTTTTTATTTCCACAATCTCGAACTGCTTGTTTGAGAATCATGAGATCAATTTTTGTTTCATCGTTCAAATCCATTCCCAAATATTAATCCATTCCATCGTACTAATCAAGGGTTCATCTGCTTATAAACAAATTAACATCATCTCTCTTGAAAAAAGATAGTTTGTCTATATACTAGGAGATAACTAACTGAACTTATTGGAGCATTATGCCAAAATACACAAAAGAAACTGGGTCTGTCACCATCAATCTGACTGCTGAGGTTTGGAGATTTCTAAACGAAGTACACGAAGAGACAGGCATTAACAAATCAACTCAAGTAGAAAACATTATCAGGGATGAAGTGAGAGACACTGAATCTATCCTGTCTCATTGTGAAGAAGAACTTGATAGACTCGCAACCCAAAAACTAGAAGAAGCTGAAAGACTTTTTAAGATTAGAGATAACACTAGGTTACAAAGGAATAAACTTGCACCATTCAAACCTTCTTTAGAAGAACTTTTAGATCAAAAAGCAGAAGCTAAAAAAACAGGTGTAATGAGATCAATAAAACCTAAACCAAAGATGGTAAGAGCATTACCAAATACTTTGGCGTTCACACAAGACTCTGTAGATGGTCTTAGACCACAGGACAAGGATGTTTGGTTTCATGACACACAAACCAGTGGGTTATCAATACGATCTAAAAAAAGCGGAATGACTTATTACACTCGTGCAAAGAATGTAGAAATATCTAAGTACACTTTAAGAGTAAAGATAGCTGATACAAAATACATGAGCCTTGAGAAAGCAAAGGAGGTTCACGCTAAGAACTTAAAACAAATATTAAGAGATGGCATAAATCCAAACCAAGATACGCTTAATGTTCAGCATCAAGGCAGACATAAGAATGTTGCTACAGCATTTAAAGAAAAAGAAACTGTCAAAACTAATGTAAGTGAAGAAACTAAAGAAGGCTCAACCACTGATTGGAAACTTTATAGTGGCATCAGATATAACAGTGGTTTAGGTTTACAGATACTAGGCAGTTTACTTAATCAGAATCCTGATATGAAATCTAGCTGTCTTTCTAAGTACATGAACGGAAGTTATAGGATTAGAGGTGAGAGACTTCTTGATATGTTCGAGACAGATGACATGAGTATCTTTGAGATTTCAAGAAAAGAACTTATCACAGATGGCAGAGGTCAACATGGCAGTAGATACATGAGTCTGCAGAATACAGTGCTTCAAGTATGTAAAGCTATTTACCATCATGGCGGTGCAAATGATAAAGCAGTGGTGTTTGGAAAATGAGACCCTGTTTTAGAAATATATTATTTACCAGTCAGGAGGAATTATGACAATTTGTGGTGTTGAAAACGAAACGATTGAATTTTACAAAGACAAGATTTGTGTGTCATTCGTGAACAAAGATTATGCTGAGAATGGTGTGACCAAAATGGTAAAAGCCTTTGAGGATTATGACCAAGCACTAGCCTTTGTGGAGATGAAAAAAGAAGAAGGAACTTATAGCGGTTTTTCTAATACTGCACTGTTTCCTGAAGAGGGAATTATTGCTTGGCTTGATATTAACAAAGACACGCTACTACCAACAACAAGGAGAAACTAATGGAATTTGAGATTAAGAAAGGCATACCTTTACCTAGATCAAAAGGGAAGCCAAGAAAGTACGACTTACCTTTGGAGGACTTAAAGGTAGATGACAGTATCGTTGTACCACTACCTAAAACTAAAATAAACCAAGAACAAAAGATCATTAGGAACTTTGTGTTGCGATTCACTTATAAGAATCCTAACAAGAAGTTTACTGTTAGACAGTTAGCTGATGGCATAGGTATATGGAGAATCAAGTAATGGAAGCACAGATCAAACTCACTAAGACAATGTTAGACAAAGCAATCATAGATGCTAACAACAGTGTAAGAGAGTTTGTTAAGTCTTATGGCGTTGACTTTAATAAGATGAAGTCAGGCGATAGAGCCACACTAGAAGCTAAGTTTATTGATGGCACTGAGACTGTTATCAATCTATATAGAACTAACAATGCTAGAGGAGATAGAAGAGTATCTATTAAAGGTATTAAGGCTAAAGCTGAGGTTGGAAATACAGTGATATTTAAAACAAAGAACTATCCCTATCAAGTGGGGAGTGGAATACAAATTGAAATACACTAACAATCAGAACATACCTGATGAGATAATCAGGGCGGTGCATAACGATAGCTACTCTAAAGGTGCTTCTACTATGTCAGTTACTGGTTTACTTGCTCCTCCTCGCATTAGACTACTTAAAGAGGAACATGACTCTGAGATCAGTGTGGATGTCTCTAACGAGATTTGGAAGCTACTAGGTCAAAGTGTTCACACTATCCTTGAGAGAGCCAACGAGGGCAACGAGGACACCATTACAGAAGAGAGGATGTTCGCCAAGGTTAATGGTTGGACTATCAGTGGTCAGACAGATTCAATTTCATTAGGCACTAACACTCTTAAAGATTACAAAGTTACTTCTGTGTGGTCAGTTATGTCTGCCATGAAAGATGGGAAGATAGAGTGGGAACAACAGCTTAATTGCTACGATTGGTTGCTCCGTCAGAACTACCCAGAAATTACTATTGACCAGTTAAATATAATTACGATCAATCGAGACTGGAGCAAAAACCAAATGCTGAGAAGTGGGGATGGTTATCCTAAGTCACCAGTCAGTGTCATTCCCATTGTCAAATGGAGCAATGAAAATCAAGAAGAGTTTATCAAACAACGAGTTTCAATCCATCAAGATGCAGAAGCTGATTACTTAATCAGTAAGACATTGCCTTTGTGCAGTGATGCGGAAGTGTGGAGAAGGAAGGATGCTTATCGAGTTATGAAAAAGGGTAGGAAATCTGCTCTGCGTGTTTTAGATACGCAAGAATTAGCTGATGAGTTTTTAGGTGGTCACGATGACAAGAAGATTCTAAACATAGAATTTCTCAAGGGAGAATGTATTCGATGTAAAGACTATTGTGATGTGGCTGAATTTTGTGATCAATATAAAAGGGAGAACTTATGAGTGATACAAAAACAGACTATGGATATGGTTATAACGATACCAATTCTATAGCGATCATATGGTCAATCGAAGATGTTAAAGAGATTAGACCTGATCTAGATGATGAAGCGTGTATGGATGTTTTGGGTTATGTACAAAACAAACATGATGCGACTATTGGTGTGAGTTGGGAAACTTTAGAAATACATTCTGAGTATTTATTCCCAAAAGAAATAAGAAGAAGTAATGGATAAAAAACTAAATACTGAGGAGGTATAAAATGGCTGAGAAAAAACTAACCTATAAAGATGTGTGGGAAACACTATCCAAAGTGGATGTGTCAAAACACACTGAGGAGAAAATGAAACTAACTTATCTAAGTTGGTCAAGGATGTGGATGCTTCTATGTGAGAACTACCCACAAGCACAATATGAGTTTGTCGATTTCGATGGAGTGCCTTACAAGACTCTTCCTGATGGAACTGCTGAAGTTGTTACTAGAATAACGATTGATGACTTAGTAAGAGAGATGAGGTTAAGCGTTATGAATTATAAAAACGAAGCCATAGTCAATCCTAATTCTAGGCAAGTATCAGACAATGCGATGCGATGTTTGGTTAAGTGTGTGGCGATGTTTGGATTAGGCATATCTGTTTATACAGGTATGGAGGGTGAGTCTTTGCCTAGCGAGGAAAAAGACATACAGCCTAAAGATAAGAAAGCACCACCTAAGAAAGCTGAACCTGTAAAGGAAGAAGCAG
>ENA-ORXF01002093-ORXF01002093.1-marine-metagenome-genome-assembly--contig:-NODE-2093-length-12200-cov-8.267261_pt1 | contig 12200 bp, 18 predicted proteins | sample MGYA00237864_ERZ511476 | MGnify/ENA primary metagenome ERZ511476 (study PRJEB26306, sample SAMN06343908) | marine metagenome | isolation source: coastal waters | place: Atlantic Ocean: West Antarctic... | reverse complement strand
CCTGAGTTTGAAAAATTGTTACATAAATAGTAATATAACACAAAAAGGAATCTATGTCAGCAGCAAACAAAGTACCAGACAATTTAAATTATCTCTCCAACATTAGTTTTCGATTAATGATTGAAGACGCACCTCATCTTACTTGGTTTTGCCAATCAGCAAATGTGCCAGGTATTTCTGTTGATGCAATTGAAATTCCTACACCGTTTGCAAATATACCATACGCTGGAGGTAATGTTTCCTTTGAAGAATTGTCAGTAACCTTTATAGTTGATGAACATCTAAAAAATTGGATTGAAATTTATGACCGTATTATTGCATTAGGTTTTGCTGAGGGTCATGAAAAATATAGATTACTTCAAGGAAAGTCAGATTTAACCCCTAGAGGTGGAACAGTATCTACCATTGTTCTTTCAGTTTTAACAAGTGGAATGAATCCTCAAATGGAGTTTCACTTCTACGAAGCATTTCCAATATCATTGACTTCATTAGATTTCAGTAGTGCTGCTACTGATGTTGAATATTTTACTGCTACAGTAGGATTTCGTTACACTAACTATGAGATTAAGAATTTATTAAATAACTAAAATTATGGAACTTGAAAAAATTATGTTGATGTGGGAAGAAGATGCTCACATTGATGACAAAGACTTGGATAATGAGTCTCTAAACATACCCAATGTACATCAAAAATACTTAGATATCTATTCTAAAGAGAAAAAGAAAATGAGTGATCTTGAAACTCATTGGAAGGTTCTTTTTCAACAACGATGGGAAGTAGTCGTTTCTAAGAATGGGAAGGCTCCAGACCACAACATTAGAATATCTAAGACAGAGTTAGAACGACATTATGTTGCGGCAGACGATGTTCTCCAAAAAGCAGAAAAGATTATGAACGGACAGAAGAGTAAAGTTGAGTATTTAAAATCTGTTCTTTCGATGATTGAGAACAGAAGTTTCCATATTAATAATGCTATCAATTGGAGGAAATTTGTAGCAGGTCTTGGATGACCACACAAATATTGATGGAGAAGGATACCGAGGTATTCGTTAGACTTATTTGTGAACCTCATGTGAAGATGGAACTGAATCATTATTTTCGATTCAGACCAAATGGTTATCAGTTCATGCCCATGTTCAGGAGAAAAAAATGGGATGGATATGTTTACCTTTTCAATATGGACAGTAATCGAATTTATGCTGGTCTCAAGTCAGAAATAAGTAGATTTGCTGTTGACCGAGAATATGAGCTTATAGATAATACAGGAGAGATATTTGAACCAATCTCCAATGACGATTATTTTAAATTTCTTACATCATTTCCTTGTGAATACAAACTAAGAGACTATCAAAGTTTAGCAGTAAGACATTCAATAGACAATAAAAGGTGTGTGTTATTATCACCAACTGCATCTGGTAAATCTCTTATAATCTACTATCTGATACGATACTACTTACCTGAGAAAGCTCTAGTTATTGTTCCAACACTCTCTCTGGTAAGTCAAATGTATTCTGACTTTGAAGCATATGCGAAGATAGATGATTCATTCGATGCAGAACAACTAGTTCATAAGATTTATGGTGGTCAGGAAAAAGAAACAGATAAACCAATCATTATTTCGACATGGCAATCACTTTATGAATTGAATAAGGATTTCTTCAGTGATTTTAGTCTGGTGATAGGAGATGAAGCACATCTTTACAAAGCTCGTTCTCTTACTAAGATATTGAAGAATCTGGAAAATACTCCTTATCGAATTGGAACTACAGGAACACTAGACGGAGTAGAAGTACATAAATTAATACTAGAGGGGTTGTTTGGTTCAATAAAGAAAGTAACCACTACAAAAGAACTTATCAAGAACAAGACGATATCATCGATTGATATAAATTGTCTTATTTTAAAATATAATAAAAAGGAATGTGCCGTTGTATCAAAAATGAACTATCAAGAAGAGATAGATTTCATAGTGAGTCATCCAGAACGAAACAAGTATATCTGTAATCTTGTAGAGAGTCTGAAAGGAAATACGTTAGTTTTATTTCAATTGATAGAAAAACATGGTAACATTTTACATTCAATACTGGAAGAGATCGTTGATTCTTCTAGGAAAATCTTTTTTGTTTATGGAGGAACAGATGCAGATTCAAGAGAAAAAGTCAGAGAACTTGTCGAGAAGGAAAAGGATGCTATTATCTGTGCAAGTTATGGCGTATACAGTACCGGCATCAATATTCGGAACATTCATAACATTGTTTTCGCTTCTCCTTCTAAGAGTCGTATTAGAAATTTGCAGTCAATAGGTAGAGGATTGAGGAAATCTGAGACTAAAGATTCAGCACGTCTTTATGATATTTCAGATGATCTAACTCACAATGATAGGAAAAATTATACATTGAACCATTTTTCTGAAAGAATAAAGATTTATAGTTCTGAACAGTTTCCTTATAAAATCTATGTAGTATCACTCAAGGGGTAATATAATATGGGAAATTATAATCAAGTATATATGAGTGATGATCCCCTTTATTCTGAAGATGAAGTGAAGACTATTGTTGATGTTTTTGAATCTAGTCAATTTAAAGTAACCGAACCAGAAAGTAAAAAATCTTTTACTGGGATTAAAAAATCTAGAGTATCGTGTGTTCCCTGGCCTGTACTCAAAAATTATTTAGGAAAATTTGAAAGATTTATATTTGATACCAATAAACATTTATTTAAATATGATTTAATTCCATTAGATGATTCCCATTCTTTAAACTTAAATCATTATGATTTAGAAAATCCTAGTTATGATTGGCATATGGATGGAACAAAGAACTTTCAAGATTATGATTTAAAATTAACCGTTCTTTTAAATGTATCTACTGAAAAATATACTGGTGGTAATTTAAAATTGTTTAATATTGGTGAGAAATCAAATCAAATTATTGTAGATAAATTTAAGCCTGGTTATTGTTTAATATTTACTTCAAATCATTTTCACAAAGTTGACCCTGTTACTAGTGGAGTTAGAAAAACTCTTTCTTATTGGGCAAAAGGGCCATTGTGGAGATAATCTTTCCATGTAATATCACTCAAGGGGTAATATGAGCTCACACAAATATATCAAACTTTCAACAGGAGAAGAAATTCTGGCTGTGTATTTGAAACCAACCGATGGGTTTTTTAATCTGAAGCACCCAGTGCAAATAACTCATGTGTTTGAAAAAGATGAGGAAGGAGTCCGATTTACGAAATGGATACCTTATACGGATGATGAAATAATTCCTGTATCTACGAAGTATGTGGTGACGATGACTAGTTTGTCTGCGAAGATGTCGAAGATATACGATGAGATATTAGATGAACAGGAAAGTAAGAATATAGATTCGTTTGAGGTAACTAGCATGCTAGTCAATTAGTGCTGCAGCAATAGATTCATTTCAAACCCATCAGAGTTAATATACCAGATACGGCGAGATTAGTCAAGTCTTTTTTTAATAAAATATCACTTGACTTTATTGATATAATTTGTTATAATAATATATTATTAACACTCACTAAAGGATTCAAATGGCTAGACCCAGAACAAAACAACATTATGTAGATAATGAAAAATTTCTAATAGTTATGGGAGAGTATAGAGAAAAATATCTCAAATCCGTTGATGATGGTGATGAACGCAAACCTCAATTACCAGACTATGCCGGTGAGTGTTTTCTAAAAATAGCAGAAAGACTATCCCATAGACCTAACTTCATAAACTATGCTTTCCGTGAAGAAATGGTAAGTGATGGAATTGAAAATTGTGTGATGTACGCAAGCAACTTCAATCCTGAGAAATCCAAAAATCCATTTGCATACTTCACTCAAATAATATATTACGCCTTCCTAAGAAGAATCGAAAAAGAAAAGAAACAACTCTACATAAAATATAAACAAATGGATGCTCATAATTCCATCGAAGATAATTCAGATATGGAGGGCATGACTGCTAGTGAACAGAGTGGTATAGCTGCAGGAGCAACTCTAATGACAGTTGATAAACGGGCAAATATCTATGATTTTATCTATCAGTTTGAGGAAAAGAAAAGAGCGAAGAAGAAACCTAAAGTGGTGTCAAAGAAAAAAGATGAAGCTATTTTAGAACTATCTCCCCTTACTTCCTTTATGAGAGCTTGTGCATGAAAGTAGCGTTGATTACCGATACACATTTCGGTGCTAGAAATGACAGTCTTTTATTTTTAGATTTCTTTCGTAAGTTCTATGAAAATATATTCTTTCCTACTCTGAAAGAGAGAGGTATTACCGATGTGATACATTTGGGTGATGTGGTTGATAGAAGAAAATTTATCAACTTCAAGACACTCAATTCGATGAAAGAGATATTGTTTCATCCTTTAGAAGAAATGGGTGTAAACACTAGAATCATTGTTGGCAACCACGACATCTATTATAAGAACACTCTCAAAGTAAATTCGATGGAAGAACTTACAAGAGGAATGAACAATATTTCGGTTTACTCAGACCCCTGTGAAGTGTCTCTGACAAAAGAACATAAGGTGTTATTTCTGCCATGGATATGTGCTGACAACGAAGACAAATCAAAAGAACTCATCGAAAAGACACGAACTAAAGTAGCATTTGGTCATTTACAAATTGCGGGAATAGAATCCGATAAAGGTTCTTTTATGATAGAAGGTCATCCGATACCAATGTTCAAGGCATTCCAAAGAGTGTTCTCTGGTCACTTTCATCATCGTTCTACCACTGGAAATATCACATATCTCGGTAATCCATATGAAATAACATGGAGTGATTATAACGACAAACGAGGATTTCATATCTATGATACAGAAACACTGGAAACAGAGTTTATAGAAAATCCATATTCAATGTTTCATAAGATATATTACAACGATGAGAAAAATGATTACGGTGATCTCTCAAAATACGAAGATACTTATGTAAAAATAATTATTGAAAATAAAAACAATAATTATATGTTTGAAACTTTGATGGATAAACTGATTGATGCTGGAACTAGTAATATCTCGGTGGTAGATAATCTTTTTGATATGGAAGATTTGGGAGATGATATAGAAGGAATTGAAGATGTTGAAGATACAATGAGTGTAATCAAAAATTGTGTAAATGGATTACAAATGGAAAACAAAGAAGACTTGAATAAATTGATGCAAGACCTTTACGGTGAAGCTTTGACAATGGAGACAGTATAATGAACAGACAAGAAAAAAGAAAAGCACAAAGATTAGAAAAAAAAGGTGGAGCTCCACCAGAAATTAAAAAAGATACTGTGCCAATGATGCAGGAATTAAATATAAATTTGTTACAACCTTGGTCTGTCCCTGTGATGCATACAGTTCTCCCACCAAATATTTTAATTCCAATGATTAAACTAACCGATAAGTTAATTGGAGACAGTCAAACTCCAAGTCACGGAAAAAAACTTGTTGGTCAAATAAAAAAAGAATTGACTATAAACCAAGAAGATTTAGAGAAAATTGAAGTATCTGAATTTTTTCATGAGGTAGCCAAACAATTTGCTGTTATTTGTCAATGTCAAAAATATCCACGCAATGCTGATGCTATCAGAAAAGAAAGTTGGTTGTCTCAAATACTAGAAACATGGATTGTTTCACAACAGCCGGGTGAATATAATCCTTTACATATGCACTCAAATTGTTTGATTTCGGCAGTAATGTATTTAAAAGTTCCAAAATTTAAACCATCTTTAAAAGACCATAGAGTTGATGATGACGGTAGTATTATTTTTGCATCAAATGTCGGACCAGATACAGAATTTTCTCAACCTGTACTTTCGGTACAACCTGCAGTTGGTGATTTTTTCATATTTGGAGCTCATCAATTACATTCAGTTAATCCATATCATTGTGATGAAGGAGATACAGAAAGAAGGAGTGTTTCTTTCAATGCTATATTTAAATCTGAGAAACTTTTTGAACAACAGAAAAAAGCGTTATTAGAAGGTAAATCATGAGCAACAGACAAGAAAGAAGAAGAGCAGAAAGAGATGCTAAAAAGACACCACAACGATTTGAAATGTCAATATCACTTCTACAACCTTGGTCTGTTCCTGTAATTCATACAAAATTACCACCAGAGATACTAAACACAATGATTGAACTTACAGATGAAATAATTGATGACAAACAATCTGTAAGTCATGGCGAACGTCTTGCCGGTCAAATAGATACAGAATTGTTAATACCTCATGAATTACTGAAACAATTTGGAATGATGAATTTTTTTACTGATCTTGCTCGTCAGTTTGTAAGAACCGCACTGATTCAAAACCATCCAAAAGATACTCAATCTGTTATGGATGCAGAAATTTTTATTGAAATGTTATCGATGTGGGTCGTTTCTCAACAACCAAATGAATATAATCCTATTCATGTACATACAGAATGTCATTTATCTTCTGTGATGTATCTCAAAGTTCCAAAATTTGAACCATCTAAAAAAACACATAGAAGTTCAGATGATGGTTCGATTACTTTTATATCAAATGGTAGTATAGATACGGAGTTGTCTCAACCTTCATTAACATTGAGACCTACTGTTGGTGATTTTTTTATTTTTGGAGCAAAACAACAACACTTGGTGTATCCTTATCGTTGTGAAGAAGGTGACACTGAACGTAGGAGTATTTCATTCAATGCTGTATTTCAGTCCCAAACAGATTATAACAAACTTCAAAAGGAAAACAAATCATGACAAATTACTCTCAAGATGAAGATGACAGAAGAAGAGACAGACAGGAACGAGCTGATAGAGTGAATGTGTTCGCCAAAGAACGAAATCGGACACTATCAGTTGAAATTGGCAAGGATGAAACCCCCCAAAGAGTAGTTGATATAGAAATTACAGATGATGATTTCAGAAGGGTCGCTCTTCACGCACATGAAAGAGATATTACTATCAATAAAATGGTGGCGATTATATTGAAAGATGGTTTACGAGCCGAAGGACATAGATTTGAACATGATAATAAACCACAACTTTTAAATGAAGGTTAAATGATAGTATTTAAAAAAATCTCTTGGAGTAATTTTCTAAGCACAGGAGATGTCCCTACAACTGTCTTTTTTGATAGGTCGCCCACAACACTTATTATTGGGGAAAATGGTTCAGGAAAATCAACAATTTTAGATGCTCTTACTTTTGGGTTATTTGGCAAAGCTTTCCGTAACATCAACAAATCTCAATTAGTGAATACCATCAATGAAAAAAAGTTGATGGTTACAATTGATTTCACTATTGGTAGTAAGAACTTTACTGTTCGTAGAGGTGTCAAACCAAATGTATTTGAGATACTACAAGATGGTAAGATGTTTGACCAACTGGCAAACAATCGTGATTATCAAGAATATCTGGAAAAGGTAATTCTCAAATTGAATTACAAATCCTTCACTCAGATTGTCGTTTTGGGTAGTTCTACATTTGAACCATTCATGCAACTCAAACAATCAGACCGTAGAACAATCGTTGAAGACCTTCTCGACATTCAAATATTTTCTGCTATGAATGTTTTGCTCAAGGTAAAGAATTCTGAGTTGAAAACAAATACAAATGATAATGAAAATAAGAGAGAGTTGAATGTATCCAAAACAAAGATGCAAAAAAACTATATCGAGAGACTCAAAGATGACAATCAATTCGATATTTTGAAAAAAGAAGCAGACATTTCAACATTTGAAGATCAAAAAACCACTGCTGTAGAATCACTTACATCTTACCATAATGATATTGGTACATTGTCCAGTAAACTTATTACTGAGGATAAGGTTCAGACAAAGAATTCTGAGTTCGGGAATCTCCAAAATCAAATTGAAATCAAGTTGAGACAAGAACAGAAAGAAGTCAAGTTCTATGAAAAAAATTCTACTTGTTCGACTTGTAAACAGAACATAGATGATGAGTTCAAAGAAGAAAAAATTACCACTCTGACTACCAGTATTACAGAAAAAGAAAGTGGATTGGGAAAAATATCAACTGAAATTGAACAACTAAGAATACAACTTGATGAATTTCGTAACATTGGTAGACAGATTTCAGAAAAGAATAATCAGTTGTCAGCAACCAAATCTCAAATCCAATCGTTGGAAAGTAATATCGATAGAACAAAAAGTGACATCAATGAATTAAAAGATAAGAAAAAACTTGACAATTCAGAGTTAAATGTGTTACAATTATTAGAGAGTGAATTTGTAGAGTTACAAAAAGATTACGAAGAGCAATGTGATACTAAACAACTCTATAACTACGCTAATGAGTTGTTGAGAGATTCGGGTATCAAAACAAAGATTATTCGACAGTATGTTCCCATTATAAACAAGTATGTGAATAAATACTTAAACGAACTGGAATTTCTGATTAACTTTTCGATTGATGAAAATTTTAACGAAACAATACAATCTCAGTATCGTGATGAATTTTCTTATTCTTCCTTTTCTGAAGGTGAGAAAATGAGAATTGACTTAGCGTTATTGTTCACTTGGAGAATGGTTGCTAAACTCAAGAATAGTGTGAACACAAACCTTTTGATTTTAGATGAGGTGTTCGACTCTTCATTGGATGCTGATGGTACAGAGGCTTTTCTAAAGATACTCAATACACTTGATGACAAAACAAATGTGTTCGTTATTTCTCATAAGGGTGAAATTCTGTATGACAAATTTCGTTCAACAATTAAATTTTTAAAAGAAAAACAATTTAGTAAAATAGAGGTAGCGTGAGTGATTTCATTTACTGAAAAGGCCGTTGTTAAAATTATGAGTATTATGAATGAACAAAAAGTAACCGATGATACCAGAGTAAGAGTTGGTGTCAAGGGTGGTGGTTGCTCTGGTTTTACTTACACGGTAGATTTTGATAGTAGAAAAGGTAAGTTTGATTTAGAGTTTGAATCATTCGGCCTTAGTATTTTGGTGGATAAGAAAAGTCATCTTTACATCAAGGATACAGAAATTGATTGGTCAAATGATTTGAATGACCGAGGATTAAAATTCAACAATCCTTCAGCAAAAGGTTCGTGTGGATGTAGAACTTCTTTTATGTACGACAATGCCGAACACGCAAATGTCAAAGAACCAAGTTGGATGTAAAGTAGAAATAATAATTTAGTAAAATGGAGATAGAGTGAGTGATTTAGTATGTGAATTAGTGAAAGAGGATGACCCTTTTTTGAGAGAGATACCAGAGGTATTTGATTTTGACAACCCTCAAGTTGACTCTGAGAAATTGTCTAAACAGATTTTTGCAAACATGATACACCATAGGGGGGTTGGTCTATCAGCAAATCAAATTGGAATACCTCTTAAAGTTTTTGGTTTTATGATGGAAAATAAAATGATTATAGCTTTCAATCCTCAAATTTTAGAAATGAGCGAAGAAACTTCTTATGTCAGAGAAGGGTGTTTATCTTTTCCTGGCTTGTATTTTCCTGTTGTGAGAGCAGAAACTATAGCTATTCAATATCAAACTTTTGATGGTGGCCATGAAGCAGGAAGTTTAACTAGTTTACCATCGATGATTTATCAACATGAAACTGAACACATGAACGGAGAACTTTTTACTAAAAATGCATCAAAATATAAGATAAGACAAGCTACAAAGAAACGTGTTAAATATTTAAATAAAATAAATAAAGAAAAGGAGATATATGCCTAAAAGTAAAAAATCTGATGAATTAGATCGAATATTGGAATCATCAGAAAAAGAAACAGTTAAAGATTTTGTTTCCACAATAACTCCACCTGAATTGGATGAAGTTGAAGAACCAGTTGAAAAAACTGATATTAGAGAAATTGCTAAAAAGGCAGTTGAAGCAAAGGGTGTTGTAGCTACTGAACAACATATAAATGATTATATCGAAAGATTTAATCTCGCTTAATTATTAAATTATAAAGGAATAGAATGGCAGAAGCAAAAGGTATAAAAGAAACTAAAGAGGTAATGGAGTTCATTTTTTCATTCGTAGATGCGATTGGAAAAGCAAAAGCCGATGATAAGTTTTCATGGACAGATGCAAGATATTTCATTGACCCTGTGAAGAAACTTTTTGAAGCAGTTGATAATATCGAAGATGTTATTCCAGAAATTACAGACATCGATGATGAAGAATACGATGAATTGGTCGCATACGTCAGGGAAAAATGGGATTATGACGAAGAAAACTTAGAGTGGGTTGTTGACACTGCCATTGAAGCTGGAAGAAGTATTCTAACCCTAGTCACTATGTCTGACAAAAAAGCATAGTGGGAATAAACAAAACGATTAACAGATATTGGAGAGATTGGGCAGCACTTGTCTATCTCTTCATTTGTGTCTGTGATTTTTTCATAGGACCGTTAATGTGGAATATGAAAATGGATGATTATTGCAATACGATGGTTGCCAAAGGATTGGTGTGTGACGCGAGTAGATGGATACCCTTGACGTTAGAGGGTGGAGGAATTTTACACATCTCATTTGGAGCAATTTTAAGTGCCACAGCCTGGAAGAAAAAAGATGAACTGGAAGCTCATAACAGTAGGAATAATTCTTGAAATCATCGTAATAGGAACACTAATACTTCTAACTGGTTGTGCGAAGAGTGCCGATGAAGTAGGTGTAACTAGTGGTAATAGAGCATCACTACCAGTTACGTTAAACCTACTCATTGAACACGCACAGTATAGTAAAGATATTTATGACAGTACTCAACAAGAAAGTTATAATCCAAAGGAAGTGGGGTTTTGGGTAACACAAGACAATGGTATTACGATAATTAAAATCAGAGGTACTGATAATTACAACAATATAATGACAGATATTGATGTGAGATTGGTAAAAGATCCTAAATTGGGAATATACTTTCATAAAGGATTTTTAGATGCTGCCGCTATGGTTATGCAATCCATTGATAATGATTTATCTTCAGTTGGTGAAAGATACTTTATAGAACACACTGTACACATTACAGGACACAGTTTAGGTGGAGCCACTGCTCAAATAATAGGGATGTGGTTACACAAGAGAGGTCATAATGTTCAAATTTTCTCTTACGGATCACCAAAAGTTTCTTCTGAAGTTTTGTCTGGTGGACAACCCACTCATTGGCGGGTGGTTAATACTAGCGATCCTATCACTTTTATGCCTATTTGGCCTTATCGTCATACAGGAGTTTTTATAAATGTTGAAACATTGGATTGGGGGCCGGATAATGATAACGGTCTGATTTCTGAAACAGATGGATTAGACCATTCCATTTCAAAGTATGTAACAACATTGAAACGTCAATTATATTATGGAAACTGATTTTTTTGACAAAGTACCAGAGGATAGGACTGCAGTTGATAACATTTTCAGACTGAATGTTACTAATCAGATGAGACTGAATATCATGGCTGACGCTAAGGCGAACATCATGATCACAGTCACCGCCATTGTTTTCTCTGTCACAGTTGCTGAGTTAGATAATGAGGTGATGAGAAACCCTTTAATGTTTTTTGCTATGTGCTGTATTGGGTCTTTACTTTGTGCGATAATAGCAATAATTCCCAATACCAATTATCCAAAAGATGAAGATGGAAATCTAGACAAAACATCACCAAATTTTGATCCTCTATATTTTGGTCATTTTGCTCAGATGGATATAGAAGATTACAAAGAACATTATGCAGATTCATTGATGACCGATGATAAGGTATACGATACTTTAGCTAAAGAAATGTATATTAGTGGTAAGACACTTGCACTTGTAAAGTATAAATGGTTAAGGTGGTCTTACACCGCATTTCTTTTTGGTATGTTTGGTGCAATGATTATATTCGTGTTAGACCTACCTTTTTTTAGTGGACTGTGGGAAGTGGTGGAAGGTCAGATAGGATGGGGTGGTGAGGTTTGGCAGAACTTCAGAGAAGGATTTTGTCATTTGATGGTACAGTGTAAAATAGAAAACTTACGATGAAAAATGTATTATGTATAAAGTGGGGAAGTAAATACTCTGCAGAGTATGTCAACAAATTACACAGTATGGTTGAAAGACATTTATCTTTGACTCATCGTTTTATATGTTTGACAGAAGATCCTATGGGATTAAATGCAGAGATTGAAGTCAGACCACTATTAAGAACTGACTTAAAACATAGCTATACAAAGTTTGAGTTATTTGAAAAAGAATTACACG
>ENA-ORXF01002090-ORXF01002090.1-marine-metagenome-genome-assembly--contig:-NODE-2090-length-12208-cov-5.550490_pt1 | contig 12208 bp, 19 predicted proteins | sample MGYA00237864_ERZ511476 | MGnify/ENA primary metagenome ERZ511476 (study PRJEB26306, sample SAMN06343908) | marine metagenome | isolation source: coastal waters | place: Atlantic Ocean: West Antarctic... | reverse complement strand
ATATCAAGAGTGGCTGCATCAAGTTCACCAGTAATAGTTAAATTTCTCATACCAGATGAATCTATGTTTGCATCTGTTGTAACTACTTTAGAAGCGATTGCTGTACCAGCAGTTAATCCATCAAGTAATTCTAATTCAGCTTCTGCAAGAACAGCATTGCCAGCAGTAAATCCAGCTCCTGAAACAACTCCTGTAACGCCTAAAGTTCCTGCCATAGTTACATTAACTGTCCCAGTAGGAATCTCAATAACATCAGCATCCGCATCATTTTTTATAGTTACATCATTAGTTGTGCCTTGCCCTGTTATAATAATGCCTTCTGCACTTGTAAAACCAATAGCGGCATTATCTCCTGAAGATGTATCTCCGTCTGCATTTATAGTAGAGCCTTTAATGTCTCCAATAACATCTGCAGAACTTAATATTTTTGCTAAATCACTTGCTCTTGTCATTATTTACCCCTGTGCTTCTGCCCATGTTTTGTATGCTGCAACTACTGCATCAGTCCAAATTGCATTGGCTACGGCTTGAACACTTGCAGCTTCTGCACTTATGTCGGTGTCGGTGTGTGTCCAGTCTGAACCATCAGTTGATGAACCTGAACATGGTTTCAGTACATGGCGATGTCGTGACCTACTGATTTCAGTGCCATCTTCTTTAATGACTGTGTCTGTAGCAACTTGTATAGCCCAAATGTTTACTACTTCTATTTTTGCTATCTCTGTTGATTTTGTTATTGCCATAATTATTTTCTCCCTAATTTATGCTACGTGATAATGAATGGAAAACATAATTCCACCATCAGCACTTAGTAGTCCGAATGTAAAATCGCCTACTCCAGTTGATGTATTCCATATAGTCAAATTCACATTGGTAGTGTTATTCCCAAGATGTCCAGCACAAACATGTCCAGCAGTAATATTCAAACCTTGACCATAATTAAAAGTACCAACAGAATGACCATTAGTTACATTTTCAGAATCAAAAGGTAACCCACCCAAAAATATAGGATTAGTTGAACCCAGAGCAGATATACCATTAACTACAACAAACCCACGAACATGAACCAATCTACCAACTTTTGTATAAAATCCAGTTTGTATTGAATATGCATCAACTTCTACACCACCACTATTTTTAAAAGTTGGGACAAATGTGCCTTCTTCATAATCGTTAAGAATATTGGCTGCACCAGTTCCACCTAATCCAATACCACCAGTTACATTTACACCAGTATTAGCTGTTGCTATTTTTTTTGAAGTATCAAAATAAAGTTCTACTGCACCATTTGCAAGTGCTTCAATTTGATTTTCTCCACCATCACTTTGTATTCTAGTACGATTACTTTTAATTATTAAACTTCCAGTTCCAGTTTCATCAATATATGAATTGCTACCATCATGGTATAATTGTAAATCGTTTCCAGCACCCAGACGAACACCAGAACCATCTACAAAGTCTGCATTTTTATTAAATATGGCAGTACCACCATCAGACATATCAAACAAAACAGCAGTTATAGTAGCTCCACCATCATTACCTTGAATTTTTATATCTGCATCAGATATTGAAGAAAAAAGATGTAAATGATTACTACTTTGATATATTTGACCAAATTCAGTTCCATCATCTTTGAACACAATATTTTGCCCACCGGCATCTAAAATAATATCACCAGCAACATCTAGTGTTAGGTCACCACTAGATAAATCTATCTGTGTACCATCAATAGTAATGTTGTCTACAACAACTCCAGCATTTGCAGTAACTACACCTGCAACAGCAAGAGTAGATGCCATATCTACTGCACCATCTATATCCACTACGTCTAAGTTTGTAATTCCGTCTACGTCAATATTTCCAGATATATCTAAAGATGTACCCGTTAAAACACCCGTTACACCTATTGTTCCACCAAAAGTTCCATCACCAGTTACCGTTAACGAACCCCCAACCGAAGCACTATTAGTAATAGGCATATTACCAGTAGCATCAAGAAACACGGCTTTTTCAGCTGGTTGTGTGCAAAAGATAGTTCTTAAACCATTCGTCCAAACAACCTCATCATCATCGTTACTAGATTGTAACACAGTTGTTCTAGCTAAAGTTGTGCCAGATAATGTATAAGTTCCAAGACCTATTTCAAAATCAACCCCATCCGTACAACAATAGTAAGTGGTATTAGAGTTACCGATTACAGAAAACGCTTCAAAACCATTCTCAGCACCAGCTAAAGTATAAGTACCCGTCCCCGTTGTGCTTGTGGTTTCTTTAATTCTATCTGCTAAAACTAATGCCATTCGTTAAGTCCTCGGTCTTGAAGGTAAGCCCCTTCTATAGGCATCGTGATTTTCTCTTGCTTCTCCAAGATCCTTCAACCTAGATAGTCCATCCATAAATCTTTTTTCGTAAAGAGCAATTATATCTGGTTCGCCTTTCATAAAAATATACGCTTCTAATAAGGCTCCGTAAAGAAGTACATTAGGTGCATTCTCACTTACCCAGGTTGTATTAGAACCAGAATCCACTAGGCTTGTTGGTCTATAGAAATAATGTAATTCAACTGTATACGCTGAATTAGGAGTAGGGGCTAGTAAAAAGTGATCCACACTAAACACAGCATAGTATCTCGGCACACCTGTTGTTGAAGCGTTTGGTGTATACTCTCTTAAAAAGTTTACATCTTTTTGTAATAAAAAGTTTTCAGAACCACTAGTTGTTATTTGTAAAGAAAACACAGCTAGGAAGTCCTCTGGAACAGATAAAAATTGATCAGAAGAAGTCATAGCTGAAGTAACATTCTTTCTAAAGTATTCTAGATCTATAGATTCAAAAATTCTGTCTTCGGCTGCTTTAATAAAATTAGGTAGATTAGTTACAAACGTGGATTCTGTATTGTCTGTGTAATCTTGAATAGCTGTTTTTAATGTTGCAAATGTAAAGCTCATTTATGTCCCCAATGTAACTGGACCAGCCGTGGATATTCCACCACCACCTTTTATATTACCCGTTTGTGCCGTTTCACCAACAACTGTGAATGTATATCTATTATCACTAACTTTAGTTATAGTGTATCCTGTGGCTTTTTCAAGCACTGTCCTCGTGAAAGAGTCAAAGCTTGATACTGATCTAAATCTTACTGTATCATCTGATGATCTTCCATGAAGAGGTTCTAGAACTGTTATTACAGAAGTATTAATGTTACCAGAACTAAATGCATTTAATCCAAGTAAGTTCTCTACGGTCACTTCTGTGCGACTTGTAACTCTTGGTTGATACAATGCTGTTGGATCAGGTCCAGGATGATTAGGTTTTAGCTGTGGGTGCTTTTCTTCATATTCATCAGGACCCACTTTCAAACCATTCCATTCGGTTTTCATTTCTTTTAAACGATAACGAAATCCAGAACGATCTGAAAATCCCCATGCTTTTTTTCCTGTTGCATACTTTGCCATATCAGTAACTATAATACGTCATGCTAGGTGTTAATTTTAAAGGAGTGCTATTTGCATCCTCGGCTGCTGCTCTTTGAAATTCTTCTTCGTAAACTGATTTTAATAGTTGCACTCTCTCTGGTGCTTTCTTCATTGCTAAATAATAAGCAAGACCAGCCACCATACAAGGAAGGAATCTGAATGGTGTGTCTGCATTATTTATCAAAGAGTCTGCATCTTCAATACGTCTTACATAATAATAAACCAAAGTATAAGAAGCATTAGGTGTCGCCCACAAAGTAATAGTAGGAATAACTTGTCTATCAAAAAAATATTGGCTAGGTTGACCAGTAGTTCCTTTGTTCGGAATAGTAAGATATTCACCTCGGCTCATTTGACTTAAAGTAAAATCAACATTACTACTGTTTCTTAAAACAACTTCTAGCAAGTCCACATAAGTAGCATCTAATGTATAAGTCGCTGTACCAGAAGTTATAGCTTTAGTTTCTTGTTTGACAGTCCACATGTTAAGACCACGATTTGCCCAATCAGCAAACATTAGATTCAGAGAACGTCTAGCCGTCTTTGCGTCATAACCAGTACGCATCTCCAAGCCACAACGCTCGTAAGCTTCCTCTATTATTTCACCGACATCTAAATCGAAGTCTCTTGAACCTGATGTTGTCATTTACTTCTTCTTCATTTTCATGGCTTTTCCCATCATGGCTTTAACAGGCTTTTTCATGTTAGCTCCACCCATCATTTTCTTAACAGGCTTTTTCTTAACAACTTTTTTCTTTTTAGGTGTTTTACCAATGTCCATTCCACCACCACCAAATTTATCTTTTTCCTTATTTGTGTTTTTAAATCTTTCTTGAATAACTATAGGCATTATGTTTTCCTTCTTTTAAGTGATTTAACTCTTCTAGGCTTACCTGCTGGTTGACCTAATTTATTCTTCTGATTTATTCTACTACGTTTTTCAGCAGAAGTCATCTCCGCAGAAGTTTTCGGAGTTTTCTTAGAAATTCGTTTGCTTGGACGACAATAAGGAGTTCCCCTTTTTTCACCTTTTTTACGACCACAAGCTTTGCCCGTCTTTACATCTTTCCAATCTTCCTTAAACCATCTCTTTAAGGCTAATCCCGCTTTTGTTTTTCTAACTGCCATTATCTATACTTTGTGACTTTACGTCTTTCATTTAAGACTTGTCCACAACCTCTTGCAACATTTTTCTTAGTTGATTTTCTTTTTGTAAAAGCTTTCCCTTTTTTAGCTGTTATCACGCCACCTTCTGCTTTTTTCTTAGATTTGTTTCCATAATTGGCGGCACCTACCTTACGGCATTTTGCAATAGCTCCTCCAGCATAAGCACTTGGTAAAACTTTAAAGCTTGCTTTTACTTTCCGATAACATGCGTCTTTTGGCATTTCTTAACTCCTCTAATCCAGTTACTCGATAACATCTACATGACCATTTTTTCTTATTACAAGATAGACAATACTTAACTGGACTTCCTTTTATTATTTGTTGTTCTTTTTCTTGATCCTTCTTTAAGTCCACCTAGATTATAACCTTTAGCTTTTGGTTTCTTTTTACTTCCAACGGATTTTGTTATCTGTTGTGGCATCGAGCTTCGCAACATTGTCATTCGGTGAACTCCTTCTTATAAAATCTTCCCATAAAGGTTTTATCATTTTATGGTTTTCAGAAACTTTCTCTGCCATAATAGCTGTTCGCTTGTCAACTTCAACTAAAGTTGACACAGACCAACCAATAGCTCCTGCAAATAATACTATACAAACACCTGTTGATACTTCTTTAACATTCATTAGCACTTCCACCTTTTACGAGCTTGTCTTAAACGGCTATTAGGATCTTTTGCAGCTTTAGGAAATTGTTTCATTTGCCCTGCTGATCTAGCACAATATGACTTACGTCTTTTTGCAGCAGTGCTACCTTTTTTAACTTTACCAGTAACTGCCGTTTTTAACTTACTTCCAGGGTTATCTTTACGATATTTAGCAACACCCTTTGCAGTCATTCCGGCACCAGATTTGGTGGGACGTTTTTGCCCACCACCTATGGTGTGTCCCTTCATAGTGCCTTTTTTCTTTTTCTCAGCCATATTAAAAGCCTATGCGTGAAAGTAACTCATCATGTCTACTGTAGTATTAGACCACACTATATATAAACCACTGCCAAATACAACGCCATTTTGTGGTATTGTATTATCTATTGTAGTATTATCTGTACCAAGTGTTCTAGCTTTAAATAAAGCAGACCCACTATTATTAGGATCACCATCAAAGAACTCAACAACGCCAGTAGTTCCACCAGAAACTATTGAATAGCCTTTTAATCTGGTTCTTTCTACATTAACTACTTCTGCGGCAGAGATTGTGGTTCCCGCTACAACGGTTCCCGCTGGATCACCAACGGCAGTAATACTTGCAACTGTTCTAAAGAAATTTGTACTTGTAGCATCTCCTGAATCAACACCTGTAAGAGACTCTGTTATAGCATCTCCATTAATACCAGTTCCTACAATAGTAAAAGATATACCTGAATCATCTCCTCCTGAAGTAATTACTATTTTTCTTGCTGCACCTGCTAAAGATATAGCATTACCAGAGTGTAAAGCACCACCTATTACCAAAGCGGCATTATTTGCTACTTGTGCCGATACAGAAATACCATCTGCATCTGCGGATATCTCGTCACTTATGAAAGTAACTTTTACGTCTGATTTACCACCCGACATACTCATATTAATCTCCTTCTAAAAGATGGGGGTATAAAACCCCCATAAATTAAGCTTCGAAGCCCATCAATTCAATTAATAACTTACCAGCTGTGTAATCTGCATCTGTTGCAGCACCAGTTGTCAAGTATAAGAATTGATCTGCGGCTGGAACGGCAGCAAAGAAGACCTTACTTCCTAATGTCGCATCACCAGAGTTTACCAATAATGTTTCTGCTAAACCACTAATTGCACCATCCTCAACACCTGTGCCTTCATCGGCAGAGTGTACGTTTAAGTCTGGATCACCACCTGCTGGTGCTTCAAAACATTCCATACTACCTGTTAAGATTGTACCGTTTCTTGCAGCAGTTATTTGACCAATGTGACAAACCAATGCAGTTCCATTAACACCAATGATATCAGCACCACCAGTTGATCTTAAACCAGTTAAGTCAATTAGAATTCTTGTTGTGATTATACCACCAACTCTTTGGACAGAACTTCTGTAAATAGTTCCAGTACCAGTTGTGATACCAGTACCAGCTTCTACTGGCATTGTGTTCGCATCAAAAGATGTAATACCACTTGAGTTAATGCTTGATTGTGTAGTAATTAATCCAGTTGTAGCGTCTTTACTTATTGTAGTAAATCCACCTTCTGATCTAACTGGACCCGAAAAAGTTGTATTAGCCATGTCAATCTCCTTGTCTTGGCAAATGTCAGTCAGTTTATCCGACTGTCAAGGTTTAGTTTATTATACACAAAAAAGGGCAGTATGTAACTGCCCTTTTTTTAATTAAAGTTTTTAAAGCTTACGCTCCTGGTGAACCAAACATGGCACGAGGATCAGAGAAACCAAAAGAATATCTTTCTCTTGCTTTATATCTCATGTTTCCTGTCTCAAAGTCTGGATCCATAGCTGTTGATAAAGACATTCTTTCAAAATGCTTTAAGCCATTTGGTGCGTCTGTCTTAATGAAGAAAGCATCAGTGTCTGTCAAGAAATCATTGACCACATAACCATTTGGTAACATACCCATTGATTGATGTGCGTTGACATCGTTGTCTGCTGTTCCTGGTCTAAGGTTAGAAGCCATTAATCTTTCAGCCACAAATTGTAGTTGACGAGGTATAATTAACTTCATGCCTCTTAGAGCAATAATTAATCCACGCTCATCAGTAAAACCTGCAATACTGATTAATGCATCTTCCAAAGATGTTTCGTTAAGATCGGCTGCTGAAACATTGTCTAACGTACCACCATTTGTTAATGGGTGATCTGTTACACATAATGCTTTTCCGTCACCACCAAGTACAGTTGTGTCGAATGCATTATTTAACACTCCCGCTGCTTTTACTTGCTTAGTATGTGCCATAGATCTAGCAAGTGCTCTCGTATAACGTGAAGAGATTTTGTCATAAAGGTTATCCTCTACGGCTTCTTCTGTTATTGAGAATGCCATTGCAACTGTCTCATGGTTATACCTTGCAGTATAAGCCTCGTTTGCATCGTCAAATGTTACTGCATTACCCTCTGACTTAGTAGGGGCTGCACCAAATCCACTCAACATTACTTCTTCTTCAAACGCTCTGTCAGATGACTCGGTGTCGAAGATTTCAGAATGCTGACCTTCATATCTGTCGTATTCCATACCAAAGAGAGCGTTTAAGCCAGGCTCTAATTCTTTAGCAAGTTGTGCTCTTGAAATTGCCATAGTTAATTACTCCTTATGATATAGCAGCATCAGCGTCACCAGAAGAACTAGCAAACACATGATTGTTGATTTTAACGATATACGAAATACCACCAGCCGAATGATCAGCGTTAGTTACATCTTCGTGAATTCCTACAATCATTAGTGGATTGGAGGCATCAGATGCTTCTGCTGAAGATATATCTATCATAGCACTTGAAATACCAGTTGTGGAATTTCCAGCAGTGGCAGTTGCCAATATTGCTGTTTTAAATATATCTACCTTTGCTGTAGCTCTACTAGTATTCGTACCATCTGATGCAATAATATATTTCTGCATCGGATTATCGTAGATAAAACATTTAATATCAAAGTTAGTGTCGGCTGTGCCATCTCCACCCCATTGATTCTTAAATGTTAGTTTTCCTGTACCTGCATCAACGTATTCACAACCAGCAAATACACCAAGGAGTTGTTTAGTATCTCCTCCTGCACTTGTTATGATTGCTGCGGTTCCACCTGTCAACTCGACTTCAACTGGAGAACCCTGAAAAATCGCTGAAGCATCGGATGCGATAAAATACTGATTAGTTGAATTGATGCCACCACCAATAACACTAATAGGCTTCATCCCAAATTTGACATTTGCATTTGCCATTTTTTAGCTCCTTTTTACTTCATTATAGTTACTCGGTAGGTTTTGCTTTCCCACCGAAAGATACACGACTTTGCCTATCATTATGAATCGGCATTGAGGGATGCTGTTCCCTCATTAGGTTTTCATCCACGGCTTTCATCTGGTTGCGGGTCTGGTCCCGATAATATTCAGTTCTTTCTGCTACCGTTTCTTCTGGTATTCGTGCAAGCATTAAACCACCTACACCAATTACCCCTGCATTCTTACCCTCTTCAATAGTTGGAAACATATCTCCAGCATCGGGATATTCATCCGCTCTTACTGGTTCCCAGCCTTCCCGAATTCTTGAGTGCATATTCGTTTTATCATCCTCACCTCTTAAATGAGTTCTAATCCAACGATGCTTGTACCCAGCGGGTGCTTCTGGCATAGCCAACTTTGATGGTGGTGCCCACGGCTTTCTTCTTGCCGGGGTCTTTGCACGACTTGCATTATCTCGTGTTGTTCTGTTATCTGCCATGTTTTACTCCTTCACATACTTAGCATATTCTTCGAGCGGAACATTCAGCCTTCTCGCAATAGCAATTTGCGAGGCAGACAACTTGACTGTTCTGCGTCCCTTTGGTGTTGACGACTTGGAAGCCGTTGTCCCAGCAGAGGCGACTCTGGGACTATTGGATTTCTTAGGAGTTTCTTGAAACTTGTGCGGAAACTCCGTCCTAATCCGGTTATCTAATTCAGTATAGTACTCATCTGACGTTGCGTCAAACCCCTCATCTTCAATTAGTTGTTTATGTAGCCCAAAAGCTGCATAAGTCATGGGTTGATCTTTTCCAAACCATGTGTTTTGTTGTGCCCAATCTTCTGCTTTTGGATCTGGTTTAGATTGTGTTTGCTGAGTTGATTGTTTAACTTCAACAGCTTTTCCTTCAGCCGCTTTAACTTGTTCTTCTCTGTTTGCTTTTAAATGAGCTAATCTAGCTTCTTCCAAAGCAATTCTAGAAATGTTTTGCTGTGCATCATACAGAGCATCAGCATCACCTTCTTCATGTGCTTTTCGATACGCTTCTTTTGCAGCAATTGATTGAGACTGAACTCTTGTGTCAAACTCGCCAACGTAAGTTGTATCTAATTTATTTAACTTATCCTGTAACTCTTCGTTCTGTTGCTTAACAGCTTCAGCAAATCTAACCGCTTCATTCCTTTGTCTTTCTTCTTCTCGAAACTTAGAAGTAAGTTTACTAATACGTTTCTTAACAGAATCAGAGTAATCAGAAAGCTCATCACCTTCTTTTTCTTCTTTCTCTGGAGCTTTGGTATCAACGCTAACTTCGTCTTTGTTATCATCACCTTGCTCCTCTATTTCTACTTCTTGACCTTCTTCTTCAATTTCTTCAATTTTAACATCTTCTTGCATACTAAGCTCCGTATGTTTTTATGTCGTCAGGATCGACAATGGTTGCAATAACTTCATCGTCATTGATTATTCTAACTTCTCCACCCTCTATTTGAAACCGTGAACCAGCGTAACGACCAATACAAACCCAGTCGCCTTCCTTACACCAAGGTTCACCATCTCCAAATTTATCTTTATCTTTATAAGCAAGAGGACCAACTTTAGTTACATAAGCCGTAACAGTTGCTCGTGCTTCTCTTTCTCTTACTGGATCTGGAACGTAAACACCACCATCGGTTTTTTCTTTACCCATATATGGCATAACTAATAGTCGCCATCCTGTGGGTTGTGGTATTCTGTCTATGATTTTTAGTTTTTTTGCTTGTTCTTCCGCTTTTTTCTTAGCGTTGCGTTGTTCTACAACGTACTCAGGTACTATCAGATTCATCGTCAACCTTTTTCAGCAGGGTTTGTATATGTTCCAACGCATAAGAGAGTCCCTGTATCTCTCCTACCATTGCCTTGTAATGACCAATATCAGACGCACTGCCACTGGTCAAGGAAATACTTATGTCATCTATCCTAGTTGTTAGATCTTTTTTATATTTATGTAGAAAATCAGCTATATACATTTAAAATTTACTATTAATTCCATAATTAATATTAAGGTCTGTTCTTCCTAAAGGATTATAACCATCAAAATTTTGTTGTGCTCCAACGGAAAAAGTTCCCAAACCAAAAGGTCCAGGTGTTGTATACTCAGCCCCTAAACTATCTAGCCCTCCAAAACCTCCACGGCTTGATAAGTTAATATTACTGTTGTCATTAAAAGGTATATTACCACTTGCTGAAAAAGAAGGTTGGTTATTTCCAGAAATATTCATATTTCCTTTAAAGTTTTCTCCTTGATAACCTACGTTAGTGTTATTAAGATTAAAGCCATTGTTCCTATCAAGATAACCGCTTGAGTCAAAAGTAACAGGACCGCTTCTACCTGATAAGTTAATAGGAAAACCATTTTCATCAAATACATTTCCTGTATTTAAATTAGTACCTGCTTGATCGGAAAGATTAAAAGAGAGACCTTTATCAGAACCAGCAAGGTTACTAATGGATGTATTCAATCTATTTCCATCGCCAAATCTAGTTTTATTAGTAAGAGTTCCGTCATTTCTTGCTGAAAGAACATTTTTACCATATAGATCCACTTCTAAATTTCCAGAAGAATCTTTAAATCTAGAAGGTAGTATATCTGTGTTTACAACTGGTCTTTCAAAACCTTTAAATAGACCTTCAATACCAGTTCCTGTTTGAGTTTTAAGTTGTTGATTTATGTCACCTAAATTAAAACCAGCGTTTTGCAAACCATTATTTGAGTAGCCTACATTATCACGAGTGTTTACATTATTTCTTTCATTAAAAGTTTGATTTATTTCAGAAAGAGATTGTGTTCCTCCTCCGCTTCCAGAAATCGATGTTCTTTCAGCAAGACTTTTTTCAATAGCTTCTTTTACAAGATCTGGAATCTCTTTACCTGCTTTTGGCTTATTTAAATACTCTAAAGCATTTGATAAGCCTGATTTCACTTGACCCGAAAAACCCGTTCCTAACAATGTATCGATTGAGCTTTCCAAATAACTTTTATCATATTTATCTTTATCATAACGATCATCTAGAGGATTTCTAGAACCTTGATAATTAGGTGCCCCTCTAGGTGTAAAGGTAGAACGATTACTCATTGTGTTAGCAAATAAAGAAGGTAATCCCCCACTTACATAAGACAAGCCAGTTAATGCAGCTGTATCATTAAATGACAAAGGATCTGGCTTTTGTTCTGCATACACCCCCATTTGTGTCTGCGTTCCTGCCGGGCTACCAAACGGCATTCCAAATGGAGTTTGAAGTCTAGCTTGATTTGCCGGTATTTGATTGTTAAAACCAGGTTTATTTCTTTCATTCATAGGGTTTACATAATTAGCATAGTTTTTTTCTGCTATACTATCCATATCCCCTTGGCTCATAATGTTATTATAATTAACATCAGCACCAAAAAAATCAGCTATACCTTGAAAGGGGTTATCGTATCCAAATGGATTAGTCGCAGTTATACCTCTAGCTGTTTGTAAAGCTTGTTTATCTTCATAAGAAGTATCCCTCTGACGATCAACTTGAGGAGTTGCTTGAGAGTAATTAGGTCCAAAATCAGTTTCCACTAACGAACTCCTGTAAATCCTAGTCCTTGGATAGCCATTCCGCCACCACGAGAAAATCCCGGTACACCACGACCTTTTAGAATATCTT
>ENA-ORXF01002086-ORXF01002086.1-marine-metagenome-genome-assembly--contig:-NODE-2086-length-12221-cov-16.349226_pt1 | contig 12221 bp, 16 predicted proteins | sample MGYA00237864_ERZ511476 | MGnify/ENA primary metagenome ERZ511476 (study PRJEB26306, sample SAMN06343908) | marine metagenome | isolation source: coastal waters | place: Atlantic Ocean: West Antarctic... | reverse complement strand
AGAGGAGGAATGATATTATCCAATAATCTAGATTTAGGAAAAAAATTTAATTCAGCGGTCTTTCCAGGACTGCAGGGCGGACCATTGATGCATGTAATTGCGGCAAAAGCAGTTGCTTTTGGTGAAGCGTTAAAACCAGAGTTTAAAACCTATATTCAGCAAGTTATTTCTAATGCAAAAATACTTGGAGAAACTCTAGTTAATCATGGTTTAAATTTAGCATCTGGAGGTACCGATACTCATTTACTACTTGTTGATTTGACTCCAAAAGGTTTAACAGGGGACGTTGCCGAAGCTAGCCTAGAGAGAGCTAATATAACATGTAACAAAAATAGTATTCCATTTGATCCAAAGCCACCTAAGGTGACATCAGGCATTAGAATTGGAACTCCAGCAGCCACAACTCGCGGCTTTAATAACCAAGATTTTATAAAGGTAGGAGATCTAATAGCCGAAACATTAAATGGTTTACAAAATAATCCAGAAAATAATGATAAGTCAGAAGAAAATGTTAGAGCGCAAGTGAAAGAGCTGTGCGACAAATATCCAATTTATGATTAATAAGGTAGCAATATGAAATGTCCATTCTGTGGTAACGAAGATACTCAAGTTAAAGACTCGCGTTCGACTGAGGATAACTCTGCAATAAGAAGAAGAAGATTCTGTTTAGATTGTGGTGCAAGATTTACCACATTTGAGAGAATACAATTAAGGGAACTTACTGTTGTCAAAAAGAATGGAAAAAAAGTTCCGTTTACCAGAGATAAATTAGAAAGATCAATTCAAGTAGCCTTAAGAAAAAGACCAGTTGATCCTGACCGGGTAGATAGAATGATCAGTGGTGTCGTAAGAAGAATAGAAAGTTTAGGTGAGACAGAAGTTGCATCTGAGATTGTTGGAGAGATAGTTATGGAAGGCTTGCAGAGCTTAGACTCTGTTGCTTATGTAAGGTTTGCTTCGGTATATAAAAACTTTAGAGAAGCCAAAGACTTTGAAGAATTTGTTGGCGTAATTACCGATAACAAGGAGTAGACAATAACTCTTTCATTACAGAATTTTTATATGGATCTTGCTTTTAGAATGGCAAGCAGAGCTATTGGTACTACATTAGCTAATCCAGCAGTTGGATGTATTATTGTTAAAAATAATAATATAATTGCTCGGGGATGGACCCAGCCCACTGGAAAACCACATGCTGAAATACATGCTATTAATCAAGTTAGAGATAAATCATTGCTTAGAGGGGCTGAGATGTATTGCACACTTGAGCCATGTAGCCATTTTGGAAAAACTAACCCATGTGCAGATAGTATAATTAGGTCTGAAATTTCTAAAGTATATATAGGTGACATTGATAAAAATCCTAAAGTGAACGGCAAAGGATTAGAGGCATTAAAAAAATCAAAAATTAATGTTCAAATAATATCCAATAAAGAAATTAAAGAATTAAATAATATTTTTTTTCAATCTAAGATAAAAAAAAGACCTCTAATTATTTGTAAAATTGCATCAACATTAGACTCTAAAATTGCTACTATTAGCAGCGAAAGCAAGTGGATTACCAATAGCCTATCAAGAAGCCATGGTCACTATTTAAGATTTAAATCTGATGCTATGCTCGTTGGCAAGAATACTGTTCTATTAGATGATCCAGATTTACATTGCAGACTAGATGGCTTGCAGTCTTTTTCACCAAATATTTTTTTATTAGATTCAAATCTCGAAATACCAATTACAAAAAAAATATTTAAATCTAAAAAAAGACAAATATACATTTTTCATAAAAATACTATTGATATAAAAAAGTTAAAAAAATTTTCTAAAACTAAAGTTATTTTACTTCCGGTTACTTATAAAAATAATTCATTAGATATTAATGAAGTTGTATTAAAAATGGCAAAGTTGGGGGCCCAAAGAGTTCTAGTTGAAGGAGGGGCAGAATTGATAACACAAATAATTAATAAAAAATTAGTAGATATACTTTATTGGTTTAGAGCCAGTAAATTAATTGGCAAAGATGGCTTAAATGCTGTATCTAATTTAAGTGTAACTAAGATGAGATCTGTTAAAGAATTAAAGCTAATTAATATTATGCAAATTCAATCAGATACTCTTGAAGTTTATGAAAGAAAATAATTTATGTTTTCAGGTATTGTAGAACAAGTTGGAAAAGTAAATAAGATAGAGGAGTATGGTGATCACCACCTTACTATCCGTACAACTTTTTTAAAAAAACAATTAAAAATTGGTAGTTCTGTGTGTTGTAACGGAGTTTGTTTAACTGTCCATACAATGAAACAAAATAAAAATAGTTTAGATCTTAGTTTTGATGTCTCAAAAGAAACTATTAGCTGTACTAATTTTGAACAGTTAGAAATTGGATCATCAATAAATTTAGAAAAATCACTTAGAGTTGGTGATGAAATAAGTGGCCATTTTGTATTTGGCCATGTTGATACAATATCTAAATTAAGATCTTTAGAAAAGATTGGAAAATCATATAAACTTAACTTTTCAATGCCAAATAATATAAAAAACCTTATAATTAAAAAAGGCTCAATAGCAATTAATGGTATTTCTTTGACGGTAAATAAGGCAACAAAAGACAGCTTTTATGTAAATATTGTCGATTATACTTGGAATCATACCAATCTCAAAAAAATTGAAGTTAATGATTTAGTTAACATTGAAGTTGATATGTTAGCAAGATATGTTACGAATTCGAAAAAATAATAGCTTTTACTTATGAATACAAATCTTACTGCTTCAATCGAAGAGATCATTGAAGATCTTAAAAATGGAAAAATGGTCATCATGGTTGACGATGAAGATCGTGAAAATGAAGGTGATTTAATTATCCCTGCCGCCAAAGCGGATGCTGACGCAGTAAATTTTATGGCCACATATGGTAGAGGGCTAATCTGCTTAACCCTAACAGCGGATAGAGTTAAGAAATTAAATTTACCCTTAATGGCTCAAAATAATCAAGCTAGGGATGCAACTGCATTCACAATTTCAATTGAATCTGTTGAGGGCGTTACAACTGGTATTTCTGCTCAAGATCGAGCTACTACTATTGCAAGTGCAATTAATCCTTTAAATGGTCAAAATGATATTACAAGCCCAGGACATGTTTTCCCTCTTGTTGCAAGAGATGGTGGTGTCTTAGTAAGAGCTGGTCATACCGAAGCATCAGTTGATTTAGCAAGACTGGCTGGTTTTGAGCCAGCTGGAACAATATGTGAAATTATGAATGACGATGGTACTATGGCAAGAATACCTGATTTAATTGAATTTAGTAAAAAGCATGACATTAAGATTGGAAAAATTGTTGATTTAATTTCATATAGAAGGAAACATGATACTTTTGTAAATAAAACTCTTGATGAAAAAATAACTTTAAAAGATGGAAAAGAATTTGATATTAAAGTTTTTGGAAACTCTTTTGATCAGACTGAACAGATTGTCCTTTCCAAAGGCAATATTAAAGATGGTAAGCCAGTAATTGTTCGAGTTCATGTAATTAGTTATTTTGATGATTTAATTGGTGAATCTGGAAGCGGAAATAAAACTTTGAAACAAACAATTGATATTATTAACAATGAAGGTAGAGGAGTCTTAATATTGGTAAGAGACAGTAGTTCTTCGGTAATTAGCAGTTATTTATCTGCAAAAGATAAATCACAAAAAGAAATAGAAGAACAAAAACAAAGCGAATTAAGAATTTTTGGTATGGGTGCACAAATTTTATCTGAATTGGGAGTTAGAGATATGATTCTATTAACTAATACTGATTGGAAATTTGTTGGCCTTGATGCTTACGGTATTAATATAGTTGAAACAAAATTTTTAAAAGATTTAGAATAAATCGATGTCAAAAAAAAAATATAAAATACTTATAGTTGCATCAAGTTTTTATAATGACATTACCTCTAAGATGATTAATTCTGCTGAAGTAGAGTTAAAAAAAAATAATTGCTCTTATAAAATTTTACAAGTTCAGGGTTCACTGGAAATACCTACATTAATATCCATAAAATTGAAAAAAGAAAAATATGATGGAGCTTTAGCGCTTGGATGTATCATAAAAGGACAGACAACTCATAATGAGGTAATAGCAAGTACAATTACTAGTTCACTACTGAATATTTCTATTCTTAATTTAAAGCCTGTTGGAAATGCTGTTTTAAGTTGCAGTAATTTAAAACAAGCTATTGCTAGAACCAAAGGTTCTAAAAATAGAGCTGCTGAAGCAGTTAATGCAATTATCTCCGTATTAGATAATATATAAAATACTATGTCTGACCCAAAATCTTTACAAAGACTACTTGCGGTTCAAACGTTATACCAAATTTCCATAAATGAATTAAGTAGTGAAAATTCTATAGAATCTATTCTTGAAGAAGCCATGCATCAACCAGGCCTTGAAGAGCTTAAGAAAAAACCAAACTATAATTATGCAAAAAAAATTCTTAATGGCTTTATAGATAACTCTACTCAAATTGATTTACTAATTAGAACTAGTTTAACTGCCAATCGCAACCTTGATAAACTAGATAATTTAATTCATGCAATTTTAAAATTAGCAGTATATGAAATGAAATTTGGTCCAAAAGTTCCAAAAAAAGTAGTAATAAATGAGTATCTAAATATTTCCCATATTTTCTTTACAGGAACAGAATCAAGGCTAATTAACGGAGTTTTAGACAGTTTTTAGTAATATAATTTTTATATTTTCATTAAATAAAGCCATATTTTCAATAAAAAATAAACATTGCTTATCTAACAATTTTTTGGCATGTTCAGCTAAATTTTAGCAACTCTAGGAGCAAACAATACAATGATCATTAATCTCGTTATTCTAAGTGGAATTCTTTCTTTAATTTATGGATATTGGGCAGGAAATTCTGTTCTTAAAAGTAATGCTGGTAATGAAAAAATGCAGGAAATCTCACTTGCTATTCAAGAAGGTGCTCAAGCCTATTTAAACAGACAGTACTCAACTATAGCAATAGTTGGAGTTGTAATTGCTGTTTTACTATTTTTATTATTTAGAGATTATTGGGTTGTTGGCGGTTATTTAATAGGTGCAATTTTATCTGGTGCCGCTGGATACATAGGAATGCTAATTTCAGTAAGAGCAAATGTTAGAACAGCTCAAGCTGCTTCAGAAAGTTTAGCTAAAGGACTTAATGTAGCATTTAAAGCCGGCGCAGTAACAGGAATGCTTGTTGCTGGTTTAGCTTTGCTATCCATTACAGTTTATTACTACTTCTTAGATTTGTACGCAGTTAGTCCTGCAAATCCTGATGTCATGAAGCACTCACTTATTGCACTAGGTTTTGGCGCTTCTTTAATTTCTATTTTCGCTAGATTGGGTGGTGGAATTTTTACTAAAGGTGCTGACGTTGGTGCTGACTTAGTTGGTAAGATTGAAGCCGGAATTCCTGAGGATGATCCAAGAAATCCAGCAGTTATTGCTGATAATGTTGGTGATAATGTTGGAGATTGTGCTGGAATGGCCGCAGATTTATTTGAAACTTATGTAGTAACTATTGTTGCCACAATGGTCCTATCGACAATATTTTTTATAGGTAATACAGAGATGTTGATTTACCCTCTTGCTATTGGTGGCAGTTGTTTAATAGCTTCTATCTTTGGAACTTTCTTTGTAAGACTTGGAAAATCAAATAATATTATGGGTGCTTTATATAAAGGCTTCATAGCATCTGCTTTACTATCTTTAGCTATTATGTACCCAGTAACCAATTACGTTATTGGTTTTGATTCTTCTTTTTCACCAAAAGGGAGTGATATTGAGTTTACAGGTCAGTCATTGTATTATTGTGCAATCATTGGTCTTGTAATTACTGGTCTATTAATTTGGATTACTGAATATTATACAGGAACTAACTATAGACCTGTTCAAAGTATTGCAAAAGCATCTACAACTGGCCATGGAACAAATGTAATTCAAGGACTTGCTGTTTCTATGGAAGCAACAGCTTTGCCAGCTTTAGTAATTGTTATTGGAATAATAGCTACCTTTAAACTTGCTGGTTTATTTGGTATTGCAATTTCTGTGACTGCAATGCTTTCATTGGCTGGAATGGTAGTTGCACTTGATGCATACGGACCAGTTACTGATAATGCTGGGGGTATAGCTGAAATGGCAAATCTACCTGAAAATGTTAGAAAAACTACTGACGCATTAGACGCAGTAGGTAACACAACTAAAGCAGTAACTAAAGGTTATGCCATTGGTTCTGCTGGTTTAGGGGCTTTAGTTCTATTTGCTGCTTACACAGAAGATCTTAAGTTGATGCCAAGTATACAACCTGACTTTTCCTTAGAAAATCCATATGTTGTTATTGGCTTATTAGTTGGTGGTTTGTTACCTTATTTATTTGCATCAATGGGCATGATGGCCGTAGGTAGAGCAGGTGGAGCAGTTGTTGAAGAAGTTAGAGAGCAATTTGCAGAAAATCCTGGAATTATGACTGGCGAAACAAAGCCAAACTATTCAAAGTCAGTTGATTTACTAACAAAGGCTGCAATTAAAGAAATGATATTGCCTTCTATGTTGCCAGTATTTTCACCTTTGGTTTTATATTATTTAGTTGCTTTAGTTGCTGATCAAAATGCAGCAGCATCTGCTTTAGGCGCAATGCTTCTTGGAGTTATTGTTACAGGTATATTTCTGGCAATATCTATGACTGCAGGTGGTGGTGCATGGGACAATGCTAAGAAATACGTTGAAGATGGTAATTTTGGTGGTAAGGGCTCTGACGCACATAAAGCCGCAATTACTGGAGATACTGTTGGTGACCCATATAAAGATACTGCTGGTCCAGCAATTAATCCAATGATTAAGATAACTAATATTGTTGCTTTGCTGCTATTAGCTTTTTTAAGTCAACACTAATTAGACTACAATCCACGCGTGAACGCGTCATAAAGTTGGTCTAAAACACTATAATTACTGCCGTAGTTATATGTTTGGTTAGAGCTTAATTCAAAATCTATCATTTGATCTTGATTGAATACTTCATGAGATATCAAAATATCATCAGAATTAAAATTAAATGCGAATATAATTTGCTCTTGGAACTCATCTTTTGAAAAAACTTTTTTTTCTTTAGATGTTGTTAAATATAGCCAGGTATTACTTACATCTTCGATCTTGATTGATGGCGAGCCATAAGAAGTCATTATGTCAGATTTAGATGATATACCTATTTTTTGTGGTTCACTTAGCAATATATCTTCTAATTGATAGCCATGTGGCTTCATTACTGGTGAACAATTTGATAAAAAGAGTGATAGTATTAAAATTAAATATGTTAACTTCATAATAAACAATATGCCTAATTTAATTAATAAAATATTAATAGAAAATATTTATACGAATATTGTCAAAACTTCTAGAAATAAGAATTTTTTCTTAACTTTTAAGGTTGAGGATACTGTTGAAGGGCGTTTTGACATTATAATACTTCATTCATTTATAGTTTTTCAATTTTTTTTACATATAGGACAAAAAAAATCTGATTTATCACAAATGCTTTTTGATCATATGTTTGCAGATTTTGATAACAATTTAAGAGAAATGGGGTTTGGCGATATTGCTGTAAATAAAAGAATGAAGCAATTTATTAAAGCATTTTATGGAAGAATTTCTAATTATAGCAAAAGTCAAAGTGAGTTTGAAAAAATGAATGATGATACAATGCTTAATAGAACTATCCTTAGAAATATATACAAAGATAAAAATCCAGGAAGTAAATGTATTAATTATTGGAAAGTATATATAGTTGATAATATCAAATATTTAAATAATAATACTTTAGATAAAAATATTAATAATTTATTTTCATTTAAAAAAATTGATAAATGACAAAAATAGATAATCTCATAAAAATTTCTGTTGATACTTTGGGTAGTGAAACATCCATTACAAGTATAGTAAGAGGACTAAACACTTCTTTTTTACGTAATGATAATTATTTTTTTAAATTATTTGGACCGCAAGAACAATTGAATAGCGAGCTTCAAAAATATAGTGAGTTAAAAAAAAATACTGAAATTATAGATTGTAACGAGGCCATTAAAATGACTGATAAGCCCATTGAAGTCATGAGGACTAAAAAAAATTCTTCTATGTTTAGGTCTATAATGTCTGTTTTAGAGACAGATTCTCAAGCAATTCTATCTTGTGGAAATACCGGAGCTTTAATGGCACTTTCACTATTAAATTTAAAAACATTAGAAACAATTAAAAGACCTGCTATTGCATCAATATGGCCAAACATAAATGGAGAGTCAATTGTTCTAGATCTTGGGGCAAATATTAAATCAGATAGTCAATTTTTAATTGATAATGCTGTTCTTGGAACAAGTTTAGCATCAACACTTCTAAAAATTAAAAGCCCATCCGTTGGCTTATTAAATGTAGGTAGAGAAGAAAGTAAGGGCAATGAAGTGTTACAAAAAGCTTCTCAGGAATTATTAGAATTAGATAAAAAAGGATTAATTAATTATTTTGGATTTATTGAAGGAGGCGATATTTCGAGTGGCGTAACTAATGTAGTAATTACAGATGGTTTTACAGGGAATGTTGCACTAAAGACAGCTGAAGGTACAGCTAGAATGATACAAACTTTTTTAAAAAATTCATTAAAAAGCTCGCTTACATCTAAACTAGGAGCATTTCTTGCTACTTTTGCTCTTTCTACTTTAAAAGAAAAATTAGATCCTAGAGTGCATAATTGTGGAATATTTGTTGGCTTAAACGCTCCAGTAATAAAATGTCATGGTGCATCTGACCATGTTGGCATAGCTTATGCTGCAGACTTGCTTTATATGTTAATTAAAGACGATGTGAATGAAAAAATTAAGAAAAACATAGAAAAACAACTTAGTAACTAATTAAAATTAAATTACATTATTTATTAAATAATTCAAATAAGCTATTGTTAATAAATATTTTTTTAAATATAATTTATTCATATGGAGAAAACTGCAACTACGAGATCTACATTAAGTGAAGCTGTTTATAAAAACGTTGGTTTATCTAGAAATGAATCTGCTGCATTAGTTGACTCAGTTTTTAGTGAAATTTCAAAAAGCTTAATAGACGGTCATGATGTAAAAATATCATCTTTTGGTACTTTTATTGTAAGAAATAAAAAAGAAAGAGTTGGAAGAAATCCAAAAACTGGAGAAGAAGTACCAATTACCGCAAGACAAGTTGTTACTTTTCGTTCTTCTAATGTATTAAAGTCTGAGGTTGCCGAACTTTCAAAAATCAAAGATATAAATTCTGAAGGAGATAATTAAAAATGATAGTAAAATCTCCTGAAGCATTTAGAACAATTAGTGAAGTTTCAAAAGATTTATCTTTACCTCAACATGTCTTACGATTTTGGGAAACTAAATTTGCTCAGATTAAACCTATTAAAAGAGGTGGTGGAAGAAGATATTATAGACCTGAAGATGTAGACTTATTAAAAGGCATTAAGAATCTTTTATATAATGATGGCTATACTATTAGAGGTGTTCAAAAAGTAATTAAAGAAAATGGCTCAAAAAATATACTTTTTAGCAACAATAAAGCTAATATCAAAGTATCACAAAAAACCTTTACAGATAGCGAAAATAGCTATACTTCTGAGCAAAATGTTCACTCAAGAACAATACAAACATTAAGTGATAATAAAAGAAAAAAGCTTATGGATGTCATGCAAAATCTTGTTGAGCTGCAAAGTAAAATAAGTTCAAAGTAAAAGAGACCAATGGCTAAAAAATCAACAGTTAAGATTAGGCTTGTACCTGAAGAAAAAACAGATAGTAAGTTTTACTATTATGCTAAAAAACCTACGGCAGGTGAAAAAGCCAAAGAAAAATTGAGAATGAAGAAATACAACCCAGCTACTATGAAGCATGAATGGTTTGTTGAGAAAAAACTACCTCCACATAGTAAATAATCATTTACCTCTATCTATCTTTTTTTAAATTCTTTATTTTCAAAATCTATATAGCATTCGATCATTGATTTCCAAATTGTTCTTAATAATTTTTTATTAACATCAAATTTCTCAGATTCTTTTTCAATTTTATCTAATATAACCTTTATTCTTTTTGGATCTCTAATTTGTGATTTTAATTTTTTTAATTCAAGAGCATTTTCAACTAGCTGTGATCTTTTGATCATTAAGGGTAAGATTTTATCATCAAGCTTATCAATAGCATCTCTCACATCATTTAATTTACTAAGCTTTTTTTTCATTGTGATTTTTTAAACGGTTTTAATATATACATTGAGGGAAATATCCATAAGTTCCCTAAAATAAAGTATACTATTAATTCTAATATCCAATTATTAAGAATCCAAGTATTGTTGAATTTTTGCAAAAAAGCCATAGTTAATAGAATATAAACAAAAGTTAAGACTAAAAATATAATTATGCTAAGTATTTTTTTGAATTTAATCATAGGGTGATATTTAAAGATGATATTAAATAAAATCAATCTATTTTCGATATGGCTAATCTCACTGATGGTATGCGTGGTAATCATTATATTAATTGGTGGCTACACAAGGATATCTGACTCTGGTCTATCAATTACTGAGTGGAAGCCAATTACTGGCGTTCTATTTCCCTTATCTCAAAGTGCTTGGACTTTAGAATTTGAAAAGTACAAACTAATTGATGAGTTTAAATTGATTAATAGCTTAATGAGTTTAAATGAATTTAAGTTCATATATTTTTGGGAGTGGTTTCACAGATTTTTTGCAAGATTTATAGGAATTGTTTTTGCTATACCTCTCATTTACCTAGTTTATAAAAAGCTTATAACCAAATCAGACCTTCCATATATATTTACTATAGGATTACTTGGTATGATGCAGGCTGTAATAGGCTGGTACATGGTAAAAAGTGGCTTAGTTGATAGGGTCGATGTAAGTCAATATCGATTGAGCTTTCATCTAATTACCGCTTTTTTAATACTTGGAATAACCCTCAGGTTCTTTATAAAAAAAAATATATTAAATAATACTGTTGTTGTTTCTAAAGAAGAGAAAAATGAAACTAAATTTTTCTTCTTGCTGCTAGTTTTAACATTTTTTCAAATTTTTTATGGTGCCTACGTTTCAGGTACTCACTCTGGATTATTGTATAATACTTGGCCAAACTATAATGAAAATTTAATTCCCTTAAATATCTTTGGAAAAGATTCACTAATAGCTAATTTTTTTGAGAATGGTGATTTTATAATTTTCTTCCATCGTACTTTTGCATTAGTTCTTACATGGGCACTATTTATTGTAAACTATAGAGTATTTACAAAATCTTTTTTATATGGATATAAAAAAATCATATTGATCTTAGATATTCTATTTCTAATACAAATGTTATTAGGAATATTTATGACTTATTTAAATATACCTTGGTATCTTGCGTTACTCCACCAGGGTAATTCAATTTTTATTTTTATTATTTTAGTTTATTTGCACTCTTATGTAAATTTTGCTCGAGTAGAATCTTAAAAAGCCTCACTCGAGCAAAAATTGATTATTAAGAGTCTAGAGCATTTGAAATATCAGAAATAATATCATCGATATGTTCAAGTCCAATTGATAGTCTTATATAGTTTGGAGTAACCCCGGCGGCTTTCATGTCAGGCTCAGACAACTGAGAATGAGTTGTAGATGCTGGGTGTATAGCTAGACTTCTCGAGTCACCTATATTTGCAACATGATAAAGCATATTAAGATTTTCAATAAATTTCTGACCACCTTCTTTGCCAGATTTTACTTCAAATCCTATTAAGGCGCCAAAACCACCGTTTAAGTATTTTTCAGCTCTTTCTGCTGCAACACCTTCAGCTTTACCTGCATATATAACTTTATCAACTTTATCATGGCTTGACAGAAAATCAGCAACCTTGGCAGCATTTTCACAATGTCTTTCTATTCTTAGACTTAGTGTTTCTAGGCCTTGAATAATTTGAAACGCATTAAATGGTGACAAGCTTGATCCAATATCTCTCAAAAGAACTACTCTCGCTCTAATTATGTAAGCAATAGGCCCAAGAGGTTTTGTAGCTTCTGTCCATACCGCACCATGATAACTGTTATCAGGCTCATTTAATGTTGGAGATCTTTTTGGATCTTTTGACCAATCAAATTTACCACTGTCTACAATAATACCACCTAT
>ENA-ORXF01002083-ORXF01002083.1-marine-metagenome-genome-assembly--contig:-NODE-2083-length-12225-cov-3.686450_pt1 | contig 12225 bp, 12 predicted proteins | sample MGYA00237864_ERZ511476 | MGnify/ENA primary metagenome ERZ511476 (study PRJEB26306, sample SAMN06343908) | marine metagenome | isolation source: coastal waters | place: Atlantic Ocean: West Antarctic... | reverse complement strand
TCGACGGATTGCCGTACCGCATGCAAAAGTCGACCATCACGCTATCGCCGTACTGATCGGCCAAGGTGGCCTTGATTGCCTTCGTTTGCTTTTTCGTGATCGTCAAAAGGGGGCTTTCGTCGTCTTCTTCGTTCCAGATGGACCTATAGGCCGCACCCGACTTGGATGGCCGAATGGTCAGAATGACCAACTGTAAAATCGGCTGCCAAATCCACTTTGAATAATCCACGACGCGCTTATCCGATAAAAATTCGTTCAGATATCGACGCATCGACCAATAGTCGGTGTCATCGGGCGTCCCAAGGTTGGCGACCAGAACCCCTACCTTAGCTGGCATAATCTTTGGGTGGTCGGCCTGTGCGTGCACGGGGCACTGTGCTGCGGATCTGTCTGTCATATTACTGTTCCTTTGCGCCCATACGTAGCTGCGCAGATCGTTTGGTCAATTGTTATCATCTTTAAGCGGTGTTTCAGTAGTCCCCAGCACGTCTGCCAGTCGATTTGTCGCAGACCCGGGCCGGAGGGCTTTGGGTTGGCTATCGGCGGGTGCCCATCCGGTTAGCATAATAATCTCGAATGTGGCATTTACCCGACCTTCGTCATTGGTAAAGTGTTCCGCGTAAAGCGCCGCCGCTTCGGTCAGTATGTTGCGCATGCTGAAATGGCGGGGCCTGTGGTTCAGCGCGCTGTTTTCACCCATTTTGCGCAGATCGTGCATGACGTGGAAGGCGTTTTTATAGCTGACTTTCAATGGCACGCCATCAGCGACAGGCAGCGCAAGTCCAGCCCGTTGCAGCAACCCACCAAGGTCTCTGATCTCGCCCATCGGGGCAATCCGCGGAGATAAGCCACCGGCCACGACGGCCTCTGCTTCTGCCAGCGCGCTGCGCAGTTCGTGCAGGGTTTGTCCACCCAAACATGCGCATAGCAGCAGCCCATCGGGCTTTAGCGCGCGTCTGCATTGCACCAATTGCCCCACCGGATCATTCGCCCAATGCAACGTCATCACATGTAGCACTAGATCAAAGGAGGCTTCGGTTAGATCAAGCGTCTCGTCATCGGCCACAATAACCGCATCTGGGAACTGCGTTTGCCAAAAATCAGGGAAACCAGTCACAATCGCAACGGATTGAAAGGTTCTGTTAACCTCTTTGAGTCTTTCCTTAGTCTCGTTAGCAACGACGTCGTGCAGGAAAAGCGCATCTGGAACTGCGCGGGCGCGATTGCGTAAAAGGGCGGTGCGGTCGGTGAGTTTATCCATAACGGGTCATTTAGGGTGCAAACATGCAGATGCAAAGGATCATTCGTGCCATTTACCCCGCGCAATGTGTCGCGTGTGATGTGGCGACCACGGATGACTTTGGTCTTTGTGGCGCGTGTTGGCGCGATACACAGTTCATAAGTGGCACGATTTGTGATGCTTGCGGCACTGCGTTGCCTGGTGATTTTGGTGACTACGATGCCAAATGTGATGATTGTCTGCGGATTGCGCGTCCCTGGGAAAAGGGGCGTTCAGTGTTGGCGTATACGGGTGTTGGTCGCAAACTTGTTTTGTCGTTGAAACATGGGGATCGCACTGATCTGGCGCAGCCTGTCGCGCGCTGGATGGTGCGAAAGGCAGAGCCTTTGATCCAGCCAGATAGCGTGCTGGTGCCTGTTCCGTTGCATTGGGTCCGTCTGTTGCGCCGTCGATATAACCAAGCCGCCATATTGGCCAACATCATGGGCAAACTTATGCAAACCACAGTATGCCCAGATGCGCTAATTCGTCCACGTGCAACGAAATCGCTTGAAGGGCATAGCCGCGACGCACGGTTTCGCGCCTTGACGGATGCGGTGCAGTTTAATCCCAAACGGAAGCAACTGATCTCGGGTCGCCCGGTCATTCTCATCGATGATGTTATGACATCGGGTGCAACGCTGGCCGCATGTGCAGATGCATGTCTTGCCGCAGGTGTGATCCGTGTTGATGTGGTCACACTAGCAAGGGTCATAAAAGATGCTTAGGTAGGGCAAGCCAACACAAAGGACGCCCGATTATGCAACCCGTTGAACTTTATACCACCGAATTGTGCGGCTTTTGCCACGCTGCTAAACGTCTTTTGACTTCCAAAGGCGTTAGCTTTTCTGAAGTGAACCTCAATGCCCAACCAGAGCGTCGCGCAGAGATGATGCAGCGCGCCAATGGTGGCCGCACAGTGCCGCAGATCTTTATTGGAACGACCCATGTGGGTGGATTCGATGAACTGAATGCGTTAAATCGCGCCGGCAAGCTGGACGCGCTGCTTGCTGGATGAAGGCGGGATTACTCCAATTCACATCAACAGATGATCCCACTTCAAACCTGACCGCGACCCGCGCTATGATGCGGGATGCGGCAGGGCAGGGTGCGGAATTTATCCTGACACCCGAAGTGACCAACTGCGTTTCCGTTAGTCGGAGGTGGCAGCAATCCGTTCTGTGCCTTGAGGCTAATGATCCGACGTTGGCTGGTCTGCGCGCAGAGGCAGCCGCGCTGGGCGTTTGGCTGTCGATCGGATCGCTCGCGCTTAAGACAGACGACCCAGATGGGCGGTTCGCAAATCGGTCGTTTGTGATCAATCCGGCAGGGGACATCGTCGCGCGTTATGACAAAATCCATATGTTTGATGTGGAAGTGTCAGAGAAAGAAACCTATCGTGAATCTGCTGGATACCGCCCCGGTGCGTGGGCTGTTACAGCGCAAACGCCGTTTGGACAGCTTGGGCTTTCGATTTGCTATGATTTGCGGTTTGCGTATTTGTTCCGCGCCTTGGCGCAAGCGGGCGCTGATATATTGCTGGTTCCGTCTGCGTTTTCACCAGTAACGGGTGCTGCGCATTGGCAGCCTTTATTGCAGGCCCGCGCGATTGAAACGGGTTGTTATGTGTTGGCCGCTGCCCAAACTGGTGATCACGGTGGGCGCGAAACTTACGGGCATAGCATGGCGGTTTCGCCATGGGGCGAGGTTTTGTTGGATGCGGGTACGACAAAATCTGTTAGTATCGTTGATATTAACCCGCATGCAGTGTCAGATGCGCGCAAACGCATCGCGGCCTTGTCGCATGACCGCACATTTGAAGGCCCATAATGTCTGATTCGACCCAAAACTTGGCGGTGACGCTGTTCAGCGAAATCCTTGCTGTGGATCAATTGGCCCGCAGCAGCGTGGCTCGTGTGCTGCCCAAAGGGATGGAACTGTCTCATTTTTCTGTTCTGAACCATCTTGCCCATGCTGCAGTGGAAAAGTCACCGGCGCAGCTTGCGCAGACCTTTCATTTGACCCGCGGTGCGATGACAAATACGCTAAGCAAATTGGAATGGGCCGGTTGGGTCCATGTACGCCCAGATTGGGAAGATGCCCGTCGTAAGATGGTATCAATCAGCCCGTCAGGCATTGCGGCCCGCGATGCGGCCGTAGCGGCGATTGCGCCTGTGATCGCTCAAGTGGTTGATACCGTTGGTGCAGATAAGGTCCGAACAGCGCTGCCCATTCTGCGTGAAATGCGGGTGCAACTGTCAAAGGTTGAATAGCAATCCGCTAAGGCTTTAGTGCCGCCGTTACATAGTTGACAGATAGGTCTTTGTCCGAAATCGACCACGTGAATTTTGCAAAGTTAAACACATACCCCTTACGGTCGACGGGTTCCAAACCCGCCTTGATCAGTAGATCACAAAGCTCGTTTGGCTTGATGAACTTGGACCATTCGTGGGTGCCCTTTGGCAGCCATTGCATGACCCATTCGGCCCCAACAATTGCCATCGCAAATGATTTTGGGTTCCGGTTGATCGTCGAACACAAGTGTAGCCCGCCGGATTTTAGCAACTGCTGGCAGGCGGTCAAATAACCTTGCGGGTCGGCGACGTGTTCGACTACTTCCATGTTTATGACGACGTCGAATTGTTCGCCTGCTGCGGCCATCGCCTCTGCTGTGGTGTGCCGATAGTTGATCGCAAGGCCCGATTGGGCGGCATGGACTTCGGCCACTGGGATGTTCCGTGCAGCGGCATCCACTCCGACAACATCAGCCCCAAGCCGCGCCATCGGTTCGCAAAGAAGTCCGCCACCGCAGCCGATGTCCGCGATTCGCAGTCCAGTAAACGGGGTTGGCCCATTCAGGTCACGCCCGAATTCAGCAGCGATCTGGCGCGAGATATAGTCAAGGCGGACCGGGTTCATCATATGCAACGGCTTAAACTTGCCGTCCAAATCCCACCATTCGGCGGCCATGGCTTCGAACTTGGCAATTTCGGCGGGATCAACGGTGTTGGTGGCTTGCATGTGGGTCGCTCCGGTTTTCGCGTGGTTAGTTTGGTATTTGCATTATATAGGTCGGATATGGACAAGGTCTTAGGTCAAAAGCGCGCGGTGTCGCATCTTTATCCCCCAATCGACCCATTCGACCAGCGAATGTTGGACGTGGGCGATGGGCATAGTGTGTATATGGAACAATGCGGGCGGCCTGATGGCATTCCTGTTGTGGTGCTGCACGGCGGGCCGGGTGGCGGCTGTAGCCCCGCGATGCGCCGCTATTTCGACCCCTCTATTTACCGTATTATTTTGTTTGATCAGCGCGGCTGCGGGCGATCCGGTCCCAACGCGAGCGTTGAGGCGAACACGACGTGGCATTTGGTTGCCGATATTGAACTGATCCGCGAAACGCTAGGCATCGACTGTTGGGTTGTATTTGGCGGGAGTTGGGGCGCGACGCTGTCGTTGATTTACGCCCAAGCGCACCCTGATCGTGCGACAGCGCTTGTGCTGCGTGGCGTATTTTTGATGACCCAGCCGGAGCTTGACTGGTTCTATGGCGGTGGGGCTGGCGTTTTCTGGCCGGATCTTTGGGGGCATTTTGCCGGTTTGATCCCAAAAGGTGAGCAGGATGATTTTATTGCGGCCTACCACAAGCGGCTATTCTCGGGCGATTTTCAAAGCGAAATCCGTCATGCGCGTGCGTGGGCCTCTTGGGAAAATGCGCTTGCGTCTATAGAAAGCAATGGACCAAGCGGTGACAGCCCTGCGGAATATGCCCGCGCATTCTCGCGGCTAGAAAACCACTATTTCTATCACGCTGGCTTCCTTGGTCCAGACCAACAGATATTGGACAATATGGATAGAATCGCCCACATTCCCGGAGCGATTGTCCAAGGGCGGTTTGATATGATTTGCCCCCCCGTGTCCGCGCATAAGTTGGCGCAACTTTGGCCAAATTCGCGCCTGACGTTGATCGGCAAAGCGGGTCATGCATTGTCAGAGCCGGGGATTAGTGCAGAACTTGTTCGGATTATGGACCAGATGGGCGCACAGGGCATTGGTTGACTTTGGGGTTTACAGGTCGAGGTCAGTTGTTCAGGTTGACATCTGAACCATCTGGGAACTTGAATTTTGGGCAACGTCCTAAGCATTATACTTCAACGGCTTGCACTGGGCTTACTTACTCTCTTGATTGTTTCCATCGTGATCTTTGTGGCGGTTAACATGCTGCCTGGTGACTTTGCTGAATTGATCCTTGGTCAAGGGGCCACCCCCGAAGCCGTCAAATCTATTCGTGAAGATCTTGGTCTCGATCAGCCACTGGTTAGCCGGTATTTCGGATGGCTTGGTGGAATGTTGACGGGTGATCTTGGTACCAGCTTTTCGCAATTGAATTTCCAGACCAATTTGGGTGGGGGAGCGGGTAAGACCGTCGCCCAACAAATTGCACCACGTTTTGCTAACACGATGTTCCTTGCGACGGTCACTGCTGCGATTGCTGTGCCGGTTGCCGTAGTGTTGGGCATTCTTGCCGCATTATACCGCAACACCATTTTTGACCGTGCGGCCAATATATTTACGCTCAGCTCCATCAGTAGCCCTGAATTTTTCATGGCCTATGTGCTGATCCTATTCTTTGCTGTTTTGAACCCGATCCTGCCGTCGCTGTCGAACATCTATGACGGAATGGCGTTTAGTGATCGGTTAAACAAATCCTTGCTGCCTGCGTTGACGCTGACACTGGTTGTAACCGCACACATGATGCGGATGACGCGTGCCGCGATCATTAACTTACTGGCTTCGCCTTATATTGAAATGGCGCGCCTCAAAGGCATGTCGCCAATGCGCGTGATCGTCAAACATGCGCTGCCTAACGCGCTGGCACCGATCATCAACGTGGTTGCGTTGAACCTTGCTTACCTGATCACTGGTGTTGTCGTGGTCGAGGTGGTGTTCGTCTATCCGGGCATCGGTCAGCTGTTTGTGGATAGCGTGAAAATTCGAGACATCCCCATCGTTCAAGCCTGTTGCTTGATCTTTGCTGCCGCTTACATCCTGTTGAACCTGACAGCCGACGTTATGTCGATCCTGTCCAACCCACGTCTGCGGCATCCAAAATGAGCTTTATTTTCGGCACAATTATCTGTCTTGCCATTATCGCTGGTACTGCGTGGGCATTCCGCAGACTTGGTCAGTATGGAACGGGCAATGCGCCGCAATATCGCGATATGTCGTTCGGTGTGGCGTTTGGATATGTCCTTGCGCTGGTCGTGCTCGTTTGGCTGGGCTTGGCGTACGTCGCATCATTAAGCAGTAACACCGTCGTTGCGAACAAATTCTTTTTCCTCGGCGTCGCGATTAACGGGTTCATCCTGTTTTCCATCGCCGCATGGCTGTTTCGGATGATTGGGCGTTACGTTGGCACAGAGAGCACACGCAAGCTGTTCCGTGTGATGCCGCTGACCGCATCCTTTGGTGTGCTGATAATTCTGGTCTATGCGATCCTTGCGATCTTCGCGGGTGCGATCGCGCCTTATGGCCAAGATGAAATTTTGCATGGCGTTGCAGCTAACATCATTCCTGGTGGTGATCCGGCGCTGGGCGGTGATCCTGCATTCCCGTTGGGCACAGACCAGATTGGCCGCGATATCATGTCGCGCCTGATTTACGGTGCACAAAATACGGTGGGTATCGCGTTTGCCACCACACTTTTGGCGTTCTTTATTGGCGGATCACTTGGTTTTCTTGCAGCGGTCGTTGGTGGCTGGACAGACCAAATCCTGTCGCGTGGCGTTGATGTGTTGATGGCGATCCCGTCACTGATTTTTGCGCTGCTGTTAATGACAATCGCATCCGTTTGGTCGTCTCGACTTGGCATTCCGCTGACCGTGTTCATGGTGCTGATCATTGCGGTGATTGATAGCACTCGCGTGTTCCGTTTGGCCCGTGCAGTTGGGCAAAACATCGTTGTGATGGATTATATTGAGGCCGCAAAGCTGCGCGGAGAAGGCATGTGGTATCTCGTGTTTCGAGAAATTCTGCCAAACGCGACTGCACCGTTACTGGCTGAGTTTGGTCTGCGGTTCTGTTTTGTGTTTCTGACCATCGCAGCGCTGTCGTTCCTTGGCGTCGGCATCCAGCCACCGCTGGCCGATTGGGGCACCATGGTGCGTGATAGTGCGGCGTTCATTAACTTCGCGCAGTTTGCACCAAAGGCGGCGCTAACACCGCTGCTGGCGGCTGGCGCAATTGCCTTGCTGACTGTCGCTGTCAACTTTGTTGTTGACTGGATGTTGCATAGATCATCGGGGTTGAAGGAATGACTGATACGCTGCTTGAAATTCGTGGATTATGGCTCGAGGGTCAATCTGAAGAAAAATGGAAACCGATTATAAATGGTGTCGACTTGACCTTGAAAAAGGGTGAGGTGCTGGGGTTGATCGGTGAATCTGGCGCAGGAAAATCCACGCTTGGGTTGGCTGCGATGGGGTTCTGCCGTGACGGTGTGCGTATTTCTCACGGATCCGTTGAATTCGATGGCATTGATCTGCTGACTGCATCTGCTGCCGTGAAGCGTGGCCTGCTGGGTAAGCGTATCGCCTATGTCGCGCAATCTGCCGCCGCGAGCTTTAACCCTGCCCACCGTATCATTGATCAGTACGTTGAAGGACCGACGCAGCACCGCGTTATGTCGCGTGCCGAAAGCGAAGCCGACGGCATGGAGCTTTATGCAAAGCTGCGTTTGCCTAACCCAGACCAGATCGGATTTCGGTATCCGCATCAGGTATCTGGTGGACAGCTGCAGCGCGCGATGACTGCGATGGCGATGGCGTGCCGACCTGATCTGATTATCTTTGATGAACCTACAACTGCGCTTGATGTGACGACCCAAATCGAAGTGTTGGCGTCTATTCGTGATATCGTAAAAGACTTTAATACTGCCGCAATCTATATCACCCATGATCTGGCTGTTGTGGCCCAAATGTCTGACAAAATTAAGGTCTTGCTGAAGGGTGACGAGGTTGAAACTGCCGACACGCGCACGATGCTGTCAGCACCGACGCAAGAATACACAAAATCCCTTTGGGCTGTGCGCAGCTTTGAGCGGCCTTTGAAATCACCTGTTGTTGTGGGCTCCATTCCTTCTGTGTCCGTGCAAAATATTGATGCTGCGTATGGCAAATCCAAGGTGCTGTTTGACGTCAGTTTTGACATGCACGAAGGACGTACGGTTGCCGTAGTTGGCGAATCTGGGTCCGGCAAATCGACCGTTGCGCGTTGTATCACAGGGTTATTGCAGACGACTGCTGGACAGATCAGTTTTGGTGGAGAGGTTATGCCTGCCAATTACCGTAAGCGGACCAAGGACCAATTGCGCCAAGTACAGATGATTTACCAAATGGCCGATACTGCGCTAAACCCGCGCATGTCGATCGGCGAGATTATTGCGCGGCCTGTGCAGTTTTATCTTGGTCTGACTGGCAAGGCGAAGCGTGCCCGCGTAGATGCGTTGCTTGACCAGATCGAGTTAGAGCCGTCCGAGTATTATAACCGGCTGCCGTCCGAGCTTTCAGGTGGTCAAAAACAGCGGATTGGTATCGCGCGTGCGCTTGCCGCCGAGCCAAAGTTTATTATCTGTGATGAGGTAACGTCAGCCTTGGATCAGCTGGTTGCTGAAGGTATCTTGCGCTTGCTAGCTAAACTGCAAGATGACCTAAAATTGTCATATATGTTTATTACCCATGACCTTGCAACTGTCCGCGCAATCGCTGATGAAGTGGTCGTCATGAAAGACGGGCGCGTCGTTGAGGCGGGTCCGAAAAAGGAAATGTTTACACCACCCCATCACCCGTACACCGATTTATTGCTGTCATCCGTGCCCGAAATGGACCCTGATTGGCTGACAAATTTGTTACAGGAACGCGGAGTTGATAACATCGGCGACGCTGCTGTGTGTAAGATGTAATCACGAATCACCGCGCAAGTGGAGAAACTAAAGGCGTGGAAAATGCGCCTAAGATCAACTAGGGAGAACGAAATGTTACATGGAATTAGCAGACGTGGTCTGATGAAAACTGGCGCTGCCGCTGGTGTTTTGTCGATGACTGGTATGCCGCTTAAGGCGGCGACCAGAGGCGGTAAATTAACCGCTGGCTTGGGTGGTGCAAACACATCTGATAGCTGGGATAGCCGCACGCATTCTGATATCTTTATGCTCGCTTGTGCGCAGGGGTCTGTTTTTGACAGCCTGACAGAAGTTGCGGCCGATGGATCTCTAAAGGGCGAGCTGGCCGAAAGCTGGGAAGCATCCGCTGATGCGAAAACTTGGACGTTCAATCTGCGTTCTGGCGTGACGTTCCACAACGGCAAAGCGTTTGGCGCTGACGATGTGATCGCGTCCTTGGGCATGCACATTGGTGAAGACAGCAAATCTGCAGCGAAACCGATTGTTGAAGCCATTGCTGAGATGAAGAAAATGTCTAACTTGCAGGTGCAGTTTACGCTTGCATCCGCCAACGCAGATTTCCCATACTTGATGTCTGACTATCATATCTGCATGTATCCAGCTGGCATGATCGAAGAAGCGATTGCCAAGGGTATCGGTACGGGTCTGTATCAGGTCGAAAGCTTTGATCCAGGTGTGCGCATGGTCGCAAACCGCGTTAAAGATCACTATAAAGGTGACACTGCTGGCTTCTTTGATCAGATCGAATATATCGCGATCAACGATAACACTGCTCGCATGAACGCGTTGATGACTGGCCAAGTTGATACGATCAACCGGATTGATTTCAAAACTGAAGCTTTGCTGAAAGCCAACCCTGCGTTGCGCATTCAAGAAGTCACCGGCAACCAGCAGTATACGTTCCCAATGCTGACAGACACGTCGCCATATAACGACGTCAACGTGCGTAAGGCGTTGAAGTACGGTGTGAACCGTCAAGAATTAGTCGACAAAATCCTGCAAGGTCACGGCGCAGTTGGTAACGATACGCCAATCGGTCCCGCAAACCAGTTCTACCACGACGAGATGGAGCAGCTGGCTTACGATCCTGATAAGTCCAAGTTTTACCTCAAGCAGGCTGGCCTTGACAGCATCGACATCGATCTGTCCGCTTCTAACGCAGCATTTGAAGGTGCGGTTGACGCCGCTCAGTTGATGCAAGCCTCGATGTCTGCGGGAGGGATCAATGTGAATGTGATACAGGAACCTGCTGATGGTTATTGGTCAAATGTGTGGCTGAAAAAGAGCTTCAGTGCTTGTTATTGGTCCGGCCGTGCCACTGAAGATTGGATGTTCGCGACAGCGTACGAAACTGGTGTTCCTTGGAATGACAGCCAGTGGGATGATAAAGACAGCGCTCGTTTCCAAGAACTGCTTTTGACAGCACGCGCTGAACTAGATAGTGATGCGCGCAAGGCCCAGTACTTTGAAATGCAAGAGATTTTGCGGGACGAAGGCGGCGTGATTATTCCGATGTTCGCCAACTATGTTCAGGCTGTGAACAACCGGATCAGCAGCCCTGATCAGATCGGTAATCTGTGGCAGATGGATAACGCACGCATGTCCGAGCGTTGGTCCGTAGCGTAAGCTACCCTACCTAAGAATGAGAACGCCCCGCAATTTGTGGGGCGTTTTTCGTTGTATTTTTCATATAAGTTTTGCGTAAGTTTCGCATAAGCTGGTTTTTGCCTGCGGTGAGAGTATTTTGAGAAGCAAAGGTGGATGCATTTTTCGCCATAGGATTGCCACGTTTGTATCGTTTGGAGGTGGTTAATTGCGGTGGCGCAAAAATCTAGCAATGGCTGGGGAGGGAACTTTCTATGATCGATGTTATGAAATCAACAACCAAGACTGTGATGGCGGTATTACTATTGACCGTGGCGCCCGCGCCCGCGGTCGCGATCAGCGTTTCGGCGACGCCTGCATTTGCTGAAAAGGGCGGAAATTCCAGTCGTGGGAAATCCAATGAAAGCCGTGGCAACCGTGATGCGCGACCTAGCCGCCGCGATGCGCAACCTAACGGTAATTTAGTAAATCACGGCAGCCACGACGCGGAATCTACCGAAGATTCAGCAAACCATGGCGCAATTGCCAGTGAATTGAAGGGCCTAAATGCAGCCCATGCAAGCCAAAACGGCTTAGAAAATTCTTCGCCAAATAGCATGCCGGGTAAGTTGTTTAGTTATCAGCAGGCGATGCTTGCTCCAACGGCGTATCAAGATGCGTCTGAAGCACTTGATACGTTGACGGGTGAGATGGCAGAGCTTGATTATTACAAACTGTACCCTGACGGTGATTATGAAGCAGCGCTCAGTGAAGCACAGAGCACTTTCGATGCCGCGGAATTGGCGTTTTCCACTTTTGAAACTGATGCAGAAACATCGTTGTTCGATTTGATAGGTGAGGAAGAACTAACTGACGAAGCGATGGCAGCATTACTGGCGCTTTTGGGTCTTTAATCTAAAAACGGGGCAAGCGATCATTTGATTGCTTGCCCTCTTGCAGACTCACCACCCTTACTCTATGAGCTAATCAACAGCGGCGTGCTGGCTTCCACCCCCAGCGCCCAACCGGAAATTTGTGACGGGCCGTGCGCCCGTTTTTTTGTGCTTGGAGCACCCATGAACGATCTGATCGCCAAAGCGGCTATTGACCGCCGTATCGCCGAGATCATCACACCTGTTGTCGAAGACATGGGTTTTGAGATCGTCCGTATTCGTCTGATGACTGGCAAGGAAAGCATCTTGCAGATTATGGCCCAAGGCCCTGATGGCAACATCGAGGTTGATGCTTGTGCCAAGATCAGCACCGCCATTTCGGCCACGATGGATGTCGAGGATCCAATCCTTGATGCCTATACGTTGGAAGTATCGTCCCCCGGCATTGACCGCCCGCTGACGCGGTTGAAGGATTTTGCCAAGTGGGAAGGTTTTGAAGCCAAGATCGA
>ENA-ORXF01002082-ORXF01002082.1-marine-metagenome-genome-assembly--contig:-NODE-2082-length-12225-cov-5.427560_pt1 | contig 12225 bp, 12 predicted proteins | sample MGYA00237864_ERZ511476 | MGnify/ENA primary metagenome ERZ511476 (study PRJEB26306, sample SAMN06343908) | marine metagenome | isolation source: coastal waters | place: Atlantic Ocean: West Antarctic... | reverse complement strand
ACAAAAATTTTTATAAAGCCAGGTTATAAATTTAAATTAGTTGATAGTTTATTTACTAATTTTCACTTGCCTAAAAGTACTTTACTTATGTTGGTGTCTGCATTTTCTGGTTATGAGTTTACAAAAAAAATGTATAGTCATGCAATAGAAAAAAATTATCGCTTCTTTAGTTATGGGGATGCAATGTTTATTGAACAAAAATCTATAAATAATGACTAACAATTTATTAACATTAGGAAAAAAACATGCTGAAAAATATACTTATATTAGTTTGCTTAACAATTGTAAATTCCAGTTATACATATGCTGAAATAAATAAAAATGCTGAATTTGTTTTTAAAATAAATCTTACAAAAAAACCAACAACAAGGCCTCAGACAGTTGCCTATGTTCCGGCTGAAAAAAAATATTATGTTGCAGATGGCGGCTTGGCTGCTCGTGGTTCTGACTATGAGGCACCAATATCAAAATCTCTTATTCACACCTTCGATGAATCTGGGAAATACATAGAATCCACAAGAGCTGGCTTTGATAACCGGTCAATTTATTTTAATGAAAAAACTTTTAAACTAGAAACAATTACATACAATGTTTCAACTGCTGCAGGATTTGCACCAATGACAGGGATATTTTCATTGGAATTAGATGAAAAGGGGTTATTGACTGCAAAATCAGATGTTGTTTCTCAGCCTTCAGCGTCATTTGGAAGCGCAGGAACAATGCCAACTTATGATTCGAAAAATAACCTATATTATGCAAAACAAGAAAATTCTAATCGTGTTTTTGTCTTAGATGGAAAATCAAAGGAATTAAAAAAAGAAATTAAATTAGACTTCAATACACCTAATGTGATGCACCATGATGTTGCCTCACATTTTGTTGCTTTTACTGGAAAGCCTGGTGAAGAATTAATTTTGTTAGATATTGATCATAAAAGATTTCTTATCTATAACAAAGATGGGAAATATCAGGGCTCAAGTGCGCTCCCTAAATCATTAAAAATTAGAGCACAAAATCATTTCAATGGCTTAGGTTATACGGTAAATGGTTACTACTTTATCTACTTAGATTCGGATGGTGAATTTGGAAGTTATCATGCGTATAAAGTACTAAAATAACTTCTTATTAAACTAACATCCATAGGCTTGAGATAGATAGAGGAATCCTGCAATTGCAACAACAAGTCCGATAAATAAAGAGTAAATCAATGTCTCTGATAGATTTTTTTTTCTATTGCCAAAAATTGTATTATAAAAAAACCAGACGGCCCAGCAGATAATAAATGTCAAAAGTATGATAATTAGAGAAAATTCACATATATCCGTTGCTTTATCAATTTGCGAGACCGTGTGATGACTTTTTATTGAGCTATATATTGGGTCCATTAAAATATAACGTATTATTTTAAATATTTTTTAAGGGATAATAAATCAATTAGCTCAGACCCTTCTGCATCTCTTTTTTTATATTCTACTTTTTTTGCTTCAATTGTTTTATCGCTTATTGTTATACGATGAGGAATTCCTAGTAATTCTGCCTCACTAAACATTACTCCTGGCCTTAAACCTCTATCATCTAAAAGAACATCAAAACCTAAATCTAATAATTCATTGTAAATAGAGTCTGTTGCTTTTTTAACCCCCTCGCTTTTGTCATAGCCAATTGGTGTGAGAATTGCCTCAAATGGAGCTATGGAACTTGGAAATATAATTCCTTTTTCATCATGACCTTGCTCTATGGCTGCAGCCACAATTCTTGAAACACCAATACCATAGCACCCCATTAATAAAGGTTTTGGCTTTCCTGATTCATCAATAAATTCTGCCTTCATAGCCTCAGAATACTTTGTTCCTAACTGAAAAATATGTCCCACTTCAATTCCGCGACATTTTTTTAATTTATCTCGATCAGGATGATTTTTTGCAACTTCGCTATTGGCTGCAAAATCTGTCTCTTCACTATAAACAAGTTCATCTTCTCCAGAATCCGCTAAAACATGAAATTCATGTGAGCCATCACCGCCTATTGCTCCATTGTCAGCTTGAACAGCTCTAAAATTTAACCCTATAGCTTCAAAGATTTCACTATATGTCTTATACATTTTTTCATAAGTATTTTTTAAACAATCGATATCTTTATGAAATGAATATGAATCTTTCATTAAAAACTCTCTTGCACGCATCACGCCGAACCTAGGTCTTATTTCATCTCTAAACTTCGTTTGTATCTGATAAAAATTAATTGGTAACTGTTTATAGCTATTAATTTCTTTTCTTGCAATATCGGTTATTACTTCTTCATGCGTAGGGCCAAAACAAAAAAGGCGATCGTGCCTATCTTTTATTTTAAGCATTTGAGGTCCAAAAACATCCCATCGGTCAGACTCTTCCCAAAGCTCCGATGGTTGTATTGCCGGCATAAGTAACTCAATTGCCCCAGCTTCAGTCATTTTTAATCTAATTATAGATTCAATCTTTCTTAATATTTTTAGCCCCATTGGCATCCAGCTATAAAGGCCTGATCCTAAACGACGAATTAAGCCTGCACGAATCATTAATTTATGACTAATTAGTTCTGCTTCAGCAGGAGCCTCTTTAAGGGTGGAAATATAGAATCTAGATGCGCGCATAATTATATTCTTATTGCTTTATTGATTTTGTTAATTCTTTAATATCTTGCCACAACTTTCTCTTTTTCTCTGGATTTTCAACCATTTCTTTTAACGAAACAGACGAAATGTATGGGATAGTTAAATTTTCTTTCTCTATCGCCCTGTCTAGACCCTGTTCAAGCAATATTAAATAGTCACAAAGTTCCATTTCACTTGCAAGCTCAGATTCTTGGGCTATCTTTATCGGTTGCAGCTGTCTTAATTTATTTGACAGCGTATCCAAATAGGTACTAATTTTTTTAAATAGTTCTAATTCGATAGTATCGGACGAATTAAAAATTGGAGCTACAAACAACACATTAAGATCGTCCAATTCAATTTTTTTTAGATTAAATATATGTCCTTTAGTTGATAATTGCTCTTTTTTAACTTCAACTTTTTTTGGAAGAGTTAACCATATCGGACTTAAGCCGAGCTCATCATATATTAATGACTCTTTTATTACGTCTTTATTCATACAGCCAACCCCATTAAAATTGCATCTTCGTTGCCATCTTTATTTTGATAATAATTATTTCGAATTCCAATCTCGTTGAATCCATTTTTTTTATATAATCGTATTGCCAATAAGTTAGATTTTCTCACCTCAAGAAAAATATTAACAATATTTACTTCTCTACACTCACTAAAAAGATCTTTAAGCATCAATTCTCCAAACCCTTTTTTTTGTAGCTCTGACATTATTGTGATATTTAATAATTCACACTCGTCTGAAGCAAATAAAGCAATGTAATAACCAATAATATCATTTTCATTTTTTAAAACTTTAAATAAATTCTTAGCACCATATGAATCAATAAAATTCTTATTGGTCCATGGTGTTAAATGGCAGCTATATTCGATTTTAACAACTTCAGCCAAATCTTCTTCGGCAAACATGCATATTTTATTTTTAGGCATCTAAAAAATTATTCTTGGCTCAGTCTTTCTTTTGTAGTTAAGGCTACTTTATTTCGAATATAAATTGGAGCAGCATTTTTTAAATTGAATCCATTCTCGAATTGACTAGTAGCTAGAGAAGCAATTGCAGATGCTAGTAAACATTTACCATCAAAATACTCTAGCTCAATATCAGAATACTGAGATTTAAATTGTTCTTTATAAGAGCTAAGACCAGAGCCAATAATTATCGCTTTTTTTATTTTTGGTAGTTCAGGTAGTTCGCTTGGATTAAAAACTCCCGGCTCTATGAAAGGGGATATAACGTCATTCTTATTTTGATATATTCCCAAATAAACTTGTCCCATTCTTGCATCAATGCATGAGATAGAATTTTCATGCTTTGATAAAAAGGCTAAAGCCTCAAGAGTATTAACTCCAATAATTGGTAAATTATTAGCATAGGCAATTCCATATGCAATTCCGCAAGCAACTCTAATGCCAGTAAATGAACCGGGTCCTGCACCAAAAGCAACAGCACCTATATCTTGTATATTTAAATTGCTTTCGCTTAGTAATATTTTTATTTCCGGAAGAATGTTTCCAGAATAATTCTTGCCTGATGGAAAGTTTTTCTCAGTAATTACTTTTTCAACTATTAAAGCAATGGAAATAGTTTCAGTACAAGCATCTATGGATAATATTTTCATTTAAACATTATAAATGTTTTAAAAATTCTATTACATCATCTTGCTCTCTAGTTCTTTTAAAGTCAGGTAGGCTAAGCCAGAATTTCCTTCCATAGGGTTTAGATACAATTCTTTGGTCACAAATCATCAATACCCCTTTATCCACTTCATCACGTATCAGCCTTCCTGCTCCTTGTTTAAGCTTAATAATTGCTTTCGGTAGCTGAAATGTCATAAATGCATTAATACCTTTATCTGAGAGCATATTAATTTTTGATTCAAATATTGGATCTCCAGGAGATTGAAACGGGAGTTTATCAATAATTACCAATGAAAGGCTTGGTCCCCTCACATCTACCCCCTCCCAAAAACTTAAAGAGCCTATTAAAATTGCATTGCCATGACTCTTAAACTGCTCCAATAATTTTGTTTTAGAACCTGAGCCTTGGGTAAGAATTGGGTAACTAATATTATTTTTCTCAAATTCATCTTTTAATAGGCCAGTTATTTCATCCATTGACTTAATACTGGTTGATAAAATAAAAGCCCTTCCCTTTGAAGCAATAAGGAGCGGATAAATATAACTCACTAAATGATTATTAAATAATCTACTAGATGTTTCTGGCATCTCTTTTGGTACATACAAATATGCATTTTTAGCGTAATTAAAAGGGCTTTTAAGTAATTTAGTTGTTGCGTTTTCTAAGCCCATTAAAGATTGAAAATGATCGAAACTAGAATTGACTGCCAATGTTGCAGAAGTAAAAATCCAAGCCGTATCATTAATCTCTTGAAATTTCCTAAAATTATCTGCAATACTTATCGGTGTTATATTGAACTGAATAGATTTTAAGAATACCTCAATCCAGTATACATAATTTTGATCGGCATCCTTGTTCCAACTTTTTAATTTAGAAATAATTTCTTCATTGCGCTCTAGAAGTTTCTTAAAATCTGTATCTTGATCAACATACACATTAAAAAATTTAGAAAGCTTACTAAGTTTAGTTATTAAATTTGTTATTTTGTCCCTAAAAGAATCTAATTTTTCTATTTTTTCAATACTAATCCTTTGATTTCTTTTATCAAAAAATAAATTTAATTGATGAGTTGCATCTATTATTGATTTTGATAATTCTATTAACTTTTCTTTATCCTTAATATGTTTAGATAAGATTTGGTGCATGTCCTGAATTAAGTAAATAATTTGATTCGTAGAAAGATTCTCCCCAAAAAAAATTGAGGCAATTTCCGGAATTTGATGCGCCTCATCAAAAATAACAGTATTTGCTTTTGGTAAAATTTCTGATAACTCAGCATCTTTTAAAACCAAATCTGCAAAAAATAGGTGGTGATTAACAATAACAACCTCAGAAGTAATTGCTTTTTTTCTAGCTTTTATTAAAAAACAACTCTTATAAAATTCGCAATCCTGACCCATACAATTTTCTTTGGTTGATGTAACAAATGGCCATATGGTAGATTTTTCTGGGATATTATTAAACTCAGATATCTCTCCTGACTCACTATGATCTGATATTTTTTTTATTTCATGGATGTACTTTGCATCTTCTTTATTTAAAAATTGACCTTCAAGTACCGCATTCTCCATTCTTAACTGACAAATATAATTAGCCCTTCCCTTAAGAATATTAATATTAATAGGAATCTTAAGGGCATCACGAATTGTGGGTATATCTTTAAAAAATAGTTGGTCTTGCAAATTTTTAGTTGCAGTGGAAATAACTACCTTCCCCCCATTTATTAGAGCTGGGACTAAATAAGAAAAAGTTTTACCTACTCCAGTCCCAGCTTCTACAATCAATGATTTTTTTTGCTCTACTGCTTCATTAACAATTTTAGCCATCTCAACCTGGTCTTCTCGCTCATGAAAATTACTTACGATTTCACTTAGAGGTCCTGATTTTTTAAAAAATTCTTCTATTATTTTTTGTTTTTTCATTTAACTTTTAAATTTACTATTGATATCAGGAACTAAAATGACAAGACCTAAGTCACATCTTGAGATGTTGAGGTATTCGTTAAGTTTGCATGATTTTTTTAACATGTATCAACATTTTGCAAAAAAGTTACATTTTTTTTCATAATTAACTCTATTCTCATACATTATGAGGGAGATTTAATGTATATTCTGATTTATAAATGACTATAATTTAAGATGAAAGTTTAATATGCGAACAAAACTAGAAAAATTTACGTTAATCCTTGGTGGGACACTTATTGGTATTCTCATCAGCATTAATCTACCAGTCTTTGCTGATAAGGCAAAATCTTCTACCCTTCCAATTGACGAGCTTCGAACATTTGCCGAAGTGTTCGGAAGAATAAAATCTGATTATGTAGAGCCTATCGAAGATAAGAAATTAATTAATGAGGCATTAAATGGTATGTTATCTGGCTTAGATCCTCATTCAACTTTTTTAGATTTAGATCATTTTAAAGATTTAGAAATGGGAACTACTGGAGAGTTCGGCGGACTTGGGATTGAAGTTGGCATGCAAGATGGATTTGTTTTAGTAATCTCACCTATTGAAGATACTCCAGCATATAAAGCAGGCTTAAAAAGTGGTGATCTAATTATGAAACTTGATTCTACAGAAGTTAAGGGTTTAACCTTAAATCAAGCGGTTAAGTTAATGCGAGGAAAGCCAGGCACATCATTAAATTTAAAAATTTTAAGAAAAGGCCTTAATAGTCCTTTTGACATAAAAGTAACTAGAGCTAAAATTTTAACAAAAAGTGTTAAAGCAAAGCTTGTTGAACCTAACTATGCTTATATACGAGTTACTCAGTTTCAAGAAAGAACTGGGGAAGATCTAGCTAAATCACTAAAAAAACTTAGAGCCGAGAATAAATTTGCCTTTAATGGAATTATTCTTGATATGAGAAATAACCCTGGTGGGCTTCTTAATTCATCAGTAGCAGTATCTGCTGCCTTTCTTAAAGAGGGTGATTTAGTCGTTTATACTGAAGGTAGAGCAGCTGACTCAAAAATGAATCTAACGACATCTCCTGAAAATTTCATTAGAGATAACCCAGAAAAAAATAATTATCTTAAAGATTTACCTGTTGATATTAAAGATACTCCGATGGTGGTTCTTATTAATAACGGATCTGCTTCAGCCTCAGAAATTGTTGCGGGAGCATTACAAGACCACAAACGTGCATTAATTGTTGGCACTAGAAGTTTTGGTAAAGGCTCGGTCCAAAGCATTCTCCCTATGTCAAATGGAACTGCCATTAAGCTTACAACAGCAAGATATTTCACCCCTAATGGAAGATCTATCCAAGGAAAAGGTATTGAGCCGGATGTGATTGTAGAAGATGGAATGGAAGCTTTCGCGATGCGTGAAGCAGACTTAACAAATACTTTATCGAATCCTGAAGATGAGAAGAGTGAAGAAGGAAAATCAAAAATCAAAGAAGTAAAGGATGTGCCTACTAGTGATGGTGCAGAAGCTTTAAGAAATTTTAAACCTACAAAGTTTGGTGAAAAGGATGACAAGCAATTCATAGAAGCATTAAATATTCTTAAAGGTATTGATCTTTATCAAAAAAACTAATTTGACGGCTTAAAGTATTATGCTTGATTCAATCATTAACGAATTTGACAAAGCTCTTAAAGTTTTAACTGTTGAAACGATCTCTGAAAGATCAAGGCCTGATGAAAATTTTAAAAATTCATATGCTTTAACTTCTCAAGAGAAAAAAGTCCACAGTAAATTTATGCGTGTGAATCACTCTGGTGAGATATGTGCGCAAGCATTATATCGAGGACAACTTTTCTTTAATAAAAATAATAAAATTCAAAACCAGTTAGAAAAAGCTGCAAATGAAGAGTTGGATCATTTAGCATGGTGCCATTCAAGAATTAAGGAGCTCAATGGCAGAATAAGCTATCTTAATCCACTTCTTTACCTAGGTTCTTTTGCTGTTGGAAGTATCGCTAGTATTATTGACGAAAAATATAATTTAGGTTTCTTATCAGAAACAGAAAAACAAGTATCACTGCACCTAGAAAGTCATTTAAGAACAATCTCTCTAAAAGATAAAAGAACAATTGCAATAATTAAGCAAATGAAAAAAGATGAAGAAGAACATGAAGCTTCAGCAAAATCAATGGGAGCTAAAGAATTACCTAGCCTTATTCAGAAAACCATGAAATTTACATCTAAAATTATGACAGCATCGACATTTAGAATTTAAAGGATTTGCAGATATAATTAATGTATGGAAAATAAATTTCAAGAAGCTTTTAAGCTCCATCAAAATGGAAGTCTTCAGGATGCAAAAAAGATTTATGAGGAAATTTTAGAAGAGACTCCAAATGACTTTAATTGCCTCCACCACCTGGGGCTTATTGCTAAAAATAATAAAGAATATCAATCAGCATTTGAACTATTATCACAAGCAATCAATATAAATCCAAATAATGCTGCAGTTCACTTCAATCTTGCTAATACCTTAAAAGAGCTTAATAAAATAAATGATGCTATTGCAAGCTATGATAAAGCGATTGATATTAAGCCAGACTATGAGATCTATTCACTTAGAGGATTAGCATTATATCAACTTGAAAAATATGATGAAGCGATATCAAGTTATGATGAATCTATTAAGCTCAAACCAGACCCCATAGCATATTGCAATAGGGGCTTAGCTTTTATTCAGCTTAGAAAAATTAAAGAAGGAATTGCTGATTACGATAAAGCTATCCAAATGAATTCTAATTTTATACAAGTAAAGCATAACCGCGCGCTTGCTTTAAAGATACTAGGAAAGACAAAAGAGTGTATAGAAGCATTTAAAGCAATAATTAAAATAGAGCCTAATCACTATGAAAGTTTGTATGAGATTGCTACGTTATATAATGCTTTAAAAGAATTTAATTTAGCATTAACTTTTTGCGAACAAGTCCTTAAAATTAACCCAAACCATAACCCGACAATTTTATTAGGTATAAAAATAAGAAAAAAAACTTGTGATTGGACTTGTGATGACCAAGACACCTCATATGCATTAAAAAAAATAAATGAAAGCGAAGAATCGGTTGGGCCATTTTCTTCATTAGCATTTTTTTCTGACCCGGCGATACAAAAAAAATTAATTGAAAGACATACCTCTAAAAAGTATCCTCCTAATAATTTTTTTAATAAAGTCTTGCCTTATAAAAATCACAAAAAAATTCGTATCGCATATTTTTCTCCAGATTTTTGGAATCATCCTGTATCAAATTTAATGGTTGAATGTTTTGAAAAACATGATCAATCAAAATTTGAAATATATGGATTTTCTTTGGTTGACCGACCAGATGATGCAGTTAATAAGAGGTTAAAAAAAGCATTTACAAAATATATAAATATAGAAAATAAACTTACCAAAGATATTGTTAAGCTTGCTAGGGAAATGGAAATTGATATCACGATTGATTTGGCAGTTTATACTGGGCAAACTAGGCCTGAAATTTTTGCTATGCGGACAGCGCCAATTCAAATTAATTACTTAGGGTTTCCCGGCACCTCAGGGGCTGATTACTTTGATTATATTATTGCTGACCCAGTTCTGATTCCACAAGATGACCAACAATATTACTCTGAAAAAATTGTTTATCTACCAAACTTTCAAGCGAATGATTCAAATCTCTCTGCTCCAAGCACTTTACTTGATCGTCAAGATCTTGGTCTCCCTGAAACAAGTTTCATATTCTGTTGTTTCAATAATTCAAATAAATACAGCTCATCTATTTTTGATAGTTGGATGAAGATACTAAGTAAGGTTGATAATAGTGTCTTACTTCTTTATGCCGATAATGAATCAGTAAAAACAAACTTAAGAAAAGAAATTACCCTTAGAGGAATTAAGCCTTCTAGGCTTATTTTTGGAGATCGTTTAAAAATGCCTGAATACTTGGCAAGATTTAAAGTTATTGATCTTTTTCTAGATACACTCCCATTTAATGCTGGCACTACTGGTAGTGATGCACTTAGAAGCGGCTTACCAATACTAACTTGTAAAGGAAAAACATTTGCTGGGCGAATGTGTGCCAGTTTATTACATGCGGTTAACTTACCGGAGTTAGTAACTTGCAGTTTAGCGCAGTATGAGTCTCTTGCAATTGAGCTAGCAACGAATCCGAAACGGTTAAAAATTATCAGAAATAAGCTAGATAAAAACTTGTCTTCAGCCCTATTGTACAACAGCACTTTATTCACAAAAAATATTGAGTCTGCTTATTCGATGATATATGAAAGGATGCAAAATAAATCTAACGTAGAGCATATTATTGTAGAATAATTAATAATTAATAATTAAATTTACGAAAAATTGACTTTTAGCTTATATTAAATGAAAAATTTTAATGCCACATTGGCAACATTTGAAAATGTAGACCATATTAAAGAAATTAAATTATTTAATAGTGGTGGTCACGAATCTGGTTGTATTTTGAATAAACCAGGGACCCAAGGCTCAATTAAGCTATATAATCATTTGTTTCTTATTTTTGGTAAATTGACTACAAATGCCGCTATTGAGGGGTTAAATCTTTATTGTGAGCATGTTGAAGACGCTAAAAATAATCCGGGTAAACATCCCAACATCGATCTTTTGATAGACATCATCAAAAGAAAGGAAACACTTACAATTAAAATTAAAATTCTTTAAAAATGGATGTTAAGAAAATAGAGGCTAAGTTTAAACCTAGCTTTCCTGATTTTTGAATTAATCTTTTAGCTTTATCTTTTTCTTCAGGAACAATATACCCATAATAATAAAGAAGCCCGAGCCCAAATAATGCTCTTGGATGATCGTTACCTGCCGCTTGTTTTAGCCAAGTATAAGCCTCTGGTTTTTTAACACCTTTGTCATTGGCATACAAAAGCCACATTAAGTACTGGGTATTTATATCTCCGTCATTCCCCTTTTTTCTTAACTTATTTAAATCCTTCTTTTCAACTTTTACTATAGAAGAATAGGCTTGGAGAAAGTCTTTATTTTTTTGGTTTATTCTTAATTCATTGATTATTAAATTTTTATTCTTAGAAAATTTTCTCAGATGATCAATAGCTTTTTGATGGTCTTGTAAAGCAGCTAACAATAACCAATCAGAGACGGAGCTAGTATCGACAGATATCTCTTTAAAGGCTAGCTCAAATTGTGAACTTGGATCTCCATCTTGAGCTTTATCTAGCAAGCTTTTTGTATATCCTGAACCAGATAAAAAGCATAAAAAAATTGGCACTATTACCCTGAGAAAAAGATTCATTTATTAGACAATTATAGTTATTAGGAGTATTGTAAATAAGTATAATAATTGAAATAAGTAAAATAAACTATGACATTTATAAAAAAATTTTTAGTTTTTCTAACATTAATAAGTGTAACTTTTATAGCCAATGCAGATGTTAATCCAGATATATGGCCGTATATAAAAGAAAGAATGTTTAAAGAAAAGCCAATAGAAGAAGTTACCTTTCTTAAAATTGATGGTCCAAAACGTGCATCAAGTGGTGCTCAGGTTCCAATCAATCTTAAAATAACTCCAAAAGCTGGTATTGAAATAATAAAAGTAACTATTATTATTGATAGTAATCCTGTTCAACATGCTGCAACGTACCATCTCACAAAAAATACTCAGGAATTAGATCTCTCAACAAGAATTAGAATGGAAACAGATTCTTTTGTTCGTGTGGTAGGAGAAGACACTAACGGAAAGTTATACATGAGTAAGGTAGCTATTAGGGCCTCAGGTGGTTGTAGTGGTTATATGAATAGCGCTGATCCAGAACTAACCAAAGATTTAGGGAAAATTTTAGTAAAATCAAAAGCAAAATATATAACAACCCGTATCAAACATCCTAATTTTACAGGATTACAAAAAGACTCGATTAATGGTTGGTTTGTACCAGAATGGATTGTGACTCAAGTGAGGTATGACTTTGATGGTGAGTCTATTCTAGTTGCTGA
>ENA-ORXF01002078-ORXF01002078.1-marine-metagenome-genome-assembly--contig:-NODE-2078-length-12231-cov-9.033405_pt1 | contig 12231 bp, 19 predicted proteins | sample MGYA00237864_ERZ511476 | MGnify/ENA primary metagenome ERZ511476 (study PRJEB26306, sample SAMN06343908) | marine metagenome | isolation source: coastal waters | place: Atlantic Ocean: West Antarctic... | reverse complement strand
GCCGCTATTGATGCTGGGCTATTAGTCGAAGCTAAACCATTTAGTGTTGCTCTAACAACGTTATATGCATTAGCTGAGCCAATACATTTTGCAGTTACATCCGTTATTCCCATTACTTCAAATATTGCTCTCATTGCACCGCCAGCAATAATACCTGTTCCTTCTGAGGCTGGCTGAATTAAAACTTTTGCCGCACCATGTCTACCAATAACTGAATGATGTAAAGTTCCATTATTAAGGTCAACTTTTACCATGCCCCTTTTAGCTTCCTCCATTGCTTTCTGAACAGCCAAAGGGACTTCTCGTGCTTTACCTTTACCCATTCCAACAGCGCCATCACCGTCGCCGACCACTGCAAGAGCCGCAAAGCTCATGATACGGCCACCTTTAACAACTTTGGTTACCCTATTTACATTGATCATCTTCTCTCTTAAGCCGTCAGTTTGGTTTTGATCATCTTTTTTATTATCGTATGCCATCTTTATTCCTAAATTTGTTAGAAAGTTAAGCCATTATCTCTAGCAGCATCTGCTAAAGCTTTTATTCGACCATGATATTTAAACCCAGAGCGATCAAAAGCAACTTCTTTAATTCCAGCTTTAACAGCCTTCTCAGCTATTCTTTTTCCAATTTCCACTGCCGCATCTTTATTGCTAGTATTTTTTAACTTCTTTTTTACATCCACTTCTAAGGTGGATGCGGCTGCGATTACTTTATTATTTTTTCCATCTATAATTTGAGCATATATATTTGAATTAGAACGATGAACTGTTAAACGAGTTATATTTAATTCAGCAATTTTAGCTCTTGTTCTTCTAGCCCTTTTTAACCTTATGTTTTCATTCTTCATAATTCAACCTTTAAGTTTTTTTAGCTTCTTTAATCACTACATGCTCATCTGAATAACGAACACCTTTCCCTTTGTATGGTTCTGGTGGTCGATACGCTCGGATTTCTGCTGCAACTTGCCCTATCATTTGCTTGCTTGAGCTCTTTAATACAATCTCTGTTGGGCTTGGTGTTTGAGCAGTTACCCCATCTGGTAATTGATGACTAACAGGATGAGAAAAACCAAGTTCAAGATTAATTTTATTGCCTTGAACAGCTGCTTTATATCCAACACCTATTAATGTTAACTTTTTTTCAAAACCAGCAGAAACGCCTATAACCATATTTTGAACTAATGATCTAATTGTTCCTGACATTGCTTTTGCAAATTTTGTTGTTCTTTTTGCTTCAAAAGTAAGCGTGGTATCTTCTTTTTTAATCTCAACGTCGCCTGTTAAATCTTGCTTCAATTCACCCAATGGACCTTTAATAGTAATTGCGCCTGCAACTATATTTACTTCTACTTTTTCTGGAACAACTACTGGGTTTTTTGCAATTCTTGACATAATTTTCTCCTAAGATACATAGCAAAGAACTTCACCACCGATACCAGCAGCTCTTGCTTTAATGTCAGTCATAACTCCCTTGGAAGTTGTAATAATAGCAACTCCAAGCCCATTCATTACTCTTGGAAGGCTCTCACTTCCCTTATATACTCTTAAACTAGGCTTACTAATTCTTTCAATTGTTTCTATAACAGGCTGTCCAGCATAATATTTTAAGTCTATATTTAGCAATGGTTTTCCTTCATTTTCAGTAATACCGAAACTTTCAATATAACCTTCATCTTTTAGGACATTAGCAATTGATTGCTTAATATTGGATGCGGGCATTGATACTGAAACCTTATTTCTCATTTGGCCATTTCTAATTCGGGTTATCATATCTGCGATTGGATCTTGCATACTCATATTCTTTCCCCTTTACCAGCTTGCTTTTGTAATGCCAGGAACTTCACCAGCCAACATAAGTTCACGCAGGCTTCCTCTAGCAATACCAAATTTACTATAAACACCTCTTGGGCGACCTGTCAAAGCACATCTATTTCTTAATCTTACTGGGCTCGAATTACGAGGCAGATTTTGAAGTTTAGCTCTAGCTTCTGCTTGATCTTCTCTTGAAGCGCTAGCATTATTAATAATTTCATTTAAAGCCAAACGTTTAGCTTTAAATTTTTCAACCATTTTTCTTCTTTTTTCTTCACGTTTAGTCATGCATAACTTAGCCATAATTATTTACCCTCCTGCTGATTTTCTTCTGCTGCTGGAGCTTCTGCTGCTGGAGCTTCTGCTGCTGGAACTTCTGCTGCTGGAACTTCTGCTGCTGGAACTTCTTCTACTGATTTTTCTCTAAATGGAAAACTAAACGCTGATAATAGTGCAGTTGCTTCTTCATCAGTTTTAGCAGTAGTTGTAATTGTGATATTCATTCCACGTAATTTGTCTATCTTGTCATACTGTATTTCTGGAAAGATAATTTGTTCCGTAATGCCCATATTAAAGTTTCCTCGGCCATCAAATGATTTTGCTGACAATCCTCTGAAGTCCCTTTCTCTTGGGATGGCAATATTGATTAGCCTGTCCAAAAAAGTGAACATGTTAGATTTTCTTAAAGTGACTTTGCAACCCACCGGATAATCGTCTCTAATTTTAAATGCTGCAATTGATTTTTTAGATAAAGTAACAATTGGTTTCTGGCCAGCTATTTTCTCCATATCTGCCACAGCATTATCCATCACTTTTTTGTCTGCTACAGCCTCACCGACACCCATATTTAATGTTATCTTAGTTATTCTTGGCACTTGCATTGTTGAACTATAATTAAACTGTTCCTTAAGTTCTTTTACAACAGTGTCAAAGTAAAATTGTTTTAATCTCGCCATATTTTTTCCTAAACGTCGATTGCTTCTTGATTAGATTTAAAGATTCTAATTTTTTTGCCATCTTTTAATATTTTAAATGTAACTTTGTCAGCCTTTGAGGTTGTATTATTAAAAATAGCAATATTGGAAATATTTAAAGGCATTTCCTTGCTAATGATACCGCCTTGCTCGCCTTTACCAGGGTTTGGTTTTGTATTTTTTTTTACCATGTTCAAGCCTTCAACAATTACACGATCATCATTTACAAACTCAGATACAATTCCTTGTTTGCCTTTGTCTTTTCCAGTATTTATAATTACTTTATCGCCTTTACGAATCTTATTCACTTTCAATACTCCTAAATAACTTCTGATGCTAGGGAAACAATTTTCATAAACTTTTCTGTTCTTAACTCTCGAGTAACTGGTCCAAATATTCTTGTACCAATTGGTTCTAGTTTTGGATTTAAAAGAACGGCTGCATTACTATCAAATTTAACCAATGACCCATCAGAACGACGGACACCTTTTGCAGTTCTAACAACTACAGCATCATATACTTCGCCTTTCTTAACTCGGCCTCTTGGTGCTGCATCTTTTATACTTACTTTGATAATGTCTCCAATAGACGCATAACGTCTCTTAGATCCGCCCAGGACTTTAATACACATAACTGTGCGCGCCCCAGTATTATCTGCAACTTCTAATCTTGACTGCATTTGTATCATGAAATAATCTCCAACTTAATCCGCTTTAATTACCAGCTTAAATTTTTAAGCTAACACCACGGTCAGTATTGGGGCGCTAGCTAAATTAAATACGAGCGCCTTAAAAGAGCTGCATTATATGTTATTTTTCTAAATATCTCAACTTTCGAGTTATTTAATTTTTATCCTTGTTGACCTTTAGTAACTACCTTTGTTACCACCCATGACTTACTTTTAGATATAGGTTTATGTTCTGTGATTTGAACCACATCACCTTCATTAATCTCATTTTTTTCATCATGTGCATGGAATTTATTTGATTGATTAATATATTTACCATACAAAGGGTGCTTAACCTTTCTTTCAACAAGCACAGTAATTGTTTTATCCATCTTATTGCTTACAACTTTTCCAGTTACTGTTCGTTCAATTTTTTTAGCAACGACCTCAGCTTTAGCTGGTGCTTTTTTAGTAATAGCATCTGGCTTTTTTTCTGGTGCAGCTTTAGCTGGTACTTTTTTAGTTACTTTAGATTTATCTTCCATTTTATCTTTATCGCCCATAATTATGATTGATTTACTTTTTCAGCAAGGATTGTTTTAATCCTGGCTATATCTTTTTGAAACTTGCCAAGTTGATCAGTTTTATTCGATTGCTGAGTTGATATTTGCATCCGAGCTGAAAACTGTGCTTTTCTAATTTCTAGCAGCTCTTTTTCTAGATCATCAGTCGACTTTTTTCTTAAATCAATAGTTTTCATTTTTTTTCCTTATCAGCCCACATGTCTGGTAGCAAATACTGTTAATAATGGTAGTTTTGCTGCAGCCAATCTAAACGCTTCTCTTGCAATATCTTCAGAAACTCCATCCATCTCATATAACATTTTTCCAGGTTGAATTTCAGCTACGTAATATTCAACACTCCCCTTACCTTTACCCATTCTTACTTCGGCAGGTTTTTTGGTGATTGGCTTATCAGGGAAAATTCTAATCCAAACTCGCCCGCCTCTTTTTATATGTCTGGTCATAACTCTTCTGCCAGCCTCTATCTGTCTTGCAGTTATTCTTCCTCTACCAATCGCTTTAAGACCAAAATCGCCAAAACTTACTTTATTACCAGTAGTTGCAAGGCCACGATTTCTTCCTTTATGCTGCTTTCTAAATTTACTTCTAGCTGGCTGTAACATCGTTATGCCTCATCTTTTTTAGATTCATCATTTGACTCTTTTGGTGAGTCTTCTAAAACTACTTTTTTCTTTACTGCAACCTTAACGCTCTTCTTTTCTTTCTCTCCATCAGCTTTCTTTGCAGCTGTTTTAACAGTTTTCTTTGGGGCCGCCATTGGCTTATCTTCTATTTTTTGGCCAACTTCATTCTCATCAATAGTTACTTTTTTATTATCTTCGAAGATTTCACCTTTAAATACCCATACTTTAATTCCAATAATACCGTAGGTTGTTTGGGCTCTAGCAACACCATAATCTATATCGGCACGAAGGGTATGAAGAGGAACTCTTCCTTCTCTATACCATTCAGATCTAGCGATTTCTATACCATTTAATCTTCCAGCACTTTTAATCTTAATTCCTTGTGCCCCGAGTCTCATAGCGTTTTGCATGGCTCTTTTCATCGCCCTTCTGAACATAACTCTCTTTTCTAATTGTTGAGCAATACTTTGCGCAATTAATGTTGCATCTATTTCTGGCTTCCTAACTTCTTCAATGTTTAATTGAACAGGGATTCCCATTAAATCTTGCAAGCTCGATCGAAGTGTTTCAATATCTTCGCCTTTTTTACCGATTACAATTCCTGGTCGAGCACTAAAAATAGTAATCTTCGCATTTTTAGCTGGTCGTTCAATTATTATTTTGCTCACGGCCGCATTAACTAATTTCTTATTTAGAAAAGCTCTGACTTTTATATCATTAAGTAAGAGCCCAGAAAAATTCTTTGAATTTGAGAACCATTTTGATGACCAGTTTTTTTTAACTGCTAATCGAAAACCAATTGGATTTACTTTTTGTCCCATAATTATCTCTTTAACTTCCTACAATCACAGTAATGTGACTAGTTGGTTTAATAATTTTTCCTGCACGACCTTTAGATTGAGCACGAATCCGTTTTAAAACTGTACCTTTGTTAATATAAATAGTTTTTATTTTAAGTTCATCTATATCAGCACCATTATTATTTTCTGCATTAGCAATTGCAGACTCAACTACCCTTTTAATAATCTCAGCACCTTTTTTTGGGCTAAAATTGAGAATATCCAAAGCATTATCTACTTTCTTTCCTCTGATTAGGTCAGCTACTAACCTAGCCTTTTGTGGAGAAATTCTTACTCCATTTAAAATTGCTGATACTTCATTTGCCATAATTATTCCTTTGCCTTCCTGTCGCCAGTGTGACCTTTAAAGGTCCTGGTTAATGCAAATTCACCTAATTTGTGCCCCACCATATTTTCTACGATTAATACCGGAATATGCTGACGTCCATTATGAATAGCTATAGTTAGTCCAATAAAATTTGGAAGTATTGTTGACCTTCTTGACCATGTTTTAATTGGCTTACGATCTCTACTCTCAGATGCAATATCTACTTTCTTTGCAAGATGTGAGTCAACAAATGGTCCTTTTTTAATTGAGCGTGACATATTATTTACCTTTTATTTGATGGTCTACGACTGAGTCTCATATTATCAGTTCGCTTATTATTTCGTGTACGGTATCCCTTAGTTGGAGTACCCCAAGGGCTTACTGGATGGCGGCCTCCAGAACTTTTTCCTTCACCACCACCATGTGGGTGATCAACTGGATTCATTACTACGCCTCTAACAGTTGGGCGAACCCCTCTCCATCTCATTGCTCCAGCTTTACCAATAGATCTTAATGAGTGCTCTTCATTTCCAACTTCACCGATTGTAGCTCTACAATCTACATGTACCTTTCTTACTTCACCTGATCTTAATCTTAATTGTGCATATGCACCTTCACGAGCAAGAAGTTGTATTGATGTCCCGGCAGATCTTGCCATTTGAGCTCCCTTTCCAGGTTTTAGCTCTATGCAATGCAATGTACTGCCAACTGGAATATTTTTAAGTGGCAGAGTATTGCCAACCTTAAATGGTGCATCAATACCATTCATCAATTCCTCACCAGCCTTAATTCCTTTTGGAGCAATAATATATTTTCTTTCCCCGTCCGCATAACAAAGTAATGCTAAACGAGCTGAACGGCCAGGGTCATATTCTATTCTTTCAACTTTTGCTGGTATGCCATCTTTAGTTCTCTTAAAATCAACTATTCGAATATGTTGTTTGTGTCCGCCACCTTGGTGTCTAACAGTTATTCTTCCATGATGATTACGTCCAGCTTTACTATGTTTTTTCTCTAGAAGTGGTGCAAAAGGTTTACCCTTATGCAAATCCGGTGTTACTACCTTCTGAAGCCCACGTCTACCAGGTGAGGTTGGTTTTACTTTAATAATTGCCATCTATATCTCCCTATTCACCCGTAAAATTAATTTCTTGCCCAGCTTTAATGCTCACATAGGCTTTTTTCCAGTCGGCTCTTTTTCCCATAGTGTTCCGACTAGCTTTTTTTGTTTTACCTTTAACGTTTGATAAATTTACAGCTTTAACATCTACCTTAAACATCGTCTCGATTGCTTCTTTTACTTGTATTTTTGTTGCACTTTTTCTAACCTTAAAAATTACTTGATTAAATTTATCTGCAACCATAGTAGCTTTCTCAGTAACGTGAGGAGATAGGACTGATTGAAGTGACTTATCACTCACTTTTTTATCAGCTACTTTTTTATCAGCTACTTTTTTATCAGCTACTTTTTTATCAGCTACTTTTTTATCAACTACTTTTTTATCAACTACTTTTTTATCTTCACTCACGCAAACATCTCCTCTAGTTGTTTAACGGAACCAGCCGTTGCAATAACTTTTGGAAAATGTACTAAACTTACCGGGTCTGCATAACGTGCTTCAATAACTAAAATATGTGGAAGATTTCTTGATGATAAATAAAGATTTTCATCAAACGAATCAACTAAAATTAAAACTCTATCAGTCACACCAAGTGATTTTATTTTGGCAATAAAATCTTTAGTTTTTGGCGCTCCAACCTTAAATTCTTCAACAATAGATAGTCGATCTTGCCTGACTAATTCTGAAAGAATAGACTTCATACCTGTACGATATGCTTTTTTATTGACTTTCTTCACGAAATTCTCATCTGTTCTATTTGGAAATGCTCTACCTCCACCCCTCCAAACAGGACTTGATGTCATTCCAGCTCTTGCATTACCAGTACCTTTTTGTCTAAAAGGCTTTCTAGTGCTGTGCTTTACCTCACCTCTTGTTTTCTGTGATCTTGTGCCTGAGCGGGCATTTGACATATATGAGACTACTAGTTTATGAATTAGCGCTTCATTAAAATCTATAGCAAATGTGGCATCTGAAGCTGTTAATGTTTTTTTAGATAATTTACCTTGATTGTCTAATATTTTGAATTCCATTAAACACCCGCCTTAACTGCAGGTCTTATCATTACGTCCGAACCCTTTGAACCAGGAACAGCGCCTTTAATTAGAATTAAATTTCTTTTAGGGTCAATTCTGACAACTTCAAGATTTTGTGTTGTCCTTCTTTTATCTCCCATATGACCTGGCATTTTTTTTCCTGGAAAGACTCGTCCTGGGTCTTGACATTGCCCTGTACCACCTAAGGCTCTGTGAGACAATGATACGCCATGCGTTGCATGTTGCGCTGCAAAATGATGCCTTTTAATAGCTCCCTGAAATCCCTTACCTATACTTGTTCCCGTAACGTCGACTTTTTGGCCTGCTTGAAAGATATCAACAGTAATTTTTGATTCAGTAGTGAAGTTTGCTAGATCAGCTGATGGAATTCTAAACTCGTGAAGGCCTTTACCAGCCTCTGCACCAACTTTTGCATAGATTCCTGTAAGCGACTTCGATAGCTTATTTGGCTTTTTTTGTCCATAAGCAACCTGAAGGCTTTCATAGCCGTCATTTTTGATATTTTTGATCTGTGTCACACGATTTGGAATAACTTCTAGCACAGTTACTGGAATAGAGTTTCCTTCAACAGTAAATACACGGGTCATTCCGACCTTGCGACCAATAAGCCCTAAGCTCATGATCTTTTCCTTATATTATTATTATTAAGATAACTGATTACAATTGATCAGTTTCTTTTAAAAGAGCGCCATTATATACCAACGCTTGCGTTTTTTACAACTTTATTTCTACATCGACTCCAGCAGGTAAATCTAACTTCATTAAGGCATCAACCGTTTTATCAGTTGGATCCAATATGTCCATTAATCTTTGATGAGTTCTGATTTCAAATTGATCCCGAGCTTTCTTGTAAACATGCGGTGAACTTAGTAAATCAAATCTTTCTATTCTAGTAGGGAGTGGGACAGGTCCCTTAACTACCGCACCAGTCCTTTTTGCTGTGTCAACAATTTCCTGTGCAGATTGATCAATCAACTTATAATCAAACGCTTTTAATCTAATTCTAATTTTCTGATTATCCATTTCTTATATCCTTCTAAAGAGCGAATACCCATTTCAGAGTATTTTTTTGTTTAAAATCTAAATATCTATTCAATAACCTTTACTACTACACCAGAACCAACAGTTCTTCCACCTTCACGAATTGCAAATCGTAAGCCTTCTTCCATAGCAATTGGAGCAATTAATGTTCCAGTAATTGATACGTTATCGCCTGGCATTACCATTTCTGTTCCTGCTGGTAATTCAACCGCTCCGGTTACATCTGTTGTTCTAAAATAAAATTGTGGACGGTATCCATTAAAGAATGGTGTATGTCTTCCACCTTCATCTTTACTTAAACAGTAAATTTCTGCGGTAAATTTAGTATGTGGTTTTATTGAGCCAGGCTTACATAAAACCTGTCCACGTTCCACATCTTCTCGAGCAGTTCCACGAAGTAACACGCCAACATTATCGCCTGCTTGACCTTGATCAAGTAATTTACGGAACATTTCAACACCCGTACAAATTGTTTTTACTGTATCTTTTAAGCCAACAATTTCAATTTCCTCATTAATTTTTACAACACCACGTTCAACCCGACCAGTCACTACAGTGCCTCGACCTGATATTGAGAACACATCTTCCACTGGCATTAAGAAAGCGCCGTCAATTGCTCTTTTTGGCTCTGGGATATAGGTATCTAATGCTTCAGCTAATTTAAGAATTGCTGGTTCACCTATCTCTGATTGGTCACCTTCCAATGCTTTAGTAGCAGAGCCCATGATGATAGGAATATCGTCACCTGGGAAATCGTATTTGCTAAGTAATTCACGTACTTCCATTTCAACTAATTCTAGTAATTCTTTATCATCCACCATATCGGCTTTATTTAAGAACACAACCATGTGAGGTACCCCCACTTGTCTTGATAAAAGAATATGCTCACGAGTTTGAGGCATTGGTCCGTCAGCAGCAGAACACACAAGTATTGCGCCATCCATTTGAGCAGCGCCAGTAATCATATTTTTTACATAATCAGCATGGCCTGGACAATCAACGTGTGCATAATGGCGTTTGTCTGTTTCATATTCAACATGTGAGGTATTAATTGTTATGCCACGTGCTTTTTCTTCTGGTGCTGAATCAATTTCAGCAAAGCTTTTTGTGTCGCCACCAAATTTTTTTGTAAGCACAGTTGAGAGTGCAGCTGTTAGTGTTGTTTTCCCATGATCGACGTGACCAATAGTACCAACGTTAACATGTGGTTTGTTACGCTCAAATTTCCCTTTAGCCATAATATATTATCCTTAAAATTACTTTTTGTTAATAATTGCATCCGCAATATTTCTTGGTGCTTCAGCATAATGTTTAAACTCCATAGAGTAAGTAGCGCGACCTTGTGATAATGATCTTACAGTAGTTGAGTAACCAAACATTTCTGCAAGAGGCACCTCTAATCGAAGTACTTTTCCTGTAGCATTATCATCCATACCTTGAATAATTCCTCTCCTAGAAGATAAATCACCCATCACATCGCCCATATATTCTTCAGGGGTTTCAACTTCAACCGCCATCATTGGTTCTAAAATAATTGGGTCTGCTTTTTTGCATCCATCTTTGAATGCAAATGATGCTGCCATTTTAAATGCATTTTCGTTTGAGTCAACATCATGAAACGATCCATCATAAAGAGTTACTTTAACGTCTTCAACTGGGTATCCAGCTAATACGCCTGATGTAATTGTTTCTTTTAGGCCTTTATCTACTGCTGGGATAAACTCTCTTGGCACTGCCCCACCCTTTATTGCATCAATAAATTCGTAACCTTTTCCTGCAGTGTTTGGCTCAATCTTTAGCCATACATGACCATATTGGCCCTTACCACCTGATTGTTTTACAAATTTTCCTTCTGCCTCTACTGTTTTTTTAATTGCTTCCCGATAGGCTACTTGAGGTGCCCCTATGTTTGCATCGACCGTGAATTCGCGCTTCATTCTATCAACCAAAATTTCTAAATGAAGCTCTCCCATTCCGGAGATAATTGTTTGATTAGTTTCTTCGTCTGTTTTAACCCTAAACGATGGGTCTTCTTGAGCTAACCTTCCTAAAGCAATCCCCATTTTTTCTTGATCTGCTTTCGTTTTTGGTTCTACCGCGACATGAATTACTGGTTCTGGAAAAATCATACGCTCAAGAATGATTGGTTTTTTTAGGTCACATAGTGTTTCACCCGTAGTAACATCTTTCAATCCAACTGCTGCTGCTATATCACCTGCACGCACCTCTTTAATTTCTTCACGATTATTAGCGTGCATCTGAAGAATGCGCCCGATCCGCTCTTTTTTTCCATTAATTGAATTTAATACTGTATCTCCAGCTTTAACCACTCCTGAATAAACTCTAAAGAAAATTAGCTGACCAACAAATGGGTCTGTTGCAATTTTAAACCCTAAGGCAGCAAATGGAGCATCATCTGATGGTTTACATGTCATTGCATTGCCTGATTCATCTTCGCCTGGAGTTTCATCTATGTCAATAGGTGATGGCATGTATTCAATTACTCCATCGAGCATTGCTTGAACACCTTTGTTTTTAAATGCTGAGCCGCATACCATAGGGACAATCTCATTCGCTAAGGTTCTGATGCGTATTCCTTGCTTTATTTCTTCTTCTGATAAATCTCCTGTCTCAATATATTTATTCATTAAATCTTCATTTGCTTCAGCAGCAGTTTCTATCATATTATCTCGCCACTTTTTACAAGTATCAACTAATTCAGATGGTATCTCCTTGTATTCAAAAGTAACTCCGTTATCTGCTTCATTCCAAATAATTGCTTTCATTTTTACAAGATCGACAACACCAGTAAATGTTTCGGCAGCACCAATTGGAACTTGGATAGGGATTGGGTTTGCTTTTAATCTTGACTTCATTTGGTCGTAAACTTTGAAAAAGTCTGCCCCAGCACGATCCATTTTATTTACAAATGCAAGACGAGGTACTTTATATTTATTTGCTTGACGCCATACAGTTTCTGATTGTGGCTGAACTCCTCCAACTGCACAATAAACCATACAAGCTCCATCTAAAACACGCATTGAGCGCTCAACTTCAATTGTAAAGTCAACGTGGCCAGGGGTATCGATAATGTTGATACGATGTTGTTCAAACTGATTACTCATCCCTTTCCAGAAACATGTTGTAGCAGCAGAGGTAATTGTTATTCCTCTTTCTTGCTCTTG
>ENA-ORXF01002075-ORXF01002075.1-marine-metagenome-genome-assembly--contig:-NODE-2075-length-12235-cov-14.143856_pt1 | contig 12235 bp, 27 predicted proteins | sample MGYA00237864_ERZ511476 | MGnify/ENA primary metagenome ERZ511476 (study PRJEB26306, sample SAMN06343908) | marine metagenome | isolation source: coastal waters | place: Atlantic Ocean: West Antarctic... | reverse complement strand
GCTTGTTCTTGTAACGCTATTATTTGACGATTTGCCTGATACTCCATGACAGACAATGATTCTTTTCTTACTTGTGAGAGTTCCGTGTTTGATTTCCATACTAAATTATCAATCATTTCTACTTTAGAATTAGTTCGGTTAGGTCACTTTCAATACCGATAGGTCCAGTAAAGAATACATTAAACGCAAGAGAAAGTCTGGTTGTAGTTTGTTCTGGATTTGGATCTACAGCATGACCTAACCACGATGGAAATAACACAAGTTGATTGGTTTCAAGAGGTACAGTAATTTTCTCACCTTGCCACTGAGAAGGATTTTCCAGAGATGAATCAATCTTTAGTATTCGTTTTATTCTCATGTTTGGATCATAAAAAGAAATACCATTTCCTTCTGGTGCAGATAGATAAAAGACTCCACTGATCCAACTATTCTGATGAGTGTGCATTCCATGAGATCCACCTAGTTTAGTATAATTTAACCAAGATTGTGTGATGTAAAACTCTAGGTCTTTTCTAGGGTTGTGAACTTCTTTAACGTAATTATCAATGTGGTCTTCACAGAATTCTTTTATATCTTGTAACTTATCATTGAAGATGTACTTATCCTCAGACATTGAACGGAGTTCTGGATGAGTATCATTGGTTGCCATCATTCCATTCTCAATAATCTCTTCAATTTCTTTATCTTCTGTTTCGGTCAAACCTGAGTTGTCGAGTCCTATTTCTCTTTGTGCGATGTAAATCGGAGTTGGAAATATTCCTGCTACTTGAAAGTCTGTTGGTTTCATGTTGTTATTCCTTGATTGAATTATCTAAATAATATATTGTTCTATCGTGAGAGTACTCTGTCTTTCCTGGCATTGAAGGTGTGATTGAACTCAGTTTATCTTCTGACGTTAATCCATAGTTATTACCGTATCCAACCATTGTCATCTTGTACATTCTCTGTGTGTACGGTGTTACTTTAGAACCTTTGATGTGTGTAATTTTCTCAGTCATTTCTTGTTCTACCACTGTATGGTTCTTGTCTCAGGTCTTCTCTTGATGTCTGTTTACTATACTCTTGGTGCTTTTCCCACTTCGCCATCATTCTCTGATCATTCAGTGTTCGCTCGTGGTTCTCTCCCCATGGCCGCAGTTCACGATCATCTTGAGTAGATTTTGAATATGGTATCTCTCCAAACTTTGTTGTTGCTTCCTCAGCCTCAAGTTCTTCTTCTAACTCTGACATACTGAGGTCTTCTAGTTTCTTTTTATAACTTAACAGAATTTCCTCTATGAGAATGTTTCTGTCATATCCTTCGGTCTGTTTCATATTGTCCTTATTGTGTTAGGTTGTTATCCGTATAGTCTTACGGATCTTTCTAGTGATCTTTCATGCTCGGTTCGCCTTGGTGATACGTCTTCCTCATCGAATCCCATTGGGTAAGGAAACCACATTGTTATTCCTGTATCTCTCCATTCTTCTCGGTTCTCTACATACCGCAATTTCCAGACACTCTCATGAGTGAGTTTATAGTACTTACAGCATCTTCCACATATGAAGTAACTGATGGCTACTTGACGTAACGAATCCGTGTGATCAAATCCCTGTTGGCAGTACTCACAACTATAGCACATATTGGTGTTTTTCAGGTTCTTATTCACTTGACAGTTTTTCTATTCTGGTGTTTAACCGTGTGAGTACAGCATAATCAAGTCCTTCTGCGTGTTCCAAAAGTTCCACTTCATCTTTCAGTACAGCTATTCTTATATCTTTCTCTGAACCTAATACTGATCCCCATTGTGGATGAATGTAATGTTTTAATGTTGATTTCATTTTATTCCGTAAGCTCTGGCTAAGGTTGATATGTCTTTGACTCCACAAGAATCCCATTCCATAAATCTCTTTGGACCAAGTTCCCAGCGGACTCGTTTGTTTACTAACGATTCTACTCTATTGTGTTCTTTCACATCCATCTCTGGTGTTCTATCTGTTACGATGATTTCTCCACCGTTTCGTTTGAGATAGTTTAATCTCCACCAGAATTGTTTTGTTGATTTTATTTTCATATTATGATATACCAATAAGAGTGTTATTTTCTTCTCGCATCCAACTCCAACCACGAAACTTGTGATTTTTGTGAAGTGAACCGTTATGATTTACTACACCAAGTAACGTAGGAGTTACTCGATTTCTTACTAGAGAAAATGTCTTGCCTCTAGTGGTGACAAGAGTAAAGGGAATGTTTTTAGAATCCACGTTATTCATTACAATCACATTCTTGATTTCTTTTTTGTTCAATATTACTTTCATACTCATAATCAATTCTCGTCTATCTGATTCGGGGTTATTCCCTCATCTTCACTTACTATTATACAGGATGTTGGTATCTTTGTCAAGTCTTTTCTTCACTTTATTTTGTAAAAAATGGGTCAAGTCCACATCCATCAAAGTTCAGTCTTTTGTTATATACGATAATCGGTCTTTTACTCTTACTCTCTTTTTGATTCAACCAAGTGGAAGTTGTAGTCTCTACTGGTGTATATCCAATAGCTTTCCAGTAGAAGTTGGATTCCAAATCGTATGCCACTCTACACTTAATTTCTGACAATCCTCTGTTTCTAGTTTCCTCTTCAACTGCTTTCTCTAACATCATTGCCCGATGCCATCTTCTAGCGTCCTCCTGTACCACTATCTGGATTATAGAAGCTGGATTTTTGTGGAATGAAGCATAACAAAATCCTGTCATGTCATCATTGTCTTCTAGAATCCATATTTTCTGGTACTTCCACCTATCACGTTCTGAAACTCTTCTTTTCTCAAGAACACTAGTATAAGCATCTTTGGGAAGAAACCCTAATGCAGATCCCTCTTTTTTCCGTAAGGAATCTATAAAGAAAAAGTCACCAAATGTACCAAGTCTAATTTTTGTCATAATTTTTTGAAATAGAACTAATAGAGACAACGTAAGCTGGTGGAGTCTTACTTAGAGGTTGACTCCGTTTCGGTTTTTCTAACATCGATTCACCAGCAAGGTATATGACCAAAGGTCTGACGTTATAATAATGTGGTGTTGAATAAATTTTCATTTGGTTTTTTCTCATCTTCTACTACTATTATAACGATTTACGACACTATTGTCAAGTCAATAATGGTTTTTTTTCAAGCTTGAGGATTTCCATTAAACGGTCTCGTTACACGATGTGCGTGTGGTTCCAGTTCTGTTATTCTTTTTTCCAGTATTGTTATTAGTTCAGACAGATTATTGTTTGTTGTCACGCTTGCATTTTTCTTCAATTCTACTATCTCATCTTTCAGTACAGCAATGATAATCTCTACTTTATTTCTAGCACCAATGACTGACCAAATATTGTCTAGTTCTTTCGTATTCATTTGAAACCTTTCAGTGGTTTGTTCCTTATGATGGGGTTATTGTTTTCGGTCACAAGTTAGCCATATCATATTCTTTCCGTCTTTTCCCTTGTATGTTCTTATAGGATAGTTCAGCCAAGGGAGTCTGAAATGAAAGTCTTTGCCTGGTTTGTTGTTCTGATGATCTAAATTTTGTTTGCCGAATAAACTCTCTCCATATGTTTCGTAATAACTCCAACAAGCAAACTCCGTCTGAAATTCTTTGTGTATCTCTCTATGAAAAGGTGTGGAATAGAGTATGAACGCTGCCCAAATTTCTACCATTGTTAATGTCTCTTAATTTTGATTTTCATTTCTCTGTATTTTTCTACTTCGTTAAGTGTGTTCTCTATCTCTTCGTACATATCGTCATAGTCTTCATAGTCATCGTAGTCATCATCTTCAGTTTCCCATGTAGTATCCTGTTGTTCATCAAAGGTGTCTTGGAATTCTTCTTGAGTGATTACCTCTCCTGTATCTAGTACTATCGGCTCGTCTTGCCAATCATCCTCATATTCATAATCTCTATCTTCTTCTTCAAACTGATATTCGTAGTCCTTGCCATCCTCTTCAAACTCAAAATCCTCATCGAACATTGGTTCATCTTTGAAATCACCGTCCTCAAACATCAACTCACCGTCAAACTCTTCATTCTCTTCATACATAGGCTTGTCGTCAAACCTTGGCCGTTCATCCTTAAACTCTCCCTCTGGTGGTGGTTCATCCTGAAACTCTCCTTCTTCTTTTGGTTCAAATTCTTCTTTTGGTTTTTCTTGAAACTCCTCTTTCTCAGTAGGTTCTTCTTCCTCTATTTTCTCTTCAGGTTCTTCTAGTGGTTTCTCTTCCTCTTCCTCCACAAGTTCTTCTTGCTCTTCCTTCTCTTTCTTTTCTTTGTTGTCTTGTCTTACCTCATCTGCGTCTAATTCTTCACCAAATTCTACGTTCTCAAATGCATCTGGTGAGTCTGAATTGATGATTTCTTCCATCACTTCTGGTGTGACTATAACTGGTTCAGTTGGTGGTGTATTCGCCTCTACACTTGATGCTTCATTCACCAAAACTTCTATCTCTACATCCGGCATTGATATCGGAGCTAGAGTAACGATACCAGAAAGAGTCAACAGATTTGTCTGTGCGTTTGTTGTGGTCAGAACAAAATCTGTTCCTTTTACTCCTATTGTAGCAGTTATGGTGCGAACTAGAAACTTCTTCTTCTTGGACTTTTTACCTCGTATCTTGAACTTAGCCTTACCTGTGAACAACGAAACTCTACTTCTTTTCTTGGTAATTTTTCCAAGTTGAAAGAATACACTTGAGGATAGTTCAATGATCTCTTTCTTTCCTCTTATCTTTATCTTGACTGAGGTATTCTTTCCTGTATGCACTTTCTCACCAGAACTAATGATTACCTTAGAGAAGTCTTCATCTATGATTCGTGTCTGTGAATTAGGGGGCGGACTCATCAACTTGACCGATCCCCTTTCCAGAAACAGTATGCCCTGTTTGGAGTGTGCAGATGATTCAAATAGGCATAGAAACACAAATATTAGAATAACGTGTTTCACTATTCATCCTTGACACAGCGAATACTTGTAACATCTCTAACAAATACTTGTCCTTGTATTACTTCGTGTCCATCAAAATCTTCAAAATCATCATACCGATAAGCTGGTGTGAAATCTGGAATCTCATCTGCTCCCTTATCTGCACTCCAGTATCCATAAATCCTTTCATCATATAACATAGACCTTGCTGCATCACCCATACCACCGGCAGTCAGGAATAGTGCATCTGCGATTGTCCATCGAGTCACAGTAGTCAATCCCCAATCTTCAGGAGTTGGCATTTCCCAGCCAGAAGGACAGGGATCTTTGTCTCCATGATATGTGTAGTAGTTGTACAACAATCCAAACTCTTCTACATAATTGTCGTAGTCGTATCCCTCTTCTGGTTCAAAATAGGTGTACATATCCTTACTTGTGAAGTTGTCAAAATCGATAGAGTTTGGATAGTTTGCCCACCAATCAGAATAGAAGGATATGTTGTCTCCATTGGAGTAGTGAGTTACTCTGAGGTTTTGTTTCAGCCATTTCCTGTTATTCCATTTCACCACATCATATCTATTTCCATCATAATCATACACCTCTTCGCCGTGTGTTTCTTCTTCTATTTCTATTTCTTCTTCTTCCTCTAACTCTTCCTCTATTTCAATTTCCTCTTCTTCTTCAACAATCTCTTCTTCCTCCTCCTCTTCTACTTTCAGAGTGAAAAGACCTACATCAATTGTTACTTCATCAGACCGATCTTCACTGCTTATATAAAATGTATCACTTATTCCATACTCATCAACAGAATCTTCATTATCCAGTATACTGCTCAATCCAAGCCTCTCTTGAAAACGATACACAAAGAGTTGTAATTTGGTGTCTAGTGGAACTTCTAGGGTTACTGTATCATTGGATAGATTAGTAAGATTAGCATCATACACCTCATCTTCATACCAAAATGCGGTCTTGTAATAACGATTCCAAGATACTGAAGTGTTTGCGACAAGTATAAATTCGGAATTGATTGTTGATGTGGTATTTGATATGGCATAGTTACTCCTAGCATTTGTGGGGATTTGTTGTTGAAATCCACTAGTAGAAACTGTAATTGAGATGGTTTTTTTAGTCATCTCTGGTTCAAGGTCTGAGCAAGATAGAAGTAACATTAACGAAATACTAATCATTATCCGTAGTATTATAGTTTTCATCTTTCTTCTACTGTCTCCTTGATTTGTGGGGTTTTTAATTCAAATGGATGGGGCGACCAGTATTCATTCTTACCCAATTTCTTTTGTCTGTGATGTTTACAGACGTTTCGTATCACCTTCTTAATTTCTTTCTTACTGGGCATTTGTGGGGGTTCTCTGAGTTTGAAAGCCGAGTTGACTTCTCTCTCTATTAGGTCTTGAACTAATCCCCATCCGTAATTTTCTCTTTCGTGATTATTCATACGTTATCTCATCTTATGATCGATGAATGAATCATATTCTTCGTTTTTTATTCTGTTCATAGGATACCTTCCAGCCTTCAAACCTCCAATGAAATACACCAGAGTTAGTCTTGGTTCTGTCTCTGTAGAAAAGTAACTATTTGCTCGATGAAACTCATTAGGGTCATACATTATAAGTCTATTGAAGATGTTCTTGAATATTGTTTTTTCCAGAAAAAAACTTTCGTGTTTGTGATACTGGTTCGTGTAGTATTCTCCATCATAATCCCCTTCTTTTCCAAACAACAAATGTTTAGCAAAATGTCTCTGGTAGGTAACGTAATCGTCTTTCACTAGTTGAAAAAGAGATGTTCCAGAGTCAGGGTCTATACTCTCATTTAGGTAAATCAGTCCTGCCAGTTCATAGATATTGTCTGATGTGGTGTCTTGATGTATCCAACCCTTGTTTCTTATGTCATTTTTTTCTGGTGAGAAAGCAGGAATTTCTTGAAAGAATAATCTACCTCTCTCCCAACTCATATCTTGGTAGGTTAGGTCATAATAACAACTCAGTATTTTCAACATCAACGCTGTGTTTAGGTCTTTGTCTATCTGGAAAAGTGCTTTGGTTCTTCTTCCCGGCCAGTTACCTTCTGGATGAGATTCCATTGGTAAACTTTTTCCGTAATTTTTTACAGAGATAGGGTCAGAAAAAAAGTTGTCTACAGCGACAGAAAAAAACTTTTCCACCTCTCTGACTTTGGGTTTGGTGGCGACACTATTTCCATTTTCTCGATTATTCATTAACCTCTGCTGAGATGTCTGTGTCTATTTCGGATTTTACCATTTCAGTTAGAGTTACATTCATTTCAGTTAGAGTTACACCAATATCCTTGACATCTCGTTTTATGTCATTGATCATTAAAGCTGACCAGATTGTCATAGAAATCACCGTTACTAAAAATATACCCATCACTAGGTTATCATCCGATATGTTTGTGTCTTTTTTCATTTTTATTTCCTTATAATTTATTATAACAATTTAAGTCATCAAAGTCAAGTTTTTTCATCGTAGGTTTTCTATTTTACACTGTACCAACAAATGACAAAATCCTTCTCTAAAATTTCTCCAAACTTCACCATCCAAACCAAACTGGCCAGTCACCACTTCCCATAGTCCACTAAAAAAAGGTAGGTCTAGTATGAATATAATCATTGCACCAAACATACCAAAAAGAAATCCTGAGTAAGACCATCTCAACCACTTATACTTTACAAGCGCGAGTGTCTTACCACTAATATACATTTCCTTGGCTAATGTATCGTATACCTTATCATCAGTCATCAATGATTCAGCATAACATTCTTTGTACTCTTCCATTTCCATGTGAGAGAAATGACCAAAATAAAGTGGATCAAAATACATAGATGTTTTATCTAGATTACCATCTTCATCTTTTGGATAGTTAGTAGTGGGTATTATTGCTACTATTGCACAAAGTAAAGACCCGATACAACAAGCAGCAAAAAACATGAGAGGGTTTCTCATCACCTCATTGTCTAACTCAGCAACTGTAACAGAGAACACAATAGCGGTGACTGTAATCATGATGTTCGCCTTAGCGTCAGCCATGATATTCAATCTCATCTGATTAGTAACATTCAGTCTAAAAATATTATCTACAGCAGTTCTATCCTCCGGCACGTTATCAAAAACAGATGTCTTTTTTTCATTTTCCATTTTAGTTTATGTTATACTGTTTGTTTACTAACTCTTCCCACTTTGAATAATCTTGATTCAATATGAATTTTCCTCCATAATCAAGTTCACAATATTGTTTTATATTATTACTATCCATATACTTCTTTGGACATGGTGTCGTAGTGCATCCTACTAGAATAAACTGTAGTATTATTATTCCTTTAAAGACCATTGATATCCCATTCCAGCAGAAGTCATTTCACAGTAATCAGATACATTACCGCCCATATCCATATACTCTTGTGGACATGGTTCTGGATTAGTTGCTATAATCCACGTTACGATAATAGACTGAACTATTAACATCGCAGTAGTTGTTATTATCATCATTTTTTGAGTTCTTCTATTCTTTTTTCAATACTAGAAATAGTAGTGTGAATAACACCCGAACCAGCTGACCGTAATCGTGATTTGTGTATCTCTATTTCATCTTCAAGAACGGCCGTAATCACTTCATTTTTGGTAACTGAACCTATTCTTGTCCATATTTCGTTTAATTTCCCCATATATCGCTTTCTTCTTTTTCAAGTTTTCTTATTGTATCTCTGACTTCAACCAGTTCTTTTCTACAAACAACTCGTTCAGATAATGTTTCAGCGGTATTCAATTCTTTTTTAAGTATCGCCTCCCATGCAAGATGGAATGGAAGGTCTCCGTATTCTTCATTAGTCATTTTTTACCTCTGGTGTGGGTAATAGAATGTTTGGTGGAAATTTAGAATTGTCGTTTCCTCTCAAGTCCGATAACCTATTACAAGTTATCCATACGAGGCCGTGTTCATCACTCATGTATAATCTCACATAATAATCTTTTGGGAAGGCTTCATCTATTTGTCTATAGAGTAAAGGATGGTTTTCGTAAAACTCCCAGCACAATTCTTTACTCTTGAAATGTTGGTCTATTTCTCCTCCCAATGAAAACGTAAAAAGAATTATTGATGCCCACACTTCAATAATCATTTTAGAATCCGACCATACCAAAAAGATACATGACGTAGTATACTACCATTGTACATAGTAACCCAATTAATAAAAGGTCAGTTGTCTTCATCTAAAAACTCCTATCGTGTTTAACTGTTGCGTGGTATCCTTGATCACCCATTAATCGTGCGTATTTTTGTGCTTTAACATCAGTGTCAAAAAATCTCCGATAGATTTTTTTAGGGTCTGGTGTAAAGACAGGTATATTTTCACTCATTTGAGCGTGGCTGGCACTTGTTCGAGTGGGGATTTCCCACCATTCTACCCATGTATTCATGACTCATACTCAAAATTATTGGTTGTTTGGTTTTCTTGTAACAAAATTGCACCATTTTTGAGATGAAATTTCGTTGCCATTTCAGTTTTTGGACTCATAGTGATATACCGATTATTAAAATGTTGACTCTGAAGAAGTTTCTTCGTTTCTTCTATTATTCTTCGTCCTAGTCCTCTCTCGGATGACCATACTGTATAGAAAATTGAATAACAACCCCATTTGAGTGATAATAATTTTTTCTCTGTGGTTGGTATTCCACTCAAATGTGCTACACAAATGACTGCTTTCTCTTCCAAGTGAAACATTTCTCTACGACAATCGGCTACTCTCCAATCAAAGGGAATATTTTTCCGAATTGGATCATCTTCACATAATCTCTTTGCAACTTCTAACCCTGCTTTATCTAGTATCATGGGGTGGGTCTTCTCTCAAATGACTGTGTTCAATTTGTACTCTTGAAATCTCTGAATGTAAGGTCACTAAATCTATTGTCGTAAGATAATGTAACCCTTCTTTTATTGTATTCATTATTTGTTCGTGTGGCATATTTTCAAATATATTCTCATCATCAAATGCTTGATTACCTTTACTCATCGTCTATATTATCCTTTTCCGAATCCCATTGGTATAGTCGTTTCATAATCTTTATTTTCCCTTGTTTTTTATCAATACGGAATACTAAATCTCCGTGTTCTTCTGTGTGCATAACGTGTGGTATTTCAATAAAGGGCAACAATCCGTTATCCTGTAATTGACATATTTTATTATAGTTTCTATCTGTGCCGGATTGCCCTTTAAATGTTTCTTCTACCATCTTTTTCAACTCTTGTTTTTTCTTTGTATCTTTCATAGATTCCCTTAATTCTAAAAGGTTTCGTAAAAATTCTCTTTTTTGTTCCACATTCATATTACCACCCAAGCGGTTTGTTGCTATTGATAGGAGTGAAGGATTCTCCACAACCACACATTTCTCCTGTTCCTAATCTTTTGAATACAAAACCTTGTTCTACCAAGTTCTTGTCGCTGTATCCCACTTCTAACGCACCTATGACGGTATGTAACTGTATTTGGTTTACAATCAGTCTAACATCACCGTGAAAGTATGCTGATTCCGCAGCGGTTCTTGTGTCCGTAGTCTCTAGGGTAAATTTCCATCCTGAACATCCACCTGCTTTAGCACCTACCTTTAGATAGGTAGTTTTAGGATCTAACCCCTCAGACTCTAACGATTCAAGATATACTTCCTGTGCCTTTTTTGTTATACTCAATTCCACAATAAGTCTCCATTTTCTAATAAAATTTCCATCTCTCGTTCCACGTTAATTTTCTCTTGTCTTTTTATTTCAATCGCATGATGTACCAATAATAATTTTTCTGTAGAAAATGGTTTGTTTCGGTGCAATTCTCTTATAAAATCTTCACCCTCTTCTTGTGTATCAAACCATGTCTCACGTTTCCAAGTTTTTCCACTAATCCAAACCAAATGAAGCGTGCCAAAGAATATTCCCTTTGTGTGATGTTTAAATGGTTGAAAAATGTCTTTAGTACCGATTGACTGAAGGAAGGGAAATTCTGGTCTACGAATTAATTGTTCTCTGAATTGAACTTCCAACGAAAATCGTATCTGTTCGATTTCATGTTTAGTCATTGTATCAGTATTTATTATAAATGACAACTCTAATTAGAGAACCTTAGAAATATACTTTTTATTTGCTTCATCTTCAATCAACCAACCAGATTTTTTAGGTGCGGAAAGTAGAAAGTTTTCTCTTAGAATTCTGGTAACTCTGTCTATTGTGGGAAATAATTTGGGATTGTTTATCAGACAACAATTTGGATTATTGGTTGAGTCGATACAAGGAGAGCAAGGACGATTTGAGGATACGTTATAGTTGTGTTCGTGTGTAGCTAGTTTGGAATCCGAACTACCAATAATCACCATACCTTTTTTCGGTCCGGCAGACAACGATAAATGTTGAACGATAGAGTCTACTGAGATATGAAAATCAGTCTTTTCTATAAGGTAAGCCACTTCTCTGAGATTGAGTAGACTTTTTTGGTTTATTAGATTTGTTGCTCTACCTGAAAAATCAAAGTCAGCACAAACCTTATCACTCATTTTACTACTCGTTCCTACCTGAAAAAACCTATGTTGAGGAAACATTGAGATGAGTTCTGCCCACCATTCTCTAGGTGGAGTTTTTCCTTTTGGTATTCGTGACGTATGTGTGGTGTGCAACACAACATTCCTTGAGTCTGGTATGGATTTGTTGCTGTGTTTTGCAACCAAATCTTCGATACGTTTTCTCTCTTCTTTGGAAGTCTTTAGTTGGAAAATGTCTGGAAATTGTGACCTATCACCAAACGACACATTGTGTGTGGATTCTAGAACATCGAAATAATCCATCTTTGGATTGAAGATAGCAGTTCTACCAGTTCGTGTTATATCCAAATCGTAAACAACATCGTATTTACGTTCTGGCACAAATTGGTCAGGTGCAATGATTTTATTGAACCATTCTTTGCCGTGAAGAAGATCAGCGGCAAGAAGTGGAGCAACTAGTGTTATTTTATCGTCTTTGTAAGTGTTTCGGAGTGTGTAAAACAGAGGAAAGTTTAGGTAAAAATCCCCCAATCCTGCGCGAAAGAAACATAATATATTTTTTTTCATCATTGCCTTACAATATTTGATGGTGGTTCAGATGGAACAGAACCATCTGGTAAATGTAAATGTTGTTCATAACGATGTTTTTTATCTGTCTCTTCTGATTTTACAACTGCAAGAGGAATCCGAAACTCTGTGACCACATTACGATACATAGAGTGAAACTCTTCCATTTGTGAACG
>ENA-ORXF01002073-ORXF01002073.1-marine-metagenome-genome-assembly--contig:-NODE-2073-length-12238-cov-7.723049_pt1 | contig 12238 bp, 14 predicted proteins | sample MGYA00237864_ERZ511476 | MGnify/ENA primary metagenome ERZ511476 (study PRJEB26306, sample SAMN06343908) | marine metagenome | isolation source: coastal waters | place: Atlantic Ocean: West Antarctic... | reverse complement strand
TAAATGATTTACGTCTATTCTTCGAAAACGATCTTCGTTTTCTTAAACAATTTTAAACTGGGGTAACTTATGAAATTTAGTGAATCCTGGTTGCGACAATTAGTCGATCCAGCTATTTCCGTTGAGGATTTGGTGTCTCAAGTCACCATGGCAGGACTTGAAGTTGACGGAGTAGAAGCGGCGGCGCCAAGAATCTCCGGTGTGGTTGTGGGTGAAATCATTAGTGTCCAACAGCATCCTGACGCCGATAAGTTGCGTGTCTGCCAAGTGCTTGGTGCCTCCGAACAATTCCAAGTGGTGTGTGGTGCTCCCAATGCACGTGTAGGCATAAAGGTCCCATTTGCTACGGTAGGTGCATTATTACCTGGCGACTTCAAAATCAAAAAAGCAAAGCTCCGTGGCGTTGAATCCTTTGGCATGCTATGTGCTCAGGACGAACTTGGTTTGGGTGATGAGGCAAGTGGGCTTTGGGAATTGCCTGCCGATGCACCTGTTGGGACTAATTTGGTCGAATACCTCGATTTAGACGATATGATCATTGAGGTAGATTTAACCCCCAATCGTGGCGATTGCCTGAGTATTAGAGGGCTAGCACGTGAGGTAGGAGTGCTCAATAAGGCCGATGTCACCGTGCAGGATTGCTCTGCCGTTAAGGCAACTATTAGTGACGTTGTGAGTGTCAAGCTCAATGTGCCCAAAGGGTGTGCGCGCTACGTGGGACGAGTGATGCGAGATCTTAATCTTGCTCAGGCAACCCCGCAATGGATGAAAGAAAGACTGCGTCGCAGTGGTATTCGCTCTCTTGGGCCTGCCGTGGACGTTACTAACTACGTTCTGCTTGAATTAGGGCAGCCAATGCATGCTTTTGACCTTGATAAGATCGACGGCGGTATTGTGGTTAATATGGGCGCTAATCAATCACTTAAGTTGCTGGATGATTCTGAGGTTATAGTCGATGCGGATACTCTAGTTATAGCTGATCATAAAAAGGTACTGGCATTGGCCGGTATCATGGGTGGGTCCGAGTCGTCAGTGAGTGATCAGACAACGGACATACTTCTTGAGAGTGCCTGGTTCAATCCGTTGGCACTTGCAGGTAAAGCAAGACTCTACGGCAAACATACAGATTCCTCCCATCGTTTTGAGCGAGGTGTGGACCCGCAGTTACAGATTGCCGCAATGGAGCGAGCAACAGCGCTCATGCTTGAGATTTGTGGTGGTTCGGTCGGTCCACTAGTGGTTCAGGAGAGTGCCGAAAACTTGCCAGTAGCGGCTGAGATTACCCTTCGGGATGCACGTCTTGCGCAGCAGTTGGGGCTAACCATCGATGCCGATGAAGTGGATGATATATTGTCTAGGCTAGGATTGTCGTTAGTCAAACGCAGCTCAAGCGGTGCTACCTGGCTTGCACCGAGTTGGCGTTTTGATTTGACCATAGAGCAAGATCTTGTTGAAGAGGTAGCTCGTATTTATGGCTACAACAACTTACCTACCTCTACGCCCACCATGGCGTTAGATTTACAGCCGAATCCAGAGTCTCAACAGCAGCCAGGCGTTTTCAGATCGCAGCTCATTAGCCGCGGCTATCAAGAAGTGATTACCTATAGCTTTGTAGATCCCGAGGTTCAGGCTTTGGTTGATCCAGGTGTTACCCCAGTATCGCTCGCAAATCCGATCTCTGCCGACATGGCTGTTATGCGCACCAACCTATGGTCAGGATTACTTAGTACCGCGGCTTACAATCTGAACAGGCAGCAATCTAGGATAAGAATATTTGAGATGGGCCAGTGCTTTGTTCCATCTGAGGAGGGTGATCTTGGCCTTTCGCAAAACATGATGTTAGCGGGTTTGATTTGTGGATCACGGGCACCTGTTGGATGGACTTCTACCAAAGACAAAGTAGATTTCTATGATATCAAAGGCGACCTAGAAGCAGTGTTTGCTCAGACGGGACTTGCCGCTGAGTTTTCATTCACTGCTGATGAGCACCCTGCATTACATCCAGGACAGGCAGCGTCAATTTGCCGAAATGGTCAAAAAATTGGTTGGATCGGGCAATTACATCCAAAGATACAGAAGCGCTTAGGAATATCTACAGAGGCTTATCTTTTCCAGGTTGATTTTAGCAAGATCGAAGACGTTAGAATCCCAAGCTTCCAAGAAGTCAGTAAGTTTCCAGAAGTTAAGCGAGATTTAGCTTTCTTAGTTGATACCTCAGTACCTGCCCAACATCTTGTTAATAGTGCCCGCGAGGCTGCCGGGAAACATCTTATTGATTTAAAGTTATTTGATGTTTATCAGAGCAAAGATGTTGATAGTAAAGGAAAAAGTATTGCTTTAGGGTTGACGTTTCAGGATGATTCGCGCACTCTTACGGATGAAGAGATTAATCACGCAATAGACTCCGTGGTTTCACATTTGGCTGAAATCTGCGGTGCTGAACTTAGAGCGTAACAATAAGGTAGAGATAGGATTTTTTAATGGGTGCTCTAACGAAAGCTGATCTGGCTGAAATGCTGTTTGATGAACTTGGTCTAAACAAGCGAGAGGCGAAAGAGATCGTAGAAATGTTTTACGCTGAAATAAGCGCGGCGCTAGAAAGTAACGATCAAGTAAAAATCTCAGGCTTCGGTAACTTTGAGTTACGAGATAAGAAAAGTCGTCCAGGAAGAAACCCTAAAACAGGTGAAGAGATCCCTATTTCTGCTAGGCGTGTAGTGACCTTTAAGCCAGGTCAAAAGTTAAAGACACGAGTGGAGACCTATGCTGGAACCAAGTAATAATAATCAGTTACCGCCTATTCCTGGCAAGCGCTACTTTGCTATTGGAGAGGTCAGTGAACTGTGTGCGGTCAAGCCTCATGTACTACGTTACTGGGAGCAGGAATTTCCAAGCCTCAGTCCGGTCAAGAGACGTGGTAACCGTCGTTATTATCAACGTCAAGATGTGGTGCTAATCCGACAGATTCGCTCTTTACTGCACGAACAAGGGTTTACCATTGGTGGGGCTCGTCAAAAGCTAGATGACACGCCAGACAAGAAAGAACTTACGCCCTATAAACAGCTCCTTGATCAAACGATCTCTGAATTAGAAGATGTTTTAAAGACCTTATAATAAAACCTCTATATTTATCTCTTATGAAATGCTTTTAGGTTGCAAAAAGAGCCTTTCGCTGTATCATTGCGACACTTAAATCGGGGCGTAGCGCAGCCTGGTAGCGCACTACACTGGGGGTGTAGTGGTCGCAGGTTCAAATCCTGCCGTCCCGACCAAATATCAATCCATTAGTATCCATTAATGTCCTCAAGGCTCTGTTATTCAGGGGTTTTTTGTTTATACTTAGTCCATAGCTGTCCATTTCAATCCGGTACAATCCCGGAATAAATACGGTATAAATTGCGGTACTTTAGATCTCATGGGTTTTTATACCGTAAATATTGACGAGTAAAATCTTATGTCTAAGTTAACAGCCGTTGTCAAATCAAAGCCTAAAGCAAAGCAATACAAGCTGGCTGATTCAGGTGGAATGTATCTGCTGATCTATCCCTCAGGAGGTAACTACTGGCGTTATGATTATCGTTATGGCGGAAAACGTAAGACTCTGGCATTGGGTGTATTCCCCGATATCAGTTTGGCTGGCGCACGTAAATCACATCAACAGGCTAGAGAAGCTATTGCGTCAGGTCAGGATCCAAGTGCTACAAAGAAGTATGATAAGTTAGGGCGATATTTAGAGCAGGCGAATGACTGAGTAATCTAGATCAAAATTTTAAGGAAGACATCCGAGGCAAAAAATTGATAACACCAGTATACCGGGCAATTTCTAGGGACATTTGAATAAATATTTGTTAAGTTTGATTAATATAGTGCGGAGCAATTAGTTACTTCTAAAGCCAATGGGCACAGATAAATAAAACGACAATTTTGAGGGTAGAAATTGAACACAAAAAATAATCATTACACTCTAGACAATGTATATATTGCAATTCCTTTGTATAATGAGGAGCAAGTTTTAAATGATGTCATTTCAGATTTACAAAAAAACTTCTCCAATATAGTAGTCGTCGACGATGGCTCAAAAGATAGATCTAATAAGTTACTAAGAGAGCTTGACGTAACCCTGATTACCCATGCAGTAAATCTTGGACAGGGAGCTGCAATAAAGACAGCGTTCGAATATATCACTACAATTGACGAAGCGTTCGCGATAGTCACATTCGATGCTGACGGCCAGCATTCAACGGAGGATGCGGTTAAATTTGCAAAAGAAATAATTCGCTGTAAAGAAGACATAATTTTGGGAAGTAGATTTATTGAAAATGCAGATCACGTACCTAGGTTAAAGCGAATCTTATTGAAATCTGCAACACTCGTGACCAATTTCTTAATAGGGGTGCATCTTACCGACACGCATAATGGGCTGAAAGCGCTAAAAGTTAAGGCTGTCAAAAAATTAGATTTAGATATTAGTGGGTCTGCTTTCGAATCGCAATTGATTATGCAAGTTAGTAAGTATAAAATTTCGGTCAAAGAAATCGCCACCAAAATTACTTATACAAAATACTCAATGAAAAAAGGTCAGAGTATGAGAAATAGTCTACTTATCGCCGAAGACATAATCAAACTTGTGAGATCAAAATGACTCTAAAACTCATATTTATGCTTCTATTTCTCTTTATGCTCACATATAGTCTGATTCGTCCCTTTACCAGTCTTTCGTCGAAGTTTTTTTTGTTGATGGGATCTACTTTAGGTATTCTTAGTTTGACTGAACCTGGTTATGTGAGTAATTTTGCGGAATTTTTAGGTATAAGCGGCGGCGGCAAGGATCTGTATCTGTATGTCTCCTTTGTAACAATATACCTATTCATTTTTTATACCGCTCAACGATTCAGAAAACTAGAAAGTAAAATAATAAACTTGACGAGGCAGCTGGCCCTTGAAAGCGTCAAAAAAAATAACGAACAGCTTCCCGATTAGTTAAAGCCCCTTATTTTATTAAATGCTTGACCTGAGTACGCTATTAATGAGATTTTTAAATTACCAGTATATGGGCCTTTTTTTGGGTTTTTTTATACTTTCCCTTGGGCTCGGTTATGCCACCCTAAACAGATATGATCCAGTGGCATTCGATGGACTTAGTGACCTAGTATTCTATGCTGACATAGTTAGAAATGGTCCAGTTTTTTTTATTGATGAACCTCTCAGCATAAGAACAAGGCTACTATCTCCATGGGTTGCACACCTGTTTTATATTATGCTTCCTTCCCTTGGTAGCTGGAATACAGTTTCAGTTGCATTGCTTATAGGGAACTCGATTTTTACAGCCTTGTCGGTAGTGCTTATCTTCGATATAACCTATCATTTTTTCCGAGACTCAAATATCGCCCTAATTTCTGGATTTCTTTTCATTACAAATTTTACTGTAATCAACTTGAATCTTGCAGGGGGTGTGGATGCTGCCTATGGATTTTTCTTTCTCGTTTTATATTATGCTCTAATAAACGATAAGTGGACTTTACTTCCAGTTATTATGGTTCTAGGTTGTTTGACAAAAGAAGCTTTCTTGCCGGTGGCAAGTGCCTTTATATTATTCTCACTAATCTATCAAATGTTGTCATTGGGACGTTTATCTGTGACCAAAGTAGTGCTATTTTTAGTAATGGTGAGCACTGGCGCCGCGACGATAATAACGCTGAACTTTCTTGTATATGGAACTATTTCATTACCTTGGGCTATGCTATCTTCCGCAAATATATATATAGAGCCCTCAGTATTTGACTTTGGTGTGTTTGCAATTAGCGTATGCGTAGAATTACTAAGATTTTTACTTACTTTAGGCCTTTTGGTGTTTTTAAGTCTATCTAGTATACGAAAGTTTCCGCAATGGTTTTTGGCTGGTAATTTCGGAACAGTTCTCATGATAGTATCCCTTGGAACTTATATGACCATGCGGGGCGTGGATCTTAGTGGGGCGGACTATGCCCGGTTTATATTTAGCCCAGCGGCTCTTTTCCTGTGCAGTGCATCTGCTGTAACAATATCAAAATTACAAATGAACTTCAGTAAGCGAAATTAAAACTGAGACTTCACCGAAATACTGTCTAAATTGGTAGAGGAAAATCCTGAAAAGCCTCAATGGGAGCGTACCTAATAAAAGTTATAGTCACAGGTTCATCGGGTTTTATAGGCGCACACTTGGTGGCACATTTAGCCTCAAAGGGCTTTCAAGTATTGGCCATGCAACGTCGTGAACCCAAACAGCTGGCTACGGGGGTGGATTTCCAAAGGTATGAACTATCCAGCCCGGTAAATGATTCGAAATTTGATGACGCTAGCTACTTGATACACGCTGCTTATCAGCCTTACTCCAGAATTAATAGAGATTCTAAAAAGGTTAATCAGTCAGGAACTCGAAACTTGATCACTGTCTGCAAGAAGCGCGGCATTAAAATCATTTTTTTGTCCACAATGTCTGCGCATGAGGAAGCCGAATCAAACTATGGTAAGAGTAAGCTGGATATAGAAAAAATGTTTAACCATGACCAAGATTTAATTTTGAAGCTAGGCATGGTGTTAGGTAATGGAGGGTTGTTTGGTAGGATTGTGAATGCGATCTCAGTATCTAGCGTACTACCTTTGGTGGCAGGAGATAAGCTTATTCAAACGGTTGCGCTAACGGATTTATTTGCTCTACTTGAAATTGGAATGAGTAAGCAAATTACAGGAAGCTATGCTATTGGTGAATCTGACCCCGTATCACTTAAAGTATTATATAAAACTATCGCTGATGCGGTGTCTTGTTCGCGATTATTTGTCCCTATACCGATAGGTTTTATACAGTTGGTATGTTCGATTGCCGAGACCTTTGGAATCACGTTACCTATTACGACTGAAAATATACTTGGCTTAAAGAAAATGCGTACATTTAAGACCGAAGATAGCTTAGAGGTCTTCAGTTATCAATTGCCTAGCTATGATAAATCGATACAGAATTTACTGATTTCAGGTGACGAAGGCTGAAGAACGTAGCTCATGAGTCAACATCTTAGTGTTAATCGATAGTTTGTAAAACTGAGCGCATAATCCCCGGCCATGACACACCGACACCAAATGTGAGCAATAAAAGCTAGATCAAGCAAGAGGGCATTGAAAAATCGAATCTAAAGCCGGCCGGTTTTATTCCAGTAAAGGGTGGAAATGATTGTTTTTCACCTATAGTTTAGTAATTTTAAGTAGATATAAGTATACTCTTGGGCCCCGGGAAAATAATAAGCGGTATTTAGATGCAATCCATTCTAGTAACTGGCGGAAGCGGCTTCATAGGTTCTCACACAGTAGTAGAGCTATTAGAATCGGGTCATGAAGTGGTTGTTTATGACAATCTCATCAATAGTTCACCTATCGTAATAGAACGTATACGATCCATTGTCGCGAACACACTAAAAGAACCTATTCCGTTAACTTTTGTCGAAGGAGATATAAGGGATACGGCCAAGCTTACAGATCTTTTTGACAGTCATAGTTTTAATAGTGTTATTCATTTTGCGGGACTAAAGGCAGTGGCGGAAAGCGTTACAAATCCGCTGGAGTATTACAATAATAACGTCTACGGAACGTTATGTCTTTGCAAAGTAATGAATAACGCTAATGTTAAAACCCTTGTATTCAGTTCTTCCGCTACCATTTATGGGGAAGATGCGCATATGCCTTATGAAGAATCGATGCCTGTCGGAAAGCCAAGCAGTCCTTATGGTACATCAAAAGCCATGATAGAGAATATATTGTCCGATTTATGCCTAGCAGATGATCAATGGTCGGTCGCCCTACTGCGTTATTTCAACCCGATTGGTGCCCATGAAAGCGGTTTAATAGGAGAAGATCCTAAAGGCGTACCTAACAACTTGCTACCCTATATTAGCCAAGTAGCTGCTGGGATACTAAAGGAATTGACCATATTCGGAGGTGACTACCCTACGAGCGATGGTACGGGAGTTCGGGACTACATCCATGTGGTAGATGTAGCTAAGGGCCATCTAAAGGCCTTAGAAAAAATTAATTCAAAAGAGGAAATGCACGGTCTGGGCGTAAATACTTGGAACTTAGGTACCGGTGTTGGGTATTCAGTTCTTCAAGTTTTAAAAGCATTTGAACTTGCCAGTCAAAGCACGATACCGTACGTCGTAAAAAGTAGACGATTAGGCGATATAGGCAGCTGCTGGGCAAGCGTAGAAAAATCTCACTGTGAGCTAAACTGGAAAGCCAATTATGACTTAAAGAAAATGGTTGAAGATGCTTGGAACTGGCAGCAGGGAAAGTCCCAAGGATATCATTAGTTGAGAAAAAATGATCTCGGAGCTTTTGTAAAGATTAGAAACAACTCCATTAAAATAGGTTGACAGAGCTTAAGGCGAGTAGACTAAATGCGTAATTATAAAATGAAAGCATTGATAGTCCTGCCGCACCTAGATGATGAATTTGCATTAGTTCCAATAATCAAGCAAATACTTTCTTATTCTGGCGATAACATAAGATTCATCTTCTGCGCAGAAAGAAAGAACTGTGCCATTATGCAAAGGAAAAGACGAGCAGAAAACATTAAGGCTCTAGAATTACTTGGTTGTCGAAGGGAACAAGTTATTTACCTAAACGACCATTTTCCTGTAGATGACTTACGGTTGATAGATGCGTCAGATGAGATATATTCGTTTATAAGACAATTTGTGGTAGCCAATAATTTCAAGCAAATAATTACCCTTAATTTAGAGGGGGGACATCCTGATCACGATAGCCTTGCGTTAATTGTCGGAAAACTTAGCGATAACGATAAATCTCTGCGAACTTTTTTCGTTCCAGCTTACAATAATAGAAGAACTAACGTTATTCCTCTAAGTGTTTTTCGCCCATTAGAAGCGCAAAAAAGTTTTTTCATCAAAGAGTCCCATTCACTTTTTATTTGGATAGATGCTCTAAAAATCGCCTTTATCTACACTTCAGAAAGATCTGCGTTTATAAAATTATTACCTTTTATTGTTTACAACTCAATCTTTTCAAGATCAATCTATGTGTCTGAAAAAATTGATATTGAAACAGTTGACTGGAACGAGTCGCTATCTCTAAAAAGGTACTCAGTAAGCAAGCAAGACATAATGAAAAAAATCGAGGAACTATAATATATTATGGATTTATACATCACACAAAACAGTTATTACTTTGTCCACAAACACTTTATGAATATGTTTTTGAGGGAAAACTCACATGTGATTTATGTAAGAGAAACGAAAAGAGGTATATTTAAGAAATATTATGAGATCATTGCCAATTTTGGTTTATTGAATACAATTTTTTCCGGAATCATGGAGTGCGTTTACTTTGTTCTTCTTTCGAGAAAAGGAAGCAAAATCGCGACTAGTGTTACTGACGACAAAAATCTAAATACATTGTTGGAAGAAAAGGTTCAGAGCGGCATCTACAATAGAGTTTTTTCTATTGGGTGTCCCTGCATGATCGACACTGCCATACAGAAACGGCATGAGATAAACATCTATAACCTACATGGAGGTATTATTCCTTTTCAAAAGGGGAGGTTTTCTCCCATAAAGGGTTTAGTAAACGGGCATCCATATTTAGGCGCGACCCTCTATTTAATCTCGGATGTTTTTGATGAAGGGGCTTTGGTCAGCCAAGATTACTTTCGGGTAGATAATGGCCATGTTATCGGTAACTATAATAAAGTTCTAAAGTTATCAGCGAGTCTATTGAATTCATTTTTCTCTGGCACGACTAAAAGAATACCAGTTGAAATATATAAAGATCTTGAGCAATGTAGCGGGTGAGTATAGTAGATATAAATTGGTAATTAGGGGTTTCAAAAAACTGTTACGGCCGTTATGAAGTTTGGACCAAAAGTAAGACTTTAAAATAGGAGCTATCACTATGAATGAGGCTATTATCAGTTTGAGCGAAGGGAAGGTTATAGGGAAACTGGGACAGCATGATCAGGAAAAATAATTCGTATCAAGATCTGGAAGACCTATCAAATCATTATGTGATTCTCGGTTCAGGTCTTAGCGCTATTGCCGCGATTCATGGAATTATAGACTCGTGTCGTGATGATAGTAAGAAGATATTTGTGATTGATGCAGGTATAACTAGAGACAACGATTTTGCTCTAAAACCCCGAATTGAAACAAATAAAATACCCTCTCCAAAGTTTAAAATAGATGATAATCGATATGTATATGAAAGCTTCAAGAGCTTACTTAATTTGACTGAAGACGGCTTTGACGCAGTTGGTTCCTTAGCAAAAGGAGGGCTTTCTAACATCTGGGGGGCGACAATACAGCCCTATACTAAAAGAGAGCTTTCTCAGTTTCCATATTCTTACCAGGGAATAGGAAGAATATACTCCAAAATATACAGGATATTAACTGACTCGGCGCGAGATTTTGGAGAAGAGAAAAGGTCAAGTAATGATAGTGATGAGTTTGTCTTGGATGATCCGCTACTGGCAATTAACGTTAGAAATGGTGGAGGAAGGTCTTGTCATTTAAATAGTTGCGCTAATGGTTGTATCTACTGTAACAAAAATGTTTTTAACAGTGCAAACGAATTAGACGATTTAATGAAGTCTAAAAAAGTCGAATATATGCCTGATCTATTCGTAAAATCGGTAGATCACCAACAAGGGCAGTACACAATAAAATGTACTCAGATTTCATCTAAAAAGTGTATCGATATAAAGGCTTCAACTGTCTATTCCTGCTTGGGTGCCATATCAACCTCAAAAGTCGTCTTGGAAATGTCAAAAAAGGACGCTCAGGTCCCGCTTCTTACAACCCCAGGTGGGGCATTCTTTATGTTTTCTTTCAAAAATTTTCACAAGAAAAATCATCAAATTCTGTCTTCTCAGTTATTTAGAGGAAATTTGAATAACAATTCTTTTGAAGGAAATATATTTCCGTTTTCTGAAAATTTAGTAATGACGTATTTCGGTGAAAAATTAGGAACAGTAGTACATGGTATTTTTGGTAGTCTGGTTTTTTCCAGACTTTTCATTGCCAATATTTACTTCTCTAGTGACTTGAGTTCTTCTTCGGTCGTGAGAAGAAATAATGAGATAAAGATTACAGCTATGATTACTTCCGACTTAAGATTAGCTTTTAAGAAAACAATAAAGGTAATAAAAAGAAGGTTATTTCTGAAAGGCCTGTTTGTTCTGCCCATAGGAGCGAAGCTTCTTTTTCCTGGGCACGATATCCATTATGGAGGCTCAATACCAATGAGGAAAAATCCGCGAGAAAATCAGTGTAATTTAGATGGCGAGCTACATGGATTTGATAAGTTTTATGTAACTGACTCTGCATCTATGCCATTTTTGGCATCTAAAGGACATTCATTTAATTCTATGGTGAATGCTTACTATGTAAGCAGTAAAAGTATTGGTGACAAAGATAGGCCAGGTATCACAGCCCTATGAAACATATGTTATCCTATTATTTATTAACGCTAGGCTTTTATCTCATTGAGGTTTTTGTCTTTTCGATGGCTTACGATGGTTGGGAGTTCGATGTATTTTGGTTGAATATGGCAATTAGAGTAGTTTTAGCATCGTTTTTTGCGATTATAGTGAGATCTGTAATTTTTAGTGAAACAAGACATTTCTATTTAAAATTCTTCGTGTTAATTTTGTTTAGTCCACTTTTATCTTCTTTATTACTAAAACTGCTCACCACTATTTATCCGCTGATAGGGGTTATTTATTTTAAAATATTGAGCGATTTAATTACATCGTTTTTAGTATTTCTTTCTTTAAAAAAAATCGCCTAATATGAGCTCACAGATGTGACTGCCGCAGCCCCGGCATTTTTACAGTAAGGAGCGGCGTCATGAAGATCGCTCAGTGCCACATCATACCAATTCATTCACGCGTATTAATAATACTAGGTAATAGCAGGAGTCCTTCTGACAAAAGGAGGAGTGCCCCCGGGATAGGGTCGGCGTATCTGAGATTTGGGGTTTTGTTGCAGGGTTTTTTGAAAATTGAAGCGTTGAGTGGCTCGGTAGTACAAAAGTTTATCACGGTATATTTGACGGTACATATCAAAACAAAAATAATTAAATCCTTATTTATCAATAGCTTAATTTGTTAATTCGGGCGGTGCCGTCCCGACCACATATCAATACGTCAGCACACACTGATGTCCTCAAGGCCCTGTTATTCAGGGCTTTTTTGTTT
>ENA-ORXF01002072-ORXF01002072.1-marine-metagenome-genome-assembly--contig:-NODE-2072-length-12239-cov-4.496053_pt1 | contig 12239 bp, 8 predicted proteins | sample MGYA00237864_ERZ511476 | MGnify/ENA primary metagenome ERZ511476 (study PRJEB26306, sample SAMN06343908) | marine metagenome | isolation source: coastal waters | place: Atlantic Ocean: West Antarctic... | reverse complement strand
TTTTTAAATAAAAAAAGCCACGAACTCACAAAATTAAGATGTGTGAATTCGTGGCTAAATTTAGTTTTTTATTTTTAGGCAGTAATCGCTTCTTTTACATTTTTTTTCACTTCAGGAAATGTAACAATTTCTTGATTGTGTAAGATGTCTTGAATGGTTTGCCTTTTCCTAATTAAGTAATCTTTTCCTTGGTGTACCATTACTTCTGCGGGCAAATAACGCGAGTTGTAATTCGAGGCCATAGAGAAACAGTAGGCACCAGCGTTATGGAAACACAACACATCTTCTTCAGAAATTTCTGCAATTCTTCTGTTAGAACCAAAGGTATCTGTTTCACAGATATAACCCACAACAGAGTAGTAACGATCTCTTCCTTCAGGGTTTGAAATGTTTGTAATATGATGATAAGAGTCATACATCATGGGTCTTACCAGGTGATTAAAACCAGAATCCACATGCGCAAAAACGGTAGAGGTGGTTTGTTTTACCACATTTACTTTTGCAAGAAAAACACCCGCATCTGAAACTAAAAATTTTCCAGGTTCGAACATTAAGGTAATTTCTTTTCCGTACTCAACGCAAAACTCATTGAATCTTTCTGACAGTTGTAAGCCTAGTTGTTCTATATCTGTAGAAATGTCCCCTTCTTTATAAGGTACTTTAAATCCACTTCCAAAGTCGATAAAATCGATGTCATCAAATTGTTTAGCAACGTCAAATAAGATTTCTGTAGCACGTAAAAAAGTATCAATATCTAAAATATCAGAACCTGTATGCATGTGAATTCCGTTGATATTCATGCCTGTATTTTCTACCACACGCTTTATATGTGGTACTTGGTGAATAGAGATTCCGAATTTAGAATCGATATGGCCCACAGATATTTTAGAGTTTCCACCTGCCATGATGTGTGGATTGATACGTATACAAACAGGAATTTCTGGATGTTTTTGTCCGAACAATTCTAAAATTGAAAGATTGTCAATATTAATTTGAACACCCATTTTGGCAACTTCTTCAATTTCTTTTAAAGAAACACCGTTTGGTGTAAAAATTATTTTCTTTGGATCAATTCCCGTAGTTAAGCCTAATTGCACTTCTTGGATAGAAACGGTATCTAAACCAGCACCAATATTTTTAAAAAACTTTAAAATATTAATATTTGAGAGTGCCTTTACAGCGTAATTTAATTTTAAGCTTTTAACGGTACTAAAAGCACTTGTAAGTCTGTTGTATTGGGATTCGATTTTATCTGTATCGTATACATATATAGGGCTTCCGTATTTTTTTGCTAATTCTAAAAGTTGCGTTCTTTCCACGATTTTTATAATTTGTTTTTGTCAAAAGTAATTAAATTGTTTAATAAAAGCTGATTTGTTTAAAAATATAACATATTGTTTTATTTTGTGTTTTTTAGGAGATTTTATCTGTTAGAAATTAGCTATTAGCGAAGGGGTAAAAGCCAAAAGTGAACAGCTAAATTTTCGTTGAAATCCTGTTGATAACTAATTGGGAAACTCATTTTGTTTTTATCTGTTAAATCTTATTTTTACGAGTACATCAATCTCAAATGAAGTACCCTATTTATGACTCAAGAAACAAAATATACAGAAGATAATATTCGATCTTTAGACTGGAAGGAGCATATAAGAATGCGGCCAGGAATGTACATTGGTAAACTGGGTGACGGTTCTTCTGCAGACGACGGAATCTATATTTTAGTGAAGGAGGTTTTAGATAATTCTATTGATGAGTACGTGATGGGTGCTGGAAAGAACATCGAAATTTCTATACAGGGAACTAAAGTAACGGTGCGCGATTACGGTAGGGGAATTCCTTTAGGAAAAGTGGTTGATGTTGTTTCTAAAATGAATACCGGTGGTAAATATGATTCAAAAGCCTTTAAAAAATCTGTTGGTTTAAACGGAGTTGGTACAAAGGCAGTAAATGCACTTTCTTCTTTTTTTAGAGTAGAATCTTCCCGAGATGGGAAGTCTGCCTCCGCAGAATTTAGCCAAGGAAACTTAGAGAGTCAAGATTTTTTAGAAGAAAGTTCTCGCAGAAAAGGGACCAAAGTTTCTTTTATTCCGGATGAAGAAATCTTTAAAAAATACAAATTCAGAAATGAGTATGTAGCAAAAATGTTGAAATATTATGTCTATTTAAATCCAGGTTTAACCATTATTTTTAATGGAGAAAAGTTTTTCTCAGAAAACGGATTGAAAGATTTATTGGAAGACAACAACAATCAAGAAGACATGTTGTATCCAATAATTCACTTAAAAGGAGATGATATTGAAGTAGCCATAACGCATAGTAAAACGCAATATTCAGAGGAATACCACTCTTTTGTAAATGGGCAACACACCACGCAAGGAGGAACCCATCAAACAGCTTTTAGAGAAGCACTTGTAAAAACAATTAGAGAGTTTTATGGCAAAAATTTCGAAGCTTCAGATATTCGAAAATCGATTATTTCTGCCATTGCGATAAAGGTAATGGAGCCTATTTTTGAAAGCCAGACAAAAACAAAGTTAGGTTCTACAGATATGGGAGGAAATCTGCCAACAGTAAGAACGTATATTAATGATTTTCTAAAAACCAATTTAGACAATTACCTGCACAAAAATACCGCTGTAGCAGACAGTTTGCAGCGTAAAATAATTCAGGCAGAAAAAGAACGGAAAGAACTTTCTGGAATCCGGAAATTAGCAAAAGACAGAGCCAAAAAATCAAACTTACACAATAAAAAATTACGAGATTGTAGAATCCATTTAGGAGATATTAAAAAGGAAAATTACCTAGAAACGACCTTGTTTATAACAGAGGGGGATTCTGCTTCTGGTTCTATTACAAAATCGAGAAACGTAAATACACAGGCGGTTTTCAGTCTGAAAGGAAAGCCTTTGAATTCTTACGGATTGAGCAAAAAAATTGTGTATGAAAATGAGGAGTTTAATTTATTACAAGCAGCTTTAAATATAGAAGAGGGTATTGGAGACTTGCGGTATAACAATATTGTAATTGCAACAGATGCCGATGTAGACGGAATGCACATTCGATTGTTATTAATTACATTTTTCCTGCAATTTTTTCCAGAATTGATAAAAGAAGGGCATTTATATATTTTAGAGACACCCTTGTTTCGAGTTCGAAACAAGAAGCAAACTTTTTATTGTTATTCGCAAGAAGAAAAACGAGACGCAATAGAGAAGTTAAAAGGAAAACCAGAAATTACTCGATTTAAAGGTTTGGGTGAGATCTCACCAAATGAATTTGTCCATTTTATTGGAGATGATATTCGTTTAGATCCTGTGATGTTAGATAAGGAAATGTCTATTGAACAAATGTTAGAATTTTATATGGGGAAAAACACTCCGGATAGACAGAAGTTTATTATTGAGAATTTAAAGGTTGAGTTGGATACGATAGAAGATGAAGGGTAGTGCTGTTGCAGTAAGATAATAAAAATTGGAGGAGCCAATTTGGCACCTCCAATTCTGAAAATATGGGTTTGCGTTATGTTCCAATGGTTTTCACGGAGCAAGGAGTGGCTATGTTGTCAAGTGTTTTAAATAGTAAGAGGGCAATTGCTGTAAATATTAAGATTATCAGAATATTTACAAAAATGCGAGCAGTAGTTAGTGATCATTTGAGTTTGCGATTAGAAATCGAAGACATTAAAAAGAAAATGAACAATCACGATAAAAATATAGAATTGGTGTTTTCTTATTTAGATGAATTGATCGAAAAGAAAGAGAATCCAACAGAAATAAATAAAATTGGATATAAAAAGTAATTTTAATATTCAATATAAATAAACAGTTAAACGATTAAACAATTAAACGTTTAAAAAGGATGAGCGAAGAAATAAACGAAAACGAACACGAGGAAGAATTATCAAATTTAGAAAATCAGTCTGATGCTCTAAATAATGAGACAGATGCTGTTGAGACCATCACTAAGATTACAGGAATGTATAAAGAGTGGTTTTTAGATTATGCTTCGTACGTTATTTTAGAAAGAGCAGTACCTTCTCTAGAAGACGGTTTAAAACCCGTGCAGCGAAGAATAATGCACTCTATGAAAGACTTAGATGATGGACGTTACAATAAAGTAGCGAATATTGTTGGTCATACCATGCAGTATCATCCGCATGGAGATGCTTCTATAGCAGATGCAATGGTGCAAATTGGCCAGAAAGAATTGCTTATAGACATGCAAGGAAACTGGGGAAATATCTTAACAGGAGATCGTGCAGCGGCCTCAAGATATATTGAAGCTCGACTGTCTAAATTTGCATTGGATGTTGTTTTTAATCCGAAAACTACCGATTGGAAAATGTCTTATGATGGTAGAAGAAAAGAACCCATTGATTTACCTGTAAAGTTTCCGTTACTCTTAGCGCAAGGTGCAGAGGGAATTGCAGTAGGCTTGTCAACCAAAATATTGCCACATAATTTTATTGAACTGATTGATGCGTCTATCAAATACTTAAAAGGGAAGAGTTTTAAAATTTTACCCGATTTTATCACAGGCGGAATTGCAGATTTTACCAATTATAATGACGGTAAAAGAGGTGGTAAAGTTCGGGTAAGAGCCAAAATTGCCCAATTAGATAAGAAAACGTTGGTGATTAATGAGATACCGTTTGCCACTACAACTACTTCATTAATTGACAGTATTATTAAAGCGAATGAAAAAGGAAAAATTAAGATAAAAAAGATTGAAGACAATACAGCTGCAGAGGTAGAAATTTTGGTGCATTTACCACCAAATGTATCGCCAGACACAACAATAGATGCACTCTATGCATTTACGAGTTGTGAGAATTCAATTTCACCGTTATCCTGTACTATTGAAGACAATAAACCTGTTTTTGTAGGGGTTTCAGAGATGTTAAAACACTCTACGGATTTAACGGTAAATTTATTAAAGAAAGAATTAGAAATTCAATTAAATGAATTAGAAGAACAATGGCACTTCTCCTCTTTAGAAAGAATTTTCATAGAAAACAGAATTTATCGAGATATTGAAGAAGAAGAAACTTGGGAAGGTGTAATTAAGGCAATTGATTTAGGTTTAGCGCCACATATAAAACACTTAAAGCGCGCCATTACAGAAGAAGATATTGCACGTTTAACAGAAATAAGAATTAAGAAAATTTCAAAATTTGATATTGATAAAGCAAAGCAATTTATAGCAGCTATAGAAGATAAAATAGCCACTGTAAAAGAGCATTTAGATAATTTAATTCAATATGCTATAGATTATTTTGCGCGTTTAAAAGAGGCGTATGGTAAAGGAAAAGAGCGCAAAACAGAAATTAGAATTTTTGACGATATTGTAGCTTCTAAAGTAGCAATGAAAAATGCCAAACTCTATGTAAATAGACAAGAAGGTTTTGTGGGTACCTCTTTAAAAAGAGACGAATTTGTTACAGATTGTTCAGATATAGATGATGTTATTATCTTTAGAAAAGATGGTAAAATGACAGTAATAAAAGTAGATGCAAAGACTTTTGTTGGCAAGGATATTATCTATGTGGCGGTCTTTAAAAAGAAAGATAAAAGAACGGTTTATAATTTTATGTACAGAGACGGTGCCAAAGGGCCTTCTTACATGAAACGTTTTAATGTAACGTCTGTAACTAGAGATAAAGAATATGATTTAGCAAATGAGAAGAAAGGATCTCTCGTACATTATTTTTCTGCAAACCCGAATGGAGAAGCAGAGGTTGTAACTATAAATTTACGCGCTGCTGGAAGTGTTAAGAAAGTGAAGTGGGATATTGATTTTGCAGATTTAGCGGTAAAAGGAAGAGCCGTAAGGGGGAATACAATTACAAAATATACTATAAAGAGTGTCGATTTTAAGTCTGAGGGCGTTTCTACTTTAAAACCTCGTAAAATTTGGTTTGATGATGCTGTACAGCGTTTAAATGTTGATGAGAGGGGAGAGTTGTTGGGCGAATTTAGAGCAGAAGATAAATTGTTAATTGTTACGCAAAGCGGAAAAGTAAAAGCGGTAAAGCCAGATTTGGCAATGCATTTTGAAGACGATATAATTATATTAGAAAAATGGAAACCGAACAAACCCATTTCTGCCATTTATTTTGATGGGGATAAAATTCGTTATTATGTGAAGCGTTTTTTAATTGAAACCCCAGAAAAAGAAGAGATTTTTATTTCTGAGCATCCAAAGTCTAGATTAGAAATTGTTGCAACAGCTTATAGACCTGTAGCAGAAATACTATTTTCTAAAAGAAGCATAGGAAACGAAACGGTGAACTTTGAAGAATTTATTGCTGTGAAAGGAATAAAAGCACAGGGAAACCAGTTAACTACAGAGAAAATAAAACAAGTAAGCTTGCTAGAATCTTTACCTTTTGAGGAAGAGGAACCGGTTGTTTCTGAGGAAATGGAAGTTGTTTATGAAGAAGTTTTAGAAGGGAAGCCAACTGAAATGAAAGAAGTAGCTTCTGAAAAAATAGTTTTAGAAGAACTTTCAGTAGAAGAAAAAGCTCAAGTTGCTTTGAGAAAGTCGATAGAGAAAAAGAAAGCAGAGGAGCAGAAAAGAGACGATGAGAGTCAAACAAAATTATTTTAAAAACTATTAAATGATAAAACGTAAATATTTGTTTTTAGCTTTAGCTGTCTTAGGTGTTTGTTATACGTGGTACTTTAATATTCAATGGTTTCAGTCTGCAAAGGATCCTACTTTTTCTAATTTCATGAACGATGCGCAAGCTAATTTTGCAGGTAAATCTTTTGGTGCAGATTTAACAGTGGTGGTACTTACATTTTTTGTATTTATGATTCCAGAATCGATGCGCCTAAAAATAAAATACTGGTGGCTTTTAATTCCCTTTACTTTTTTGATTGCCGTTGCATTTACATTTCCATTATTTTTGTATTTGCGAGAAAACGCCATAGAGAAACTGAAATTATCGAAATAAAACAGCAAGATTCGATTGCAAAGTTAAACACAAAATTATTTTCGTAAGAGCATTCATTTAATTCATTTTCTCAAAGAAACTTAGCGTGTAATTTGGCAACAAGTTTGGATGTGTGATTTTTATAAGATCTTTTAAAACCAAGTCTGGTCTTGTAGGTGCCAATTCATAATAAATAACGCCTCCTGTTTTTCCTTTTTTTAGTGTTGGTGTGTAGATTTTATCATTTTTAAAAGCATTAAATTCTGCATAAATTTGATTGCTATTTAAGAGCTGTTCTTTAGAGGAAAAATAACCAGGTGCAATCCAAAAGTCTGCATTTTTCCCTTTCTCAAATGCACTCTCGAAACTTAAAGATAAACTTCCTTTTCCTTCAGTATTTCCCCACAGATACTCAAGATTTGCATCTTTTAAATAGTTGGCAACAAAGCTTTCTCCTGCGGGTAAATTCCAAATATCCTTACTCATAATAGCACCAGATAGAACGGTTGGTTTTACTATTGCTTTCATTGCAATATTTTTAGCAGCTACATAACTGTTTTCAATTTCTTTAAAAATACGGTTGGCTTGTTCTTCTTTGTCAAACAATACACCAAAAAATTTAATCCATTCTGCTCTGCCTAAAGGAGTTTCCTCAAGCCAATCTCCGTTATAAATTACATTTATACCAGCTTTTTTGATCGTTGTAAGCGATTTATCTGCCGAAGAAACGCTGTAACCCACCACCAATTCCGGATTTAAATCCAATAAAATTTCGGTATTTAAAGCGTTTTCTTTGCCGATTTCTGTAATTTTTCCTGCATCAATTAAAACCCTTGTTTTTTCTGAAGAAACATATTTAGCATGCGGAAAACCGATAATAGCTTTTTCTTCGTTTAACAATTCTACCATAGGAATATGGGTTGTAGAGGTGACTACTATTTCTTCAATAGGCACATATATGACGTTATTTTTAGAATCGCTTTTTTGAGCTTTTTTTGAACTTATTTCGTATTCAAAAGTTGATTTAGAGTTTTGATAAGCAGCTTTAATAATTAACTTTTTTACACCGTTTTCATTGATAATATCAAAGCCTTTAGCATACTTAATTTCACTCTTTGAATGCGATGTACTAGCTGATTTAAGCACTTCTTTTTTGCAAGAGAATGAGCAGATTATAAGTAGTAAGAAGAAAAAATTAGAGGTCAATTTCATAATTGAATTTAAATATTAAACAAGATTACAAAAATGTTTTGTAAACTCAATTTATAAACTACATTTGTCTCGATTTTGGTTTTGATGTAAACCCTGTGTTGCATCAAATTAAAAGGGAATCTGGTTAAATTCCAGAACTGTTCCCGCAACTGTAAGCTACAAAGCTTGTAACTACTCTTTTACCACTGACATTTTTGTTGGGAAGGTTTGTTACAAGACGCAAGTCAGGAGACCTGCCACTTTCACGAGTTAAAAACTTTCGGGATAGAAGTTTATGTACTAATCTATTTTTGTACACAAAATTTACCTGATTTATTGTAAATCAAATTTATTCAAAATGAAAAAACAATTTATTATTGTAAGTGTTTTGGCATGTAGTCTTGTCAGCACAAATCTCTTCGCGCAAAAAAAAGCAAATGAGAAAGAGAATGTAGAAACGTTAAAAGAAGTTGTGGTAACAGCAACAAAATTCAATTTAAAAAAAGAAAATACAGGAAAAGTAATTCATGTAATTACGCAAAAGCAATTGCAACAAAATACAGGTAAAACTGTTATTGAGATTCTAAACACCATTTCAGGGATAGACGTTAGAGGCGTAAATGCAAATCCGTCAGAACCTAGAAGTATTAATATTAGAGGAGGTAGAAGTAGACAAGTTTTAGTGCTAATTGATGGGGTGCCTGTTACAGATCAGTCTGCAATTAATCAAGAATTCGATTTACGTTTATTAGCAGTAAGTCAAATAGAAACCATTGAGATTTTAAAAGGAGCTTCTTCTACATTATATGGCTCTGGTGCAGCAACCGCTGTTATTAACGTAATTCTTAAGAAGGCTTCTAAAGATTCTGTTTCTGGTTCTTTTGAAACTAGTTTTGGTACCAATAATTCTACAAAGTCGTCTAACAGTGGTTTAGCAGATAAAAATCAGAATATAAATTTAAACGGAACTTTAGGAAACTTTAATTTCTTAGCTTCTTTTAGTATTACAGGAGTAGACGGCATGTCTTCAGCAAAAAGCACCACAAATACAGTTTTTGAAAATGATAGTTTTTATTCTAAAAACGGATTGTTGAAATTAGGATATAAAGTCAACAAAAAAGTAAGCATTGGAACCTTTTTAAATTTTGATGAATTTGACTACGATTTTGACGCTGGTGCATTTTTAGATAGTGCTGTAAATACAGGAAGTCAAGAACAATTTAGAGTCGGTATTCAGCCTAAATACACTTATGCGAAAGGGCAAGTTTATTTGTTAGCTTCAGTTAATTCTGTAAAAAGAGATTTAAATCAATTCAACTCTTTTTCAAGTAGCTTAGACAGCTATCAATTTAACGGTAGAAGTATCAATTTAGATTTGGTAAATAAATATGAATTTTCGGATCAATATCAATTAATAGCAGGACTTAATTACCAAGAGCATAGCAATAATACCGTTACGCCTTTTGGAACTATTGAAAAAGACGTTGCTAATTTTAATACTTTAGATCCGTATGCTAGTTTTGTTTATATCTCTGATTATGGGTTGAGCATAAATGCTGGTGGACGTTTAAATATTCATAATGTATACGGAAATCAGGCTGTTTATGATGGGAATTTAGCATATTCAATCCTAAACAATGAGACTGCAACTGTAAAATTATTAACGTCTTACGGTACTGCCTTTATTGCACCAAGCTTGTACCAATTATATGACGGTTTTTCAGGAAATATAGATTTGAAGCCAGAAACAAATGAAACTTTTGAAGCGGGTTTTGATGCGACTTATCAAGATTGGATTCAGTTTGATGCAGTATATTTTAATAGAAATGAAACGGATGCAATTATTTTTGATAGTGCTAGTTTTAAATATGGTAATGGTTCTTCTGATGCAAGTGGTTTTGAAGCAACAACGAAATTTATGCCAACTTCACTTTTAACTATAAATGCTTCTTACACCTATATAAATAGAAACAAATTAGAAAATTTTAATGATTATATTCCAGAAAATAAATTGGTCTTAGGATTAGATGTGGTACCCTTTGAGAACGCATTTTTTAATTTTACTTATAGAAATGTGGGTGAAAGAACAATTTTTGACAGATATGGTTCTTTTGGAACTGCTGGAGATGATGTTGTTTTAGAAAATTACCAAGTGTTAGATTTCATGACAAATTATAAAGTTTTAGGAGATACAGTAACCTTTTTTGCTGCTGCAACTAATATTTTAAACAGAGATTATGACGATATCTTGGGATATGCTACAAGAGGAGCAAATTATAAAGTAGGAGTGCGATTACAATTTTAGATAGGGAAGAAGGCTAAAAAGAGAAAGAGAAAAAACGCTATTTGTTAAAATGTAACAAATAGCGTTTTTTATTACAAGAGTTTACGCACTTCATTTTTAATAAAGTCGATAGCAGTTTCTGTCGGTGGCGTGGATTTTGAATATTCTATGAGCATTTTTTCACGAAAATCGTTTGCTGAAGCAGCATTTTGCGCAATTTGTTTTAATTTGTTTATAACGGCATTTTTTGCTGCATAAATGGCGGTCCAAGTAGCTTCAGAAATATAAATTTGTTGCACTAAATTGTGTGCAAATTCTTGTTCTATATTTGCAATTAATAATTGTAAATAATCACTGGTGTTCTCGGAAATTGGCGGAACACGCAGTAACATTTTTACGGGGTTTATTCGGTCACAAAGTAAGAGTAAACGCTCACAAGCTTGCAATTTTATAGGCAATCCTTCTTTTTTTTGTGCCGCTAATACTTCTAGTTTTTTTTCAGAATTTTTATGTTTGACAAAGCCATTAAACATATAATAAGCGACTAAACCTGTTATTGTTGCAGGTAAAATATATGCAATACTTTCTAATATTTTAGTTTCCATGTATTCGTATTATTACACAAATGTACTTTTTTTAAGTGAAAAACTTGTGAATAAAAAAAGAGCAATCAATTCTTTATCACAGTTAGAATTCTTAAATTTACGCTTTAAATACTTCAAAAAAACAACTCTTGAACAGTTACTTAGATTCTTTAAACGAAGCCCAAAAACAAGCCGTTTTACAAAAAAATGGCCCAATGATTATTATTGCTGGTGCGGGTTCTGGAAAAACACGTGTATTAACCTATAGGATTGCACATTTAATGAAGCATGGTGTAGATTCGTTTAATATTTTATCGCTCACATTTACAAATAAAGCAGCAAAGGAAATGAAAGCAAGAATCGCTTCTGTGGTTGGTGCAAGTGAATCAAAAAATTTGTGGATGGGAACTTTTCACTCGGTTTTTGCACGTATTTTGCGCTCAGAAGCAGATAAGCTAGGTTTTCCAAGCAACTTTACAATTTATGATACACAAGATTCTGTTCGTCTGATAAGTTCGATTATTAAAGAAATGGGGCTAGATAGGGAGCGGTATAAGTCTAAACAGATTTTAGGTCGAATTTCTTCTTTTAAAAATAGTTTAGTTACTGTAAAAGCATATTATAACAGTGCCGATCTACAAGAAGCAGATTTGCATGCAAGCAGACCAAAAGTAGGCGAGATTTATAAAAATTATGTAGATAGATGTTTCAAGGCAGGTGCAATGGATTTTGATGATTTATTGTTAAGAACCAATGAATTATTGGCGCGGTTTCCAGAAACTTTGGCGAAATATCAAGATCGTTTTCGCTATATTATGGTAGATGAGTATCAAGATACAAATCATTCGCAGTATATTATTGTTAGAGCTTTGGCAGATAAATTCGGGAATATTTGTGTTGTTGGAGACGACTCTCAAAGTATTTATAGTTTTAGAGGTGCCAACATTCAGAATATTTTAAATTTTCAGAAAGATTATCCAGACGTAAAAACATTTAAATTAGAACAAAATTATAGGTCTACAAGTAATATTGTAAATGCAGCTAATTCGGTAATTGCAAAGAATAAAACGAAGTTAGATAAAGAAGTTTGGACCAGTAACGATGCTGGAGATGAAATTAATGTAATGCGAACTATTTCTGACGGTGAAGAAGGCCGTTTTGTGGCGCAATCCATTTGGGAAAATCAGATGAACCATCAATTAAGTTTAGATAGTTTTTGCGTTTTGTATAGAACAAATTCTCA
>ENA-ORXF01002071-ORXF01002071.1-marine-metagenome-genome-assembly--contig:-NODE-2071-length-12241-cov-7.607695_pt1 | contig 12241 bp, 18 predicted proteins | sample MGYA00237864_ERZ511476 | MGnify/ENA primary metagenome ERZ511476 (study PRJEB26306, sample SAMN06343908) | marine metagenome | isolation source: coastal waters | place: Atlantic Ocean: West Antarctic... | reverse complement strand
GTCAAAGAAGAAAAAAGACAATTAAAAGACCCTAAGAAAGAAGCAATGGTTATGAAAGTAAAAGATTCTGGTAGTATACAGGTTATTGATAAGAAAGATTTAGAAAAATATCTAAGAAAAGGTTACATACAAGTAGAAGATAACATACAAGAAGCACTCAAAATTAATTATGTTCTTGTTGATACCTCTAAAAATAACGAAGTTATTGCTATGTCTAATGATGAACAAGGTGTTAAGGATTCTATGAGAACAGCAACCCTACCACCATTGAAAGTAAAAAATAAATCTTCTTTAAAAATTGTTAAATTAAAAAGACCTAAAGGTGATAATATGGCAGGTAAATTAATAGGAGAACCTTTAAAATCATGGGGTGAAGAAACAGACATACAAGAATCAGGACATACTGATGTGGCATCTATGAAAACACAAGTACAGATTGCTACAGATGCATTACAGAAAATGAATACAGAATTAGGAAAACTAAGTGATGAAGAAGACCTTCCCACATGGTGGACAAACAAAGTTTCAACAGCAGTCAGTAAACTAGATGGTATGGCTGACTATATTGGTGCGAAACAAAACATGGGGAAAACAATGAAAGAAGAATATAAAAGTTTAAATGAATCAGCCATTGGTTGTTTACAAGCAGCGATGATAGATAATAATAAAAGTTTAAAAAAAGAAAGTAAAATGGGTGAACTATTCTTAGACATGCAAATGGATGCACAAGAAATGGATGAAAGAGAGTTTATTAAAGTATACACTAAAAAAGGATTCCAAGCTGCAGAAGTAAAAAGTCTGTATAAAGAATTTAGTGAAGAAGTAGTGAAAGAAGATAACATAACAGAAGAAACTGTATTTGTAGTAAGATTTGAAAAAGAAGGTATGAGATTTGCTACACCATTTCATAATATGAAAAATGCAAAAGATGGTGAGAAGATATTGAAAAAGTCATCTGGTGTTAGTAATATTACTATAACAAAGGATGTATTAAAACCAGGCATATTTTTAAATAATCCTGTGAAAGAGGGAGTAATAGTAAAAGAAGAAAATTTATCTGTAAATTTAATGGAATTTGATGGTACTATAACCATTGATACGAAAAATTCTAGTATCTCAAAACAACTTGCTTATCATTTAAGATATGACTTACCTAGTGAATTTGATGTCCCATTAGAAATGGATGGTGGAGAACAAGGTGACACACACTTCTTTATGTCGCCTGATATGGATAACAGAGATGTAAAGAAATTTGCGGCATATTTAAAGAAAAAATATGGAAATTCAATAAAACTACAATTAGAGGGTGTTGAACAAGTGCAAGAAGTATTAGATAACAGTTTAATGGCACAGGCAACTAGAGTAATATCTCAAACTGCAATCAAAGAAAAACTAGACCCTCTTGATGTAGATAATGTAGCAACACAAGATGATAGAAAAGCAGCTGATAAGAATATTATTATTCAGTTGAGAAGAGCTCAGGATATGAAAGGAAGAGCAGATGTTACTTTTAAAGATAATCCTAAGAAAAAGGTTAAGATAGATATAAACATTATAAATAAAGCATTAAATATGTTTGATTCTATGAAACCAAACGATAAAATTAAAATGCAAACAACAATCGGTAAGTCATATAGAGATTTACTCAATACTGTAAAAAGAGGAAGATAAAAAGATGAAATATTTTGACACAAAAAAAGACAGTCTTGAAGAAGCAATCTCAAAGGCTATGAACTCAGGTAATAGACCAAGTGCTGCTGATTTAGTAGCTGAAGGTGGAAAGTACTTAAAGTACTCTGATTTACTTTTACAAAAAGGTAGACTGATGGCGAAAAACCAAAGTACTGCTATGATTGATAAAGAGATTAAAAAAGAAATGGGGAAACTTGGAATAAAAGAAAAATTAGACCCAGTTGGTAAAGCAGATGGCGATATTGACAATGATGGTGATAAAGATTCTTCAGACAAATATCTTGCAAAAAGAAGAAAAGCTATTTCTAAAGCAATTGCAAAAGATAAAAATGAAGAACTAGAAAAAGATGATGAAACAAGTGTAAAAAAAGTTATTAAAGGTCTGAAGAAAGCTGTAGATGCACATAGTGGTCAAGTTAAATCTTTAACAAAAGATATACAAGATGAAACTGACTTAGAAGAAAAAACTGCAAAAGATGTTGATGAAACTCTAGACAAAATTAGAGAAGCAAATGTTGGGAAAGGAAGAACTATGAGAAATATTCTTGCTGACATTTGGAATATGGGTGAGGGTAAATCAGTTTTTGATAAAGAAGAAAAATTGAAAAAGGAAGAAGAAGATGAAAAAGGTTCTTCTAAAACTATGACAGGAAAGAAAGCTACTAAAGTAGAAATTGAACCTGAAGTAAAATGAATGAAAGACATAAGGGAATTGACAAAGGTAAACGAAGAAAGTTTACCTAAATTATATTGTGATATGGACCAAGTCCTTGTGGCTTTTTTGTCTGGTGTTAAAAAGATAACAGGACAAGATTTTGAAAAAATGGATAGACAAACTCGTTGGAATAAAATTTCTAACACTAAAGATTTTTGGGCAAACTTAGACTTTATGCCTGGGGCAAAAAGACTAGCTCAAAGGATTGAGAAGTATAACCCATACATATTATCGGCTTTTACTGATAAAGATTCATCATCTAAAGCTGGTAAGTATAAATGGATACAGAAGAATGCTAAGATTCCAAAGTCACAAGTAATACTAGTGAAACGGGAACAGAAACAGTCTTATGCGACTGATAATGGAGTGCCTAGTGTATTGATTGATGATTACATCAAAAACATAAAAGAATGGGAAAATAAGGGTGGTATAGGAATACATCACATAGATGTGAGTAAAACACTAAATGAACTCAAAAGATTAGGGTTCAAATAGTTATAAATACTGAGTAACAAACAAAGAAATTTGATTTAAATATATTTAATTAGGAGAAGAAAATGGCATTATGGGGAAAAACAACCAACTCTGAAAGCAGACCAAAATTCTTGCCAGTAGATTCTAACGCTTCAGGTTCTATGGGTGCTAGAGAGAATTGTATTGCACAACCTGGCGGTTGGGCTTTATCAGCAGGACTTGCTTCAAGTGGAAACGATAACACAGGCGCTCAACCAGAAATACTAGTATGTATTCGTGGTTTGGGTACAACAACATTACAAGGGGCAAATGTAATGTCTATAGATTGGACAGATGCAGCTTACGCTGATGCTGCCAACTTTGATATCACAGTAACCTTTGATGAAAAAGTAACAGTAACTTCTGCAGCTTTATCTGCAAACCAAACAGTTACAAACAAAGCATACATTCTATTATCTAGAGTGGGTGCAACAGATATGGTACAAGACAGTACAATTGCTGCTCAATACCTATCTGGTACAGGAACTAACCAATTAGTATTCAGAGGAAAACTACAAGCTGCTGCAGCTGGATTTATTTCATTTAGTGGATTAGGTCAAGGTGCTGGTGACGACCATGTTGCTATCGTATTAGATGGTACTGCAACAATCGTTGAAGAAGGTGGTGATAACATCTGTAAACTTCGTCTAGAATCAGGTGCAGCAGAATCTGCTGATGTTGGACAAGGTGGTGATGGTATCATAATGAACTCTACTGCTGGTGCAGTTGCAACAGTTAATGGTGCTCTTAGTGAGGCTACAACATTAGTTGTAGATGCTGTTACAGGAACACTTGCAGTTGGACAAGTAATTGTAGTTAAATCTGCTGCTGGAACTAACATTTCAGATGTCGCTGGTGATACTGGTATTTCACAAGACAATACATTAACAATTACAGCAGTTGCATCACAAACAAGTGTTACAGTAAGTGAAGCAATCACAGTTGCAAATGATATAGTAATACTTGCAATGACAAATGGTGGTTCTGACTTATTAACTGAATCTCTAGAGATGAAGTTTGAAGGTGTAAATGGCGAAACAGATGTTACAGGTCTAACAAGAACTGGTGACGATTCTGAAGTAGTGATGATATTAGAAGATGCATCACAAGAAACAGGGTCTGATAAACTAGTAATGAATGGTACAGATGGTGATTCTGCTAACGCAAATGATGACATCCTTGTAGAAGATAAAACTTCTAACATTGCAATGTTCTCACAAGTGGGTAGTGCAAGTGGAACATCTGATATTCTTTCTGGTGTAACAACTACATAATTGAGATAATATAGAGGGAACTTAATTGTTCCCTCAAATATCTTGTATAAATAATAAGTAATATATAATAATTGGAGTATATAATGGGAAAGAAAGTAGCAACTATTGAAGTTGAAAATTTAGAAAATAAGATTAAAATTCTAGACGAAGATATAAATAAAGTTAATAGTAGATTAGTCGAAATAGAACGAGATAAAGTTAAGACAATTGCAACCTTAAACGCTTTACAAGGTGCAAAACAACAATGTGTTAACTTAATCACAGAATTACATAATGATGATGACCAGTCAAATGGTTCTAGTGATGACAGCTAAATACTGTCAGTAACATTCCCCTAATACATATGGGGTTTATATAACCGAGTAAGAATTAAGTAATTCGAACTCACAACAGGAGAAGCCAAATGGCAGATAAGAAAATAACAGCACTGACTGACTTAAGTACAGGAATTGCTGGAGCAGATTTACTTCACGTAGTAGATGACCCAACAGGAACACCTATTAACAAAAAAGTATCTGCAACAAACTTTATCAACAACTTACCTTCATTCATAGGATTCAGTAACTCAACAGAAGATATTTCTTCTGCTGCTCAAGCTGCAATCTCTGTTGCAACTGCAATTACATTCCTAGAATCAACAGGAACAAACGTAGCTACAACACTTGCTGATGGAACAGTTGTCGGTCAAATCAAAATAATCGTACACGATACAGCTGGGGGAACATCTGAGTTCACACCTGCTGACGTATTAGGTTTTGTTGATGCTGACTTTGCAAATGCTGGTGATACATTAACACTTATGTGGACTGGAACTAAATGGGTGGTATTAGCCTCTCATGCAGCTGGTGCCGATACTGGTGTTGCTGAGGTAACAGCGACTGACTAATACTCAGTAGTTGATTATCGTTTCATAGCAGAAGCGTATAGGATTTGGGGGGGTTCATTCCCCCCAAGTTTTTAATTAAGGAAAAGAATTATGAAAACATTTAAAAAATATATTAAAGAAGCTACTGGTTTTCCAACTGGCCCTGTTGGCGAAAATCCAAATAACTTGGCGGGCGAGGTAACAGATACATTAGGTTCTGATGTATTTAATCCACAGAATTTAAAAAGAATAAATGCTATCATAGGTTCGATTGCTAACATGGAATATATACTTCCTGAACACGCAGTTGAAAGACTTAGAGGTTCACTAGCGAAGATACACATAACATTTCCAAAACCACCTACAATGGAAGGAACAAGTGGTCAGTTTGATTTACCAATAACCTTATTTGGTGGAAGATATGGAAAAACTGGTCAAGAAGCACCAGAAGAAATAACTAATGATGACGGCATTTCACACATGGTTGAAGGTGGATTATCACTTAAACTAAGATATGAAATGATGCCTAATAATAACTCTTGTAAAATATTTGCAAAGATTGAGTAACTATGTACGAAAAGATAACACCTCAAAATGTTGTCATGTACGCAATACATAATTATGACAACCCACAATGCGAGGGTGAAAAAGAGTTTGAAGATGATTTAAAAAGATTTAAGTATATCAAAAGATTACTTAGACGCTATTATGACACAGGTGTCCTAAAAGAAAGACTTCTACTCAACCACCTCATTGTTTTAAATAATGTATTCAGTACAGAAGCAGCTAACACACTACTATTGTATAAAATTCAGACTAACTATTGGCCTGCATTAAAGTCATTTTTAATCTATCTAAATAGTATAACGGAGAATGAATTAACAGAGATAGAACATGATGAAAGTGTTCTTGAAACATTAGGAAAGATATAATGGGTAGAGCAATAGATTTATTTGTATCATATAGATTTTTAAAGTTGTTAACAACACCTTTTGAAAAGACTGATGCTTATAAACTAGGAATCATTGATAAGAAAGGTCATAGAATTTTAAAAAAAGATTCTACTAAACCTGAAGTAGAGTTAGCGACATCCCAACAACAAAGTTCATACACAATATTACACAAACTAGTATTCAATATTAAGAAACTATTCCAGAAAGTGCCTGGCTTAAGAACAAAAGTTGGTACATATGCAGCTGCATTATTCCTATTAAAAGACACATTTAAAGAACATGTGCAAGACCCAAACTTTTTTGAATCAGAATTAGTCAAGTATTTAAAAGAAAATAACATAGAATTTGATAATGAAATATCTGAGGAAGTAGTAGGGTTTGGAGAGATTTTACCCAAAGGTAACTATGTTCTAGTTAACGATATACTAAATAAAGAAGATGAAGAAATATCTGCAACAAAAGGAGATTTGGTTATGACTTTTGAAGACCAGTCACCAGTAGATACAATACTAGGAATAGACATATTCCCTGTAATACATATTGCTTCAGGAGAAAAAATATTTGTAAGTTTAGAGGACATCAAAAATGAGTAAATGGAAAGAAATAGAAACATACACAGAGAGTAAATCTGTGAATGAAGGTAAATTCAATATCAACAGAAAGCAAGCACAGATGATTCTTGACTTGAAATCAGATGAACTGAAAAAAATGCAATTTCTTGCTATGTTAGATATTGATAAAGATGAACTTAAAATATTAGCTAAGCAAGACCCATCTATTGTAAAAGCAATAGGTAAACAGGGTGGAAGTTTTCGTACATCAATGGTAAGAAAAAGAGCTAACGAAGAAGTAGAACTTGATGAAAAAGAAATAAAATATGATGGTAAAGGTCCTGTAAAAATGTCTAAGAAAGAATATGACAAAATTAATAAATTTAGAAAGGGTTCTATTAGGGGAGATTTATATGTAATGGCAACAAATCCTAAAGGATTTAATGTCCTTGTGCCTGTAATATTTGAAGAAGTTGAGATACAAGAACAATTTAGTACTGGTATGATTGATAAACTTAGAAAAGCATATGGCCCGATGAAAGGTAAAAAGATTGTACCTGGCCCGTTAATGAAAACATTTGATAAAATTGATAAAAATAAAGATGCTCTAATTCAATTATATAAAGCAGACATACCTTTTGTTAGTCAAATGGCAGTTTCAAGACTTATTTCAAAACACAATATGAAAGGTAAAGATATTAATAAACTTAGAGAAGATGCACCAACTAATTCAGTAGCAGGTGGTGGAGTAGATATGAATCCTACAGGGTTATCTAAAAAGAAAAAAGAATTAGATGGTAGAACAAAAGAATATAAGATACATGCAAATAAACTTACGGCACAAAGAGAGAAAAGATTGAAGAAGAAAGAAATGATAAAAGGTAGTTTTGTGAAAGAGGTTGTTGAATCTATTAGTAAGTTTGCTAGAGAAGAATTTATTGAAGAAGATAATGTAGATATTCTAAGAGATATTGTTAAAAGAAAACAAGCTAAACCTATAAAACTTAAAGATGGTCAAATGAAAATAGATATGCAGTCTGCTAATGCTATAATTAAAAATTTAGTAGATGCCCCAAAAAATATGATGAAAGATGAAACTCGTAAAAAAGTTATGAACATTATTAATAAAGGTAACAAAACACAATTTCTACGATTAATAGACATGTTATACAAATAGGATTCAATTATGAAAACTTTTAAAAAATTTAATAGTGTGTTAACAGAAGCAAAAAATTCTATGACTGTCAAGCTTGACAAAAGCACAATGTTACAATTTAATAACAAGGTTGAATACATGGGTCAAGAATATGAAGTTTTTGATTTTGTATCTAAACAACATGTTAGATTAGCAGATTCAAAAGGTGTGATTAAACATGAACTTCCTAAACAAGAAATAGAAAGTGCTTTTAAAAAAAGAAAATTTAAATTTTTGAGTAGTAGATAATGAAAACTTTTAATATGTTCACAGAAACTTATGGTCATGCACCTCTACACAGAACAAGTACAGGGCCTGGCATGGGTCAATATGTGCCTACTGCTGATTTGAATGCATCTAAGAAAAAGAAAAAGTTAAAAGAGTCACCATTAAAAATGAAATATGATGATGCTATAGATGTAGTGTTTGATAAAGTTAGAGAAGTTATTAAAAAAGATTTAATGAATGGAAAGGTTGATGCACTTAATAAACTTGCAAAAACTGTAAAAATAAAAGTAAGTGATAATGATAATGGAACTGGTAGAAATATAGTAACCCTTAATCAAGAATTTACTAGTGAATCAACTAAATCAACAAAGGAGTAAAGTTATGTTTGGTATATTAATAGAATCAATAAAAGAAAAAGTAGGTGAGTTATCATCTTGGTCTGGTGGAATGTTTATTGGAACAGGAGTACTAATTATGATTGGTAGTCCAATACTTCACCTAGTTGCCTATGGCACAATTATCTATGGTGTTTATTTAATTCTCAAAAAAGGTTAAAAATTATGTTTGGTAATGTTAAAGTGATAATCATGGCGGTAATATTCATTGGCATCTCTGGTGTTGGTGTGTACGTTATGAAACTTCGTTCTGACAATGCCATCTTACATGCGAATCAAATTCAATTAGAATTATCAATCGAATCACAAAAACAAGTGATTGCAAAACAAAAAGAAGACTTTAGTAAAATTCTTGAAGCAAACAACAAGATGAATACTTTAGTCAATAATCTACAAAAAGATATTAATGCACTTGATAAAAGATTTAACAAGGGTGCAAGAGATTTTGGAAAACTCGCAAATGAAAAACCAAAACTTGTAGAAAAAATAATTAACAAGGGTAGTCTTCGAGCAGGAAGATGTATCGAGATTGCTGGTGGTTCACCTCTAACAGAGAAAGAATTACTTGCAACCAAGAAAAGTGAAATCAATACAGAATGCCCTTCAATAGCGAATCCAAATTATGTCATATATTAGTATCATATTATTAGCAGCTGTTTTGGGATTGAGTGGATGTAGTTCAATTAAGAAACTTGATATCTTTACAATGGAAGTTGAAAGACAACCTCTTGATTTAGATAAACCAACAATTCAACAATTAGAAGAATTGAAATGGATAATCATTACATCTAAAAATGCTGAAGAAGTATTCAAAAAAATGGAAGAACAAGGACTTGACCCAGTTATATTTGGATTGAGTGACAAGGACTATCAGTTACTTGCTAAAAACTTTGCACAGATTAGAGCTCACATGATGAAACTAAACGTAATGATAGATGAGTACAAAGATTACTACGAATCAGATATTATAAATAAAGATAAAGAAAAACAAGGAGATAAATAATGGGTTCTTTTAACGGACTATTGGATGCAAAGTTCCTTCCACCAAGAAATTGGTCATTGGATGCACCACTTAAATTTAAATCAGAAACTCTTACTAAAGAAGAAAGAGAGATGTTAGTTGAATGTGGTATTCAAGTTACAAAGACAACAAGAACCATTACAGTACCAAAAGGTTATATTACAGACTTAGCTTCTGTACCTAGAGTATGTTGGACATTCATTGCACCTTTTGATTGTGCTAGAGCTGCAGTAGTTCATGACATCATGTATGAAAAAATAAATGGTGCATTTAAAAAAGGAATTATTGAATCTAAAAAAGAAAGAGAGTGTTACAGAAGTATAGCAGACAATATGTTTTTAGAAGGTATGAAATCTGCTCAACCACCTGTATCAACATGGAAAATACAATCTGCATATAGAGCAGTAAGATTGTTTGGTCGTTGGGCAATTAATAGTTCAGCACCTAGAAAAGGTATCTAAATATGTGGGAAACAATATTAGAAATGACTGATGACCGCTTGTGGATTTACACAGGTATTGTTGGAGCATTGTTTGGTGCTGCTTTTTTAGCATACTTTAAAGATACTACGTTAGGACTTTGGTGTTATTCTAAATTTGATTCATTCTTAGATATCATAGTTTATTATTTTGGTTGGACATGGTTTGAACAACAAGATGATGCATGGCGCAGAAGATATCCAATGATTACAAAAAAGATAGATGAATTAGAATCGGAGATTCAGAAGTTAAATAAAAAAGTTAGGAAGGGGTAATGACATGGCTGTTGCAAAAGACATTGAGTTAGATGTTGAAATTCTTAAAAAAGAAGTCAATGATATGAAAGTAATTCATGGTCGATTAGATACTGCTATTACAAAGATAACAGATGTATCTAACTGTATTAATCGCATGTTGGCAGTTCACGAAGAAAAGATATCCCAACAAGAAGAACAAACTAGCAGACAACAAAATGTATTTTCAGAAGATATAAGAGATTTACATTCCAGAATCACTACTAGCCAGAAAGAATTGACTACTTTAATGACAAAACAACATTATGAAGCAGAAAGTGAAATAAGAAGATTAAGAGAAGATGTTACATCTAGGGTGGGAGTTCTAGAAAGGTGGAAATATCTGATTATTGGGGGTTCTATAGTCTTAGGATTCATTACTTCATCATATATGAAACATTTTATGTAAATCCCTTGACAAATCCTGTCTGTTGTGTTAGTATAGACACAATGTATTATATTGACCAAAAATATCTATTGTTAGTATCATCACAATTAAAGCAATTTAAGAAAAAGTCAGATGGACTTTATAACTTTCGTTGCCCTTACTGTGGCGATTCTCAAAAATCTCAAACTAAAGCTAGAGGTTTCATGTTTCGTAAAGAAAACACAATGATATATAAGTGTCATAATTGTGGAGTTGGGGCTAGTTTTAAGAATTTTTTAGGACAAGTTGACTCTAAAATTAGTAATGAATATATACTAGAAAGGTACAAGAAAAAAGAGTTTGAACCTGACATGAGTCAGTTTAAAAAACCTAAATTTTTGAAAAAAGATTCATCACTGAAATCTATTATCAAAATATCAAAATTGGAGCATACACACCCTGTAAAGAAATTTGTAGAGAAAAGACAGATACCAAGTCATACTCACCACGAATTGTTCTTTGCTCCAAAATTTTATGAATGGGTTAATTCTTTAGTACCAAATAAGTTCTCTAGTCTAGGTGGTGACCACCCAAGATTAGTGATACCATTTTTTAATGAACAAGGTAAAATGTTTGCTTTTCAAGGAAGAGCATTTGGGAAAGAGATTCCTAAATACATAACTATAATACTGGATTCAGAGAGAGATAAGATTTATGGTCTTAATAATGTAGATTGGAATAAAAAAGTCTATGTTGTTGAAGGCCCGATTGACAGTTTGTTTTTAGAAAATTGTATTGCAACAGCTCAATCAGATTTAAGAATTAGAAATAAAAAAGATAATATAATTCTTATCCCTGATAATGAACCTCGTAATCATGAGATAGTAAAACAGATTGGTAAATTTATAGATGATGGTTACTCTGTAGTCTTATGGCCAGAGTATGTAAAAGAAAAAGATATTAATGAAATGGTAATCTCTGGTAGAACAATGACAGAGATAAAAACAATTATAAATGAACATGTGTATTCTGGCATTGAAGCCAAAACACAATTTGTTTTTTGGAAAAAGGTAGAATTAAAAAATGAAAAAAACATATCTCGGAATCAGTATAGAAACAGATAAAGACAAATTACTTTCGAAACAAGCGGCTAAATTATTAAAAGATTATTATTGTGTAGATGGTGAAGATTCACCACAGATGGCATTTGCTCGTGCTGCTAAAGCATATTGTTATGGTGATACAAAATTAGCTCAAAGAATTTATAATTATGTTTCTAATAAATGGTTTATGTTTGCATCACCTGTATTATCAAATGCACCTAAACCAAATGAGAAAGTAAAGGCATTACCTATATCATGTTTTCTTTCCTATGTACCAGACACCCTCGAAGGTCTAATTGAACACACTTCTGAATTAAGATGGTTATCAGTTAAAGGTGGTGGTGTTGGTGGACATTGGTCAGATGTTCGTTCAGTATCAGATATCGCTCCAGGCCCTATTCCATTCCTACATACAGTAGACGCAGATATGACTGCCTATCGACAAGGAAAGACTAGAAAGGGGTCTTATGCCGCCTATATGGATGTTTCACACCCTGATATAATGGAGTTCTTAACTGTAAGGATACCAACAGGAGATGTAGGTAGAAAATGTCTTAATATACACCATGCTGTCAATGTGACAGATGAATTTATGAC
>ENA-ORXF01002070-ORXF01002070.1-marine-metagenome-genome-assembly--contig:-NODE-2070-length-12255-cov-4.343406_pt1 | contig 12255 bp, 15 predicted proteins | sample MGYA00237864_ERZ511476 | MGnify/ENA primary metagenome ERZ511476 (study PRJEB26306, sample SAMN06343908) | marine metagenome | isolation source: coastal waters | place: Atlantic Ocean: West Antarctic... | reverse complement strand
AGAAGAACGAATATTTAATTTAGGCTATCCCCCTGCAAATGGTAAAGATTGCGTGCCAAGTTTTGTCTGGGCATTGCGTGAACGAACTGGAATAGAAAATGTCTATTATGAATATAAAGATAAGGATAATAATACCTGCTTCTATATTAGGAGGTATGAGCCTTATGATGATGGCAATCCTACTGCTAAAAAGAGAATTGTCCCCTATTCATATGATTTAACTACTGCTACTTGGGTCCAAAAAGCATGGACTAAAGACAGATCCTTATTTCGTGAACATCTATTAAGAGACGGCAATACTGTATTAATTGGAGAGGGAGAAAAAACAGTACTACAAGCTGCAAAACATTTTCCAGATTATGATTGCATAACTTGGAGCGGTGGTTCTAAAGCTGTCAGCCTATCTACATATGAAGCTCTAAAAGATAAAAAAGTAATTCTATTCCCCGACAATGATAAGCCAGGAGTTGAAGCTGTCCATGAGATTGCAAAAATTTTAATTGAACAAGATATTACAGACGATGTTCATATAGTTAATATACCAAAAGAATTTCCCGAACGTTGGGACCTGGCAGATCCAATAAACATACCAGGATATACTTATCAGGGGCTACTAGACAGCTACAAAGAATATGATGCCGATGAGTATGTAAAGATCTGGGAAAAAATTAATAAACGAGAAGATAAGAAAATAACCAAAGCAACTGCCGCTACTATCTCAACAGAGTATTGTTATGTTATGGCAAATGATATGTTTAATAAAATTGGTTCAGCAGAATTTTATAATCATAGTCAGCTAAATAACTTTCATAGTCATTTAATTAAAGACGCAACACTTACAGACTTGATGCTTAATAATGCAGAATTTGCAAAAGCAGAAACCTTTATAACTAGTGCTAAATTTAAACCTGGAATATTAGATATTACTAAACCAGGAATAATCCCATTAATTAGCAGAGGTAAAGTATTAAATATTTATATCCCCAACCATCTAGCAGCAGTTAAGGGTGATGTTAAATTTCTAATTGATTTCTTTATTTGGTTAGTGGGTAGAAACAAATGGAAAGTTATTGAAGAATGGATTGCCTATAATATCCAATATCCTGGAGAAAAAATTAAATGGTCACTAGTAATAGTCTCAACAATTGAGGGTGCAGGTAAAGGATTGTTAGTTAGAATAATTTCTCAAATACTTGGTTTTGAAAATGTGAATGAAAATGCTAATTACAAACACCTAGTCAACACACACAACACTCTACTCATTGGTACACAAGTTTTGGTCCTTAATGAAGTATCGCTAGGAGATTTTAAAAGTAAAGCGGAGGGAACAAATGCTCTAAAAAATTTTATAGCTGATGACTATTACTCATGTAATTTCAAAGGTAAGCCGATGGTTAAACTGCCAAACTTTACAAACATTATAATTCTATCCAATGATGTGACAGTAGTACAAGCTGCTAACGGAGCTAGAAGATATTTTTATTCTAATATTACTAGAACAGAGGAAGAATTAATAAAGATTACAGATGAGGGATTTTTTGAGAAAGCCTGGAACTTTGTTGATAGTGATGCAGGCGGTTCAGCATTAATTAATTATTTTAAGAATGAAGTTAAAATAACTGATGTAAGTATATTTAAAAAGAGAGCGCCTATCACAGCAGATCTAATAGAGCTGCAGGAACAGTCAAAACACCCATTAGAGAAAAAACTTGAGCATGATCTAACTAGAACTGATTTAGACAATAGAAAAATATTTAATCATAAATTCTGTGGATTAATGACATTTAATGAGTTGAATGAAAAATTAAGTACAAGCAATAAGGATGCAACAGAGCAATATAAATGGGGGAGTTTTGGGGATGATGCGATATACAAATTTCTAAATCACAACGCCACTAGATGGAATGACGGCGCAACTACCAGACAAGTAAGCATAAGAGGTTTTAGACAAAGGTTTCATCTATTAGATGACAGCAGATGCCCGCTTCCAGGAAAAAGCTATAAAGACCTTACTCCAAAACAAATAGAAACTATTTATATAAAATACGAAACAGTTGTTGCAGCAATTGATGGAGAAAAAGCTACTCATGCAAATGCTATTCTAGGAGAACCTAGACTTGTGGTTGAGCTTAAAGATAAAATTAACAGATGGTGTCAATCTGGAAAATATGGGGAAGTGGAATACCAAGGCAGACAACCATTAGAAGTATTTAATGGTTTAATAGCAAGTACAGAAGAAACAAACCACAATGATCAATTTACTGTAATTAATATAATCAAAATGAGAGCTGCCATAGCAACTGGTGTTAGATCGCCAGAACAAATACTTGATGCCATTATAAAAGAAACAGACGCAAACACTTCAATTGCAGAATATGCAAAAGAGATAGGAATTCGTGAAACAAATTTCTAGAAAACAAAAAGGTAGAAAACTACAAGTCTTGTTAAGGGATAAATTATTAAAAGCATTCCCCCACTTACACCCCGCAGATTTAAAGGTTGGTAAAAATGGATCTAACGGAGAAGATTTAAAAATTAGTAGGATCGCCAGGCGCCTGATCCCATATCAGTTTGAATGTAAGAACCAGGAAAAATTTAAAACATTATATCATTTCTGGGACCATTCCTGCAGACACGGAAAACATGAACCAGTTTTAGTAGTCAAACAAAATACCAGGAGAGCGCTTGCCGTAATTGACTTGGATGAATTCATAGATTTAATTAAATGATCAGACAACTCATGCAGCTCCCCACCCTAACGCTGCCTAGTCATAAAACTATTTTAGAAACTTTTTATTATTGCTCTCTAGTATTGATGAGTTGGTTGAGTTGGTTGAGTAGATGGTTTTTGTTTTATGTTATTTATTGGAGAAGCAATTCATGTTAAAATACTTTATAGCGTGCAAAAATGTGGACCACCTATTGTCCGTTGCAGCTACCTTAAATATGAAAAAGTTTGATAATACAGAATTGAATGACTACACACTTACTAGAGGAGAGTATGCCAAAGAGTTAGGTATAACACCAAATGCTGTCCGTATGCGGATGAGACATGGAAAATTAGATGGGCAATATAGATTTGATGGAAACAAGTTTTTATTTAAGGCGTCTGGCAGACCACGTGATTACATAGCAAATGACCACTCTAAAAATATTATACTGACCACCCCTAAAAAGAAATATAATAGGGGCAACCACTTCAAAGCTGATTATCCCAACCAAGCATTCAAGAATTATAATGAGTTGAAGATGTATAATAAAATTAAGAAAAATTTACCTGACAAAGTCTTAAATGAGATCAATCCAGAAGTTATTAAGGTAGCAGAAGAAAGAGCTAAAAAGAAAATAGATGATTTACAAAAAAGCGCATTCACACCATTAAAGGATTATGGCGGTCCCGTAAGTATGAGATATCAATCATATGATCGTGAGCGGTTTAAGGAGGACCTATCATCCTCTAGTTTTAACCCCCACCACAATAGAAACTATTATGATATGGGAGGTCATGATGATGGATCGGTAGAAGTTGATGTGTCCAGGAGCAGCAATAGAACCCCTACTTTTAAGAACAAGATTGAGGAAGAAGTGTACTATCATCCAAATAATAAAAAAAAATAATCCAAGGAGAAATAATGTCTGAACCTATGAAAAAATTTGATGTAAAAATGAAAGTTACCCATACCTTTGAAATGCAGTTTGAATGTGAAAACAAAGAAGCTGCGGAAGAACTTGCTATGAATGAATGGAATGAGGGCGAACTTGATGCAGAAATGGAAAATGATGAAACTGTTGAGTTTGTTTTTGAGAGTATAAACGAAGCTAGTTAAATTCCTGGTCCGCAGGTTAATGCAGCAAGTAAAGGCTCCGCCCCCGCTGCTATAACAGCTATAATTAATGCACGGACAATGACCATATTGATCGCTGATCGGGATTAGTTTATATTATTAATTAATAATACACTTTGCTCCTCCTGGTCTTGCCCAAGTATTGGGAGGAGTTTTATTTAGAATTGTGAAATTTGTGGACCCTTACAAACAGAATAACATTTCCTGCAAATAGGTCCTGAATTATAATTACCCTCTCCAAACTCCATAGTAATAGTAGCCTGGACTTCCTCGTGATCCCCACAGTTAATGCAACGATCAATAACTGGTTTTTGATAACCTAGATACTCATGTTTTTTTTCGTAATTTTTTTGCATAATATTTTTTCTTTCTAATAAATTTTTACAATATTTTTTTTAAAATAGATTCATTTTAATTGTTTTATCCACCGATTAGTTTTGAGTTCCTTTAACTCTGTGTATTAGAGTTATATAGCCTTATATTATACCTCCCCTAAACCTCTACTGGATCGTGTTTTAAACGCCCAAATCTCCACTCTAAAGCCTGCAGGACCCCTATTCTTATGTTCCCACGCCTACGGCAGTTGGCGTGGTACATAGCACACTCTGGTGTGCTGAAATACAACCTATACGATTCATTTATGTCCCATTTACCACGCTAAATAAGGGTTTCGTGGGAAATATTAATTGTTGTTAATGCTTATTCATTTGATTAGCCCTACGGATATGGGGGCTAGATGGGGGCAAGGGTATAATTATGTTGTGCAAAGAATACCACTTGATATGATGTATTATCGTTTAATGAGTAAGGTTATTTAGTTTATCTGTAAGAACTGGGACAACTAGTCCCAAACCAGATGCGCTACCAGGCTGCGCTACGCCCCGATTGAGGTTGTTATAGCGCAAACACTTACTAATTCAACGATTAAATGAAAGTAGAAATGACACAGAAAGTGAACATTAATAGATCCGTTTGGGGGCTAGTTGGGGGCAACACTAAAAATAATGACCCAATAGAACCAACACTAATAAGTCGTTCATTTTTAATTTGGGGGCAAGATTGGGGGCAAGATCTCCCACGCTTGGATCATGGGATCTCCACTCAAATACTAAAAGTTGTTTCTAATTTATAACCAACAAATGAAAGTGAGAATATAGAAATGAAAAAACAATTAAATGAAACAAATGAATTCTTAAAAAGATTAGGAATTAATTTAGATGAACAAGGCAGAGTTAAAATTGATGTAACAGTTTTAAAGAAATTAAAACCAATGCCTCATGGAAATTATTATAAAGCTGTTATTCTTAAAGACAGTAACCTTATGGGTTTCAGAGTTAGATGCAATTCTGGTGGGAAGATAACATTCCATTTTAGATTTAGACCGAAAGGTCAAAACGCTAACGGAAAACTGCATGATAAGCAGCATATATCTATTGGAGATTGGTATGATAATTCAAACCCAAAACAAAAAGATCTTATTGGATTAACACCCGCATTTGCTCGTAAGCTAGCAGAGGATATGAAGATCAAGATCCATAAGAAAGAGGATCCGTGGTCAATTGTCAAAGAAAGAAAAAAAGGTAAATCACTATTAGCGATCTATGCTGAATGGATAGAAAAAAGATTACCTAGTGCAAACTATAAAGCTAAATCTGTTATTGATTATAAGAGCAGATATAATTTGTATATTAAATGTAATGGTAAAGGTCCTAAACATAAGAACTTATATAGATCTAGTCCTGCTGCATTCGCAAAAATTAAGCAGCCAATTAAGGACCTAACAAAAGACGATTATATTGCCATACATAACGCTGTATCAAAGCACGCTAAATATCCCGCTAATAGATTAATTGAGGACCTGCGTCTGGTAGAAAAATATGCAATTGAAATAGGTGTATTGGATAAAAGAGTAGTCATGTTCAAAAAGAAAGAATTGAATAATGAGGTTGATAGACTTGATATAGAGGATCCATATGATGTAATTGAAATGAAGCGTTATAGATTGGCTGCATTAAGTCTTATCAAAGATTTTAGAGATGTTTATTTGATCCCTGCTCTATGTTTATTAGCTACTGGTTTACTTGGTGGTAGATCTAAATCTATGATGTTTAGTTTGAGATGGGACCAGATTAATTATGCGTCTAATACATTAAAATTTTTAGATACAAAAAATGGTAGCACCATAACTTTGGATTTTGATTATAGACTTAAAGCTATCTTGCGTATCATGTTGCAACATAGGCAGAAAATAAATCATAGAGATAAAAGATTTGCATTCGTGTTTCCTGCTGCATCTAAAATGTTTAAAACAAAACATATCAACGATCCCCGAAAAACACACAATAGCATCATTGAGCTAGCTAAACTAAAATATAAGTGCATTCACTTTTTAAGGCATTCATGGGCAACAAATGCGTTTGAAGCTACTGGAGATATTTTGGCTGTTAAAGAAATGGGTTGTTGGCAGGATATAAAATCTGTTCAAAAGTACATTCATGTAAGTACAAAGCTCCGTAAAAAGAGATTAAATCAGATGAGATTGCATATGAATAAAAACACCCATGTTGCTTAATTAGATCGTGGTAAATCAAAGCCCGTTCCAGTATATAAAGGAATGGGCAAGAATAAGTTTAGATTTAAAACGCTTACTGTTAGGGAAGCATTAAAAAAAGGTTTGCAGCCTTACAAAGATTTCTACCCACTTAAAAATAGTCAACCAAAAATTAAAAAAAATACCAAAAAAGATACTAGATCATTAATGGAAATAATGATGGATGATAGTCCGCTTAAATCTTGGGCGGATCTTGGTAATTGCGCTAAAGACTTATATGATACGCCTGGAGAGGCTTTATCTGTACTAGCTAGAGAAAGTATAAAACTAACAAAGGCTAATCCTAAAACTTTTATGTTATGTGAATTCCTAGAGAACGCTAAAAAATTAAAAGTTAATAAAGGTAAAAAATTTAATAAAATTATTGATGACCATTTAGAACAATGCTGTTCTTTTATAGAAGTTGATTATGATACTGTTGATATTCCTAAATCAGAAATGATTGTAGGACATAGAAATAAAAAGGTTAAATATAGCAGGCAAGACATCATAGATAGAGTTGTGACAAGACACGCAAATTTAGTTATTAAACAACCAGATAAATATAAAAATTGGTTGGTTGAGTACAGCCACACAGTTAGAAAACTGCTGAAATAAACTCCCACGCTGCTAGCCCCTACTACTGGTAAAAGTTTCCCACGTTTCATTCGTGGTATCTCATTAGATAGATTTAGGTAATTCCATAGTGTCTAACGGATCTATGGATAAAGATTTTAAATATGACAGATGGGCAGATGAAAAAGAAGCTGCCGATCACTTCAAAGTGAAGCCATCAACATTAAGAACCAGAAGATACAAACTGGGACATGACACACTAGAAGTTTGGACCAAATTTAACGGCAGGGTTTTATATGACCTTTATGCGACAGATCAAAAAATAACATAGGAATAAAAATGAGTTTTAACTTTAAGCACCCGTCTAGATATAAAAAAACAAACATCAATATTGATAAGGCAATTGTCTATCCAGAACGTGAATTAGATAAAAAAGGAATAATGGAACTAGCCTCTGAAACTGGTGAGGAAGAATTTGAATTAGATTTAACAACTGGATTGCTAGAAGAATTTAAAGAAGCATTAGAAGAAAATCCAGGATTAAAGTTTAAAGATTTTTTAAGCAGCAGACGACAGAATTTAAATGCAGGTGGTGTGACTGGAGATACTTTAGCTGAAAACTATGGAGATCTAATTGATAGTTGGGTCCGTAAGATTGATCTAGCTTCCCCAGATGAAAGCCTAACTGAATATATAAATCGTGTCCGTAAATCTGAAGCAAAGGCGGCAGAATGAAAATAAAAGAATACGATGAAATGTATAGTTATCTAACAAGAAGAAATGAAGAAAAAGCTAGTCAAAAACAATTAGAAAAATATGCAGCACAACCAGATAGTAGAGGTGTGTTCCAGGCTCTAGTTAAAGAGAATGAAGCTCAACGACTTGGAAACAAAATAATTGAGCCACTTGTTAAGTCAGAAGATATAGACAGATTAGCAAAAGTTTATCCTAAAAATGATGAGAAATTATTTGAAAACATTATAGATAATTTAGGTAAGCCGAAACCAAAGCCAAAACTTAAACCAAAAACTAAACCTTACTATTTAAATAATTTAGCTACTGGAGAATTAGAAAATGTTAATGCAGCAGACTGGAAGCCAAAAAAAAATAAAGATGGTTATCTAGTAGAGGCTACTCCTAAAATGGTTGGAGAGTTAGCTGAAAGATTAGAGAAGTCCCGACAGATGTCTGGATCAGATGGCAGATACGATAAGCCAATAATTAAAAAGAAAAAAATTCCAATAGCCGCAGCAGTTCCAGTACCGATGTCTAATTACAGTCAATACGAACCCCTACCCCAAATTATTAGAGATCCAGAAACTGAAAGACTAGCAGCTAACTTTAGAAAATTAGTTAGAGAAAATGAAGATGAAAAAGAGAGAAATAAATACGCTGGACTAGCAGGATTGATGGGAGAAGAATGAAAAATAAATATCAACTTGAATACTCAATAGATACCCATGAAGAAAATACAGTTAGGTTTTCAACTAGTATTGAAAGTCTAACAAATACAATTCAAAGAATGCAGACAACAATAGAAACAATGTCTGAAACCATAAAAGATAAATCAATAGAGAATAGAAAAATTGTCAAAGCCTACAACGAAATAATTAGAAATAGAACCGAAGTATTTAAAGAGGATTTAAACTGATGGCTGCTAATAAAAATAATTACAAATCAATTTCACTACACAAAATTACATACAAGTTAATTCAGGATCTAGGTCCGAAGATGGGTTTGTATGCGGGTAGTTCAGTACCCAGAATAATATCAATCCTAGCTGAAACCAAAGACGGAGAAATAGGATTTTTTGAGCGGCAAATTGAGAAGAGAATTTAACAGGGCAAAAATAACAATTAAAAGGAAAGTGTATTATTATGAAAACAGCAGCAGAATATCTTAAATTAAAACTACCTATAATTCCGTGTGGAGCATGGGTACCAAATAAAGAAACCAAACAATTAGAATATAAACCGAAAGCACCTAGAGTTAAGGCTTGGCAGAAAACAGACTTTAAAGAAGATGATTTTAAACCAGAAGATAATATTGGATTAAAGTTAAAAAATTTGTCTGATGTGGATATTGATAATCCTAGATGCCTCCCCTTTATAGAGCGTTATATAAAACCTTGTGGTGCTAAATTTGGTAGAGAAAAACAACAGCCAGGACACCATTTATTTAAAGGCAAAAGCATACATAGAAAATTTGTAATGCCAGACGCCTTTGAAAGTTATTTTATAGATAATCCTCATGGGGCAACACTAATAGAGTGTAGATCTGGAGAGGATAAACAGACGATAGTTCCTGGATCCTTTGTCGATGGCACTAAAGAAAATGAGGGAGTAGAAATTGTCTGGAACGACTTTGAAGATATAGCCCCTTATAATGGAGATCTATTAGCAGATGTTACTAAAGTAGCCTTTGCAACAGCTTGCGCAATCTTGTTTCCTAAAAGAGGCAGCAGAGCGGATTACACTTATGCAATAGCATCAATTCTAGCTAGATACACACAATGGGAAGATGCAGACATTGATAATCTTGTATTTGATATTGCAGAACTTGCAGCGCCTATCACTAAAGATAATCCAAGAAAATTAGGTTGTCATACTGGATTAGGTACTCACGCTAGAAAACAAATGGAACAGGAAGATGGAAAACTTTTTGGGTTTCCTAAACTAAAAGAAATATTGAACCTTGATGATTTCAAAGGATTGTATGCAATTTTTGCTTGGGTTGGTGTCAGACCTCCAAATGTAATGTTACAAAAATTAAAAGCAAAGAATGTGTATGTCGTGGATAGTAGTTCTATGTATGATGTTGAAACCCATGTTGAATTCAAAAAAGATGATTTTAACAACAGACATTTATTTTATTTTCCAGGTGGAGAAAAAAAGGATTTAGCATTCCAGAGTTTAATGAAAGATGCAGAATTCCAGTTAAGAATAGTACAAGGGCGTGCAGCACTACCAGGATATGAATATCCCATTGCAACAATTGATAAGGGGCATTTTTATTTAAAGCCAGGAAGATATTTAAACTTATATCCAGGACCCCCTATTGATCCAGTTAAGGGAGATTGTTCTGATTGGATAGATTCCTATAAGCTAATATTTGGGGACGCTAACTATGAAATTATAGAGCAGTATTATGCAGCCGTAATACAAAAAATGTTTCATTTTCTTAAAAAAGATCTGACAGATGCAGAAAGAAAAATTATTGGTCCTTTAAAAATTCAATGGGGACTTTTAATTGTAGGACCAGAAGGTACTGGTAAAAAAGGAATTGCTATGAGTTTACAACGAATAATTGGTCGTGATTTTGTAGATGCTAATGCCAGATATGATGAAATGATTAATAGTCATACTGAAACTATCTTAAATAAATTATTCATTTTTATTAATGAGGTTGTTGCTACTGGTAAGACAGATAAAAAATTAGAGATTAGTAACAAACTAAAACCGTTTTGGACGGATGAAGATTGTAAAATTAATCCTAAACATATTAGACCTTATAGATATTGGAATAACTGTAACGGGACCGCTTTAAGTAATGAAAAGGATTGTTTATATATAAGCAAGAGCAGCAGGAGATATTGTGTCATAGACCAGTATGTAAATCTAACTGTTCCAATTATTGAAAAGTTTGAAAAAGATGGAGTGTTTAAAAAGATTTATTCTGTGATTGATACGGATAAAATTCAACACCTATTCCACCACCTTTTATATGAAGTAAAAATAAAAGATTGGTCTGTTTATAATAGTGGTAGAGCGCCAAAAACGGATGCGCTACTGGAAATGCAGGATGATGCACAACACCCAACTATTAAAAGACTTGATAGGGCTTTAAAAACTAGATCAGCACCATTCAATAATAAATTTCCTGGTTTTTGTACTATGGATCAAATTATTGATTTCATTAAAGGTGTATGGAAACTTGATGTTAATGAAAAGTGGATAAAGACATGGTTATCCGAGGTTCATTTTAAATGGAATAATGGCAAAGAAACCAGACAAGGTATGTGTCCAGACGGATCTAGACCTCGGTATCACTTGCTAGAAGATAGTGATTTCTTACGGGGCTTAACAGAGGGGGAGCTTGGTACAGCCCCTGATATTTCAGTAGAGGTTTTTGTAGAAAGAGTAATGCAGGGATCTTTAAAAAATATGGAGCATAAGTCATGGCAAGCACAGGAGGATTACAAAATAAAAATGATTAGAGATACTTTGAAGATGCATTTTGGTCCTAAATGGAATGACTATCAATATGAGAAATTTCTAGAGCGGATTCTATTAAAAATTTATAGAGCCAGAAAAACATACAAAGAAATAGTTGAACAAAGCACCTCTGGTAGTGATGGATCTGTGGATATGCAGCTTGTGTTGAAAAGAAAGATAGCAGCAGAAACGGCAGCAGGAATAAAAAAAGAAAATCAAGATTACTTTAATACAATCATCCCAGATGCAGACCTTTGGGAAGAAGAAAAGGATATGTTTTAATAATGAAAAAGAAAAAAGCTAGAATGAAAAACGATAGTAAAAAAGCAAAGGCTAGATATTTACAGAACCTTGTGCGGGACCGCATAGTAAAGTTATATCCTAAATTAGGACCAGAGGATATTAGGTGTTCTATGATGTCTGAAAATGGTGCAGATGTAAAAATGTTAAGTCTTACATCCAGAAAACTTTTTGGATATTCTGTGGAGTGTAAACGCCGTGAGGAATACAAACAAATTTATTCCGCATATAAGCAGGCTACCCGTCACACCAAGCTAGAACCGCTGCTAGTAATTAAAAGGAATAGAGAAATACCTTTAGCAATAATTAGTCTGGAACATTTTTTTAAACTTCAAGAAGATGAATAATCCATCACTCACTCACTCACTACTTTTTAATAAAACATTCTATCCTCCGTTCAGCAGCAGCACCACAGCAGCAGCAGGAGGAAGTGTGTGCCACAAACAAGAATTAATTAGTGAGTGTTTGAGTGTTGTGGTAAAATACGTAACAGCGTGCAAAAAGTTAGACCACTACGGGTCCGTTGCAGCTACCTTGAAAATGAAAAAATTAGGTTACACAGATTTAAATGATTACACACTTACAAGAAGTGAATACGCTAAAAGTATTGGTGTTAGCCCTAATTGTGTTCGTATGCGAATGAGGCATGGAAAATTAGATGGGCAATATAGATTTGATGGTAGTAAGTTTTTATTTAAGCCGTCTAACAGACCACGTGATTACATAGCAA
>ENA-ORXF01002069-ORXF01002069.1-marine-metagenome-genome-assembly--contig:-NODE-2069-length-12260-cov-6.106706_pt1 | contig 12260 bp, 10 predicted proteins | sample MGYA00237864_ERZ511476 | MGnify/ENA primary metagenome ERZ511476 (study PRJEB26306, sample SAMN06343908) | marine metagenome | isolation source: coastal waters | place: Atlantic Ocean: West Antarctic... | reverse complement strand
TTCTTTTAGACCTAAAATTTGCTGACGTAAAGCGGCGTGATAATCGATACTTTCTTTGTGTGTTTTTTCTACTTTGTCTTCAAACCCTTTTATTTTTTCTTGTAATGGGCTTAAAATGTTTTTTATGTTTTCTTTATTTTGCGCTGTAAATTTCGAAGATTTTTCATCTAATATTTTATTTGCTAAGTTTTCAAATTCCTTAGTAAATTTCTCATTCAGTTTTTCTACTTCTCCTTTATTTTCATCTAATTTTAACTCCACACTTTTTAATTCTGATATTAAAGTAGATTTTTCAGAAATTAACTTTTCTTTTTCTTGTTGATTGTTTTTTAACTCTTTCTGAGATGCTATGAAATTATTTTCTGACGTTTCTTTTGACTGTTGCAGCAAAACTAGCCGCTCTTCTAGTGTAGACTTTTCTTTTTCTAGAGCCGTTTTTTCTTTTTCGAAATTTAACCTCGAAAGTAATTTGCCTATAAATAAGCCAATTAAGGCGAAAATTATTGCAATCAATAAGTATATAATTATTTCAGTCATCATGTCAAATTAAGTCACTAAATTTATCACTTTAAAAAGTAATAGAAAACCTTTACAAAGGGTTTTTTTTAATAATTAATTCAAGTAAATTTTTGAAAATAATTGCCAGATTTATTTTAAGAACACTTTTAGGATGGGAAGTTGAAAACGGTTTTCCTAAAGAACCTAAAAAATATGTTATCATAGCAGCTCCACACACAAGCTGGGTCGATTTTCCGATTGCTATTTTGTCTAGAATAAGTGAGGGTACAATGGTACACTTTATAGGAAAAGGATCTCTTTTTAAATGGCCTTTTGGCTACTTTTTTAAGGCTTTAGGCGGTACCCCTGTAGATAGAAGTAAGAACAATAATCTAGTTGAAGCAATTATAGCTATTTTTGATTCGAAGAAAGAATTTAGATTGGGATTGTCACCAGAAGGAACTCGAAAAAAAGTAGTGCAGTGGAAAACGGGCTTCTATTATATTGCAAAAGGTGCTAATGTACCTATAGTAATGGCAGCTTTAGATTTTGAAAATAAAAAACTAAAAATTTCAGAGCCTTATTATGTCACCGATAGTATGGAAGAGGATTTTAAAAATTTTAAAAAATTTTTCAAAAATGTGAAAGGAAGAAACCCTAAATTATCTTAAAATCACTAAGTTTTAGTCAAAAAGTTTATGCAATTTTAATAGGGGATTTTTTTTAAAGTAGAAGTAGGGAACTTCTATAGAATGAATCTTATAGAATTGTGTTCCCCGGTTTATTTGAGACTGTTTTTCACTATTTTTTTTGCTATCCCTACAATTACTTCTGTTGCTTTTATCATAGATTCTACGGGAACATACTCAAAACGACCATGAAAATTATGCCCTCCAGCAAAAATATTAGGGCAAGGTAAACCTTTAAATGATAATTGAGAACCATCTGTTCCTCCTCTAATTGGTTTGATTAACGGTGTAATTCCAATTTCGGTCATTACTTCTTCTACTAAATCCACAATATGCATCACAGGAATAATTTTATCTTTCATGTTAAAATATTGGTTTTTAATTTCAATTTCAATTAAATTTTCTTCGAAGCCTTCATTAAGATTAAATGCAATTTTATGCATTAACAATTTTCTTTTTTCAAAGAGGTCTGAGTCGTGATCTCTAATAATATATTCTAAAACCGTTTTTTCGACATTACCAGTCATATTGTGCAAATGAAAAAAGCCTTCATAATCAGTAGTTTTTTCTGGAACTTCTTTCTGAGGAAGTGAAGCCATAAAATCATTGGCAATTTGCATAGAATTTATCATTTTTCCTATGGCATAACCAGGATGCACAATTTTACCTGTAATGGTTACAGTAGCGCTTGCAGCATTAAAGTTTTCATATTCTAACTCTCCAATCTGACTCCCATCCATAGTATAAGCCCATTCTGCTCCGAATTTATGGACATCAAATTTATGTGCGCCTTTGCCTACTTCTTCGTCTGGTGTAAAACAAATTCTAATTTTGCCATGTTTAATTTCTGGATGTTGGATTAAATATTCCATGGCCGTTACAATCTCTGTAACCCCTGCTTTGTCATCTGCACCTAATAATGTGGTGCCATCTGTAGTAATTAAAGTTTGCCCCTTGTATTGCAAAAGGTCTTCAAAGTAATCTGGAGAAAGAAAACAATTTTTTTCTCCTTTTAAAACGATATTATTTCCTTGATAATTTTCTATTATTTGTGGTTTTATGTTTTTTCCTGTAAAATCTGGACTTGTATCCATGTGTGAAACAAAACCTATTGTTGGCACTTTATGAGCCACATTGCTTGGTAAAGTTGCCATAATGTAACAATTTTCATCCAAGTCTATATTTTGCATTCCTATCTTTTTCAAATCTTCTACTAAAACATGTGCTAAATTCCACTGTTTTTCAGAGCTCGGAAAATCTGGGTTGTTAGGATCTGATTCGGTATCTATGGTTACATATTTTATAAATCTGTCTATTATATGTTTTTTATGAATCATTTTATGGATGCGTTTTTATTTTTTCTATTTAAATTATCTCTTTATAAAGACTTTTAATGGCTACAGAATTGCAATAAATTGCTATTTTAAAAATATAATTTGTTTTATTGACGCAATAAATAGTTGCAAAATCGCATATATATTCTTTGTTTATCGATAGAAACTATCTAAGAGTTGGCTTTATTCAAAAAATAAAGGCCTTTCATTTTTAGTTAAAACAGTTCAATATTTTCTGTGGACTTAGACCTCTAATTTAGGTATAAAAGAACAGTTTTTGTAAGTTATTGGATAGTATCTTTAACAGCTATTGAAGATTGATCAGCATCTATATATCTGTTTATTTCTCAGTTTGTTGGACTTTGTGGTAAGAAATAATTTTCACACCTTTTATTCTATTAAAGCTCAAGTTTTCCTGTTTTTTGGTTTCCACTTAACCAAGCTGTATTTTCATCTACAAATTGAATCGCATAATAGGATTCTTTAGAAACTTCTTTCCAAGTTATTCCGCCATCATTAGAAAATGAAATTCCGGTTTTACCAACTGCAAAAACTTCCTTTCCTGAGGTGTTTGGGACATATTGCACACAACTTTTATAATTAGGGTTTTTATTCTCTGCAACTAGCGTCCACGTTTTACCACCATTTGTAGTAATTGCTTTATTTGCCTTGTTTGTTGCTGGTTTGGAGTAATCTCCACCCATTAAAATCCCGTTGTTTTCATTAGCAAAATCGATAGAATAAATCCCTTGAGAAGTAATTCCTTGAATTACAGGCGTTTCAAAAACCTGCCAAGTTTTGCCATAATCTCCAGATTTCATAACCCTAGCTTTAGTTCCTCCTGAGGCAATCCAAACAGTGCTTCCAATCGTTTTTATATTGGTGTTACTGGCTGCAAAAAAGGCCTCACCTTTAATTATTTCTGGTAAATTTTCACATGGAATTTTATTCCAAGTTTCTCCGCCATCTTTTGTTAGAAGCACTGATGCACAATTTTCAGTAGGATCACCAACGGCAATTCCATGTAAATTATCATCAAAAAAAGTAAGAGCATCATAAAAAACTTTTTTGTTCTCCTCTAAATATTGCAAAGTTACCTTCCCTTTAGAAACTTTATATAATAAAGCCGGATTTCCAATAGACAAAGCAAAATAATCTGAACCATTAAAAGCTAAACTTCTAAAATTTGGAATTATAGTGTCTTGATATTGAATATTTACAGCATTCCAAAGTGCACCATTATTTAATGTGTATCCAATAGTGCCATCTGAACCTGCATAAAAAACACTAGCACTATCTACTACTCGAATTGCTCTAATACTAGCGCTGTCCATTTTAAAAGCGGTTATAGAGATCGTAGTTATATTTCTTGGTTGATATTCTTGATGACACCCAATTAAAAAAAGGAATGTGAAAATAATGCCAAATATTCTTTTCATTTTTAATATTTTTATAGCACTAAAATAAACAAATCATAATAGACAATGAAAAAAGCATTGGTAATTTCTGGGGGTGGGAGTAAAGGTGCATTTGCTGGCGGAGTTGCGCAATACTTAATGAAAAAAAAACATAAAAAATATGATTTATTTATAGGTACTTCTACAGGAAGTTTAATGGTTTCTCATCTGGCACTAGGAATGATAGACGAGTTAAAGGAATTATATACCAATGTAAATCAAGAAAGTATTTTTAGCAATAGCCCTTTTAAAATTAAGAAAATTGCCGGAGAAAAAGTAGTAAGCATCAATCATTTAAATACTTTTTGGAATTATTTAAACGGTAGAAAAACATTTGGAGAAAGTAAAAACTTACGTTCTTTAATTAAGAGAAAGATAACCAGAGAAATGTATGTTAAAATTAGAGAAGCAAACAAAGAAGTAGTGGTTACAGTTTCTAATTTGACTGCAAATCAAATAGAATACAAGTCTATAAATGATTGTTCATACGAAGATTTTTGTGATTGGATTTGGGGTTCTTGCAATTATGTACCTTTTATGAGTTTGTTAGAAAAAAACCATTGCCAATATGCAGATGGGGGTTTTGGTTCTTTGGTGCCAATTAGAGAGGCAATATTAAGAGGAGCCACAGAAATTGATGCAATTATTTTAGAAACGGAAGTTACTCAGATTAATAGATTACCAGCTAAGAATCCTTTTTCTTTATTGTTTAACGTGTTCGACTTCATGTTAACGCATGTAGAAAGACACAACATAACCATTGGAAAATTAGCTGCCTCTAATAAAAATATCAAGTTAAACTTATATTATACGCCAACAATTTTAACTACAAATTCTTTGGTTTTTGATGAAAGATTGATGAAAATGTGGTGGAAATCTGGTATTAAATATGCAAAAACTAAAGATGAAGAAATAATGAGTGAATTTAGGCCGGACATGCTTACCGACAAAGAAATTGAAGATTCTGCCGAGGGTGCTGGAAAGTTAAATCTTAAAAAATAGAATAAATATTATTTCACTAAAAGAGCTCAGAAACAAGATAAAAGTGTCAGTTTATCTTTTTTTTAGTACTATAAAGCTCTAAAACTACGCTTAAATACTATTTGATAATTGATATTATCCTTTTTAGTTTAATTCTGAATACATATTATTTCCAGCAGGAGTAGCTAGTTTAGAGTTAAAAATGATGTCTGGTTTAAGAACATTAGCTTTCTTAGAGAATGTTTTTTCACCTGTAGAAATAAAGTTCAAAGTTCTATCTAATAGCGGGTCTGAACGTTTTCCCAAAACGCCTAAATTGCCAATATCTTCAAATAACTCAACGCCTGTAAAGTTAGTTCCTGGGATAATTCCATTAGGAAAATTTATACCCTCTTTATTTTTAATTTCTAAAACCAACGGCTGCATTGCATAGGTATGTTTCGTATTTAAATTTTCTCCACTTCGCCGTAAATTATCAGAATCATACAGTGTAATAGAACCCACTTGCTTACCAACAGTTTTTGAACCAATTACGTTTACTTCTATGTATGCATTTAAGGAGTTCATTACCAATTCTGACGCAGATGCAGAACTTCCTGTAACTATAAAATAAACCCTTTCTAAATTTAAACTGTTAATAGCTTCATCTACAACTACATTATTATTACTGTCTGTTTTTCTAATTCTTGTCGGAAAATTATTGATAAACTCTTCTGCTGGAAATGCATTTGTAACTTTACTATTCCAAACTTCTTTAGAATACACCTTACCTGGATGCTGCCCAGTAATCATACTTCCTAAAAAACCAGCAGTATTTGTAGAACCACCGCCATTATATCGTAAATCGATAATTAAATCGTCTACTGCTGCTGCTTTAAAGGTATTAAAAGCGGCATTCAACTCTTGGTCATAAGAACTTGCAAATTGATTGTATAATAAGTAACCTATTTTCTTTGAATCCACCTCAATTACTGTATCCATTGCAATTGGGTTTTCTTGAATTTCTGTTTTACTTAAAGAAATAGTTGTATTATTAGTAGTGGGATTTCCTGAATTATAATCCGCAAAACCTACAGATACCGTTGTAGCATCACTAAAAAGTAATCCTCTAAAATTACTGTCTGTAAGCTGTGTTCCGTTTACCGTGTTAAAATACATACCTCTTGTAATACCTGCTGTATCTGCGCTAGAATTTGGAAGCACATAACGCACATAACCAAAGACATTTGTTCTTACATCATTATAACGTACCAGCCCAAATTCTATTCCTGTGCTTAAATTTATTCCTTGAAAAGAATTTTCTAAAGCCACATAGTCATCTACAATCCAAGAAAAACGATCTACTATTTCAGGTTCATTTAATAAGCTATTAAAAGTAGCTTCTGGCGTTGCGTTTCCTCTAAAAAAAGTATATAATTCCTCTAAGTTACTAAACCTGTTATCTGCTAAAGTAGGTACATCCTCTTGCCATAAATAATAAAGGTTCAAGCCTTTCCATATAAAATCATTTATTTCATCATCTGTTGAAACTACAAAATCTTCACTTAAACCATTTTCTTCGTTACTACAAGAAACTGTTAAAAATAAAACGGAAAGTAAACATGCTCTAATATATTTTTTCATATTAATTAGTGTTGGGTAAATTTTGCTCTATAAACATACCATTGTCAAACTCTTTTTGAGTTTCAATAGAATTGTACAAAAATTTATAATTATTAGGGTTACATGCAGCATTTGTAATCGAATTACCAAAAGTAATAGCTTCTAAAACTCTATCTAATATTGGTTCTGTGCGTTCTCCTAAGGTTCCTAAATTTAAAACATCTTCATTAAAACAAAGTGTAATGTTTGGTGCAAATCCATTTTCATAGGTTTGGTCTTTTTTATTTAATAAACTTAATACTATTGGTTGTAAAGCTACTGTATGTGTTTCATTTTTTAACGGAAAGTTGTAATCTGTAGAATTATATAAGGTAATTGCAGCCGTATTATTACCTGTGGTATTTGTACCGATAATATGCACGGTTATATATGGATTTAAACTATTAATTAATAATTCTATTGCAGAAGAACCAGAAAAATTAGCGCCATTTAAAATAATATACACATCTGTTAGATTCAAACTATTAAAATCGGTTTGGGCATTTAATTTTGCAGGAAATTTTGTAAGCAGAGAATCTGGCTGGTTTGCTTCAAACCAAGGTTGCGCTTTCGAATTCCATTGTTCTTTTATAAAAACTTCATTTGTATATTGCCCAGTAATTATGCTTGCTAAATTGGTTATATCATTTACAAAACTTCCGCCACCAATGTTATATCTTAAGTCTAAAATTAGTTCGTTAATAGCCTCATTTTTAAAGTTTAAAAAGGTTTCATTTAAAGTGTTTATAGCATATTTAGAGAAGTTGTTATTATACATTAAATACCCTATTTTTTCTCCACCTTCGATAAATATTTTTTCTAAATGAGCGGTCTGATAGACATAATTTTTCTTTACCAACGCTATTGTTTCATTTACTAAAATTAAATTTTCACCATCGTAATTAGTTTTTACTAATTTTAAGGTGTCTTGCTTATAATTTAATAGCAAATCTTCATAATTATCTTCTCTTAAACGTATTGTATCATTATTTATATTTACAATAGCATGAAAATAATCACCTCTAGAAATTGTTTGTGAAGCAGCGTAAGAAACTGGTAGTATATCTATTGCATAGGCAATAACTGTGTCTGAATCTTGCTCTTTAAAAACACCAAATTCCAATCCGTTTAAAAATCCAGTTCTTGGTTCAGTAATCGTTAAATTGTTGTATTCTTCTACTAGCGAAGATTTTACATCTGATGTAATTAATAAGTCTGAAAACAGCGTATTGTAATCTGTAAAACTACTTAAGTATGCGTTTAATTCTCTGTCTGAACTAAAACGCCTGTCTGAAAGGTCTACAATTTTATCTTGATGTAAATAATATGCGTTTAAACCTTTCCAAACAAAATCTTTTACTACCAAATTTTCAGGTAATGTAAATTCTTTAGAGCATTGTACAAGAAAAACAATAACTATTAGTAAATAAGCAGTTTTTAGAAAGTATTTCATTTAAAAAAAAATCAATTATCTGTAAATTTAATGCAATATAAATAGAATTAGTATTATTTCTAAAATCTTGTGTAACAAAATAAATTCTTCTTCGTCTTAAAGATGTAAACCCGATAATATAATCGTAAAAATTAGTAGGTTTATAAAAATTTAACGAAACCTAAATGAACCAGTCAGAATTTTTAAAAGTTGTTCTCCCCTTTAAAGATAAGGTCTTTAGATTAGCAAAAAGATTGTTAGTTTCTACTGAAGAAGCTGAGGATGCTACGCAAGAACTCTTGTTTAAACTTTGGAGAAGCAAAGAAAAAATAGCCGACTACAAGAATGTTGAAGCGTTTGCCATGACAATGACAAAGAATTATTGTTATGATAGATTAAAATCGAAACAAGCAAGTAATTTAACATTAGTGCACAGTAATTATAAAGAGAAAGAAACGTCTCTAGATAAGAAGCTTGAATATCAAGATAGTGTAAACCAAGTGCATATATTGATAGAAAGCTTACCAGAACAACAAAAAATTATTATTCAACTAAGAGATATTGAACAATATGATTTTGAAGAAATCTGTAAAATGGTAGATATGAAACCAACAGCAGTTAGGGTTGCCTTATCTAGAGCAAGAAAAACAATAAGAGAAGAATTAATTAAAACACACAACTATGGAGTTAGCTAACATAGAAAAATTAGTAGAAAAATATTTAAATGCAGCAACTACTTTGCAAGAAGAAGCAACCTTAAAAAACTATTTTACAGGAGGTAATGTGGCAAAACACTTGCAGGAATATGCGTATTTATTTAATTACTTTGCGATTGCAAAGGAGGAAACGTTTACAAAAACCATAAGTTTAGAACCTAAGAATTCTAAAAAGAAAAGTTTAAAATGGCTTTTTGTAGCGGCTTCTATAGCAGTATTATTTAGCGTTTTTGTTGGTAAACAACAATATGATAAAAATTTGCAAAGAAAGGAAGCACAAAAAATTTATGCTCAAGTAAGCAAAGGGTTAGAGCTGTTGTCTACAAACTTAAAAAAAGGAGAACAAGCCGTAGCTACTTTGTATACATACGAAAACAGCGTGAATAAAATATTAAAATAAACCAAGTAAAGACTAGTAAAAACAGGTAAACACAGAAATTATGAAAAAAATAATCCTATTAATAGCATTAATAGTTGCTCCGATAGTAACGAGTGCTCAGTCTTTCTTCGATTCTTTAGAAGATATGAATGGCGTAGATATGATAGTTGTAAACAAAGATATGTTTGAACTTTTATCAAAATTTAGTCCTGAAAAAACGAAAGATAATGAGGCGATGCGAATCTTTACAATGATTAAAGAGTTAAAAAGCTTAAAGGTATTTTCTACGGATAATAATGCAATTGCAGATAAAATGGAAATAATGTCGAATACTGCCATTAAGAAGCACAACTTAATAGAGTTAATGCGTATTAAAGAAGATGAGTCTAGAGTTAAAATCTATGTAAAGTCTACAAAAAATAAAGAGTTTGTAAGTGAAGTTTTAATGTTTATTAAAGGAATTGATAAACAAACGAAAGGAATTTCTAAATCTATAATTGTCTCGCTTACCGGGAACATAGATATTAATAAAATGTCTGATCTAGCGGATACATTCACAAAAAGAAATAAGTAAAATAATTAGTAAAGTTGCATTCTTCAAAATGCAACTTTACTTTTAAAAACAAGACCTATGAAAAAAATAACATTATTATTTTCTCTTATTTTCCTAGTATTATTTGCAAGCTCTTGTAAAAATGAGAAATCTTTACAAGGTTATTTAGTAGATACAAGCGGAAAAGAAGGCTTTTATACTGGAGATTTACCAGTAAGTTCCGTGCTTTCTGCAAAAGCAGCTGTTTCTGAAGATGTAAAAGAAACAATTAGAAGTATTAAAAAAATTAATGTTGCTTTTTTAATAAAAACTTTAGAAAACACAGCTGATTACCAAATTGAAAAAGAGAAATTAAAAAATATTTTTAAAGATAATAATACTTACAAGAACTTAATGTCTATGAAGGCAAAAGGTATGAATATAAAAGTATATTATAATGGAGATACAGATGCTGTAGATGAAGTAGTGGCTTTTGGTTATGGTAATGAAGTAGGAGTAGGAGTTGCCAGATTATTAGGAGAAAACATGAATCCTGCAAAAATTATAGCAACAATAAACAGCATGGATTTTGAAAAAAGTGGTGCTTCATTAAAACAATTTTCTAAAATTTTTAACAAGTAAAAAATTTTTTTTTTGAATAAATGGCTCATTTTCAATAGAAATTGAGCCATTTATTTTTTAAATAATTCATCGATTAGTAAAAGTTACTTCCATATTATTCGATGGATAAATCTATGTTAAAACCGTTCTTTTTTCGATAAAGCTAAGTTCTTAATATTATTTTGTAAATATATTTTTAAAAAGATTAAATTACTGGTGCTTTAAAATGCATTTTAAACATTTTTTGAATTTAACTGCTGATTAACAAGTTGTATCTTCTTAATTAGTACTTTTGAAGTTAGAAGAAAATATTATTTATGAAGATTAAAAATTGTTTCTTATTTATTTTTGCAGCAATTTCTGCTATTGGTTTTTCTCAAAACAATGCAATTTATAAAGCAGAAAGAGAAAAAACACATGATTTAATTCACACAAAATTAAAAGTTGACTTCAATTTTGAAAAAAAACAATTAAACGGTGAAGCATGGGTAACTGCAAAAACTCATTTTTACGCAACGGATCTGATTACTTTAGATGCAAAATCAATGCTTATTCATAAAGTATCTTTGAATGGAAAAATAGTAGATTATGATTATGACGATTATGAAATTACCGTAAAACTTCCGAAAAAATACAGCAAGGAAGAAACGTTTACGATCTACATTAAATATACCGCAAGACCAGAAAAAGTAAAAGAGAAGGGAAGTGCGGCAATTACTTCGGCAAAAGGACTGTATTTTATCAATGCTAGTGGAGCAGATAAAAATAAACCAACACAAATATGGACACAAGGCGAAACCGAAGGGAGTAGTTGTTGGTTTCCTACAATAGATGCACCGAATCAAAAATCGACACAAGAAATCTACATTACAGTTCCTAATAAATACATTACGCTTTCTAATGGAGCGCTAATTAAACAGACTAAAAAGGGAGAAAACAGAACAGATTATTGGAAAATGAATCAAAAACACGCACCTTATTTATTCTTTATGGGCGTTGGTGAATTTGAAATCATAAAAGACAATTACAAAGATATTGCAGTTGATTATTATGTAGAAAAGGAATATGCAAAGTATGCAAAAGATATTTTTGGAAATACACCAGAAATGATGCAGTTTTTCTCCAACAAATTAGGCGTTGCGTTTCCTTGGAATAAATACAGTCAGATTGTTGTAAGAGATTATGTTTCTGGTGCTATGGAAAATACTACAGCAGTTGTGCATGGCGAGCAAGCATATCAAATGCCAGGACAGTTAATCGACGGAAATAAACAAGAAAACACCATTGCTCATGAACTTTTTCATCATTGGTTTGGAGATTTAGTTACTTCAGAAAGCTGGAGTAACCTTACTTTAAATGAGTCTTTTGCAAATTATAGCGAGTATTTGTGGCAAGAATATAAATACGGAAAACAAGCCGCAGAAATGCATCTGTATGAAAATACAAAACTCTATTTAGACGGACAAGAAGCAGATAAAAAGTTAGTTCGTTTTAATTACATCGACAAAGAAGATATGTTCGATTTGGTAAGCTATAATAAAGGTGGCGCCATTTTACATATGTTGCGAAGTTATGTAGGTGATGAAGCTTTTTTTACAAGTTTAAAAATGTATTTAAACAACTATAAATACAAGTCTACAGAAGTACATCAATTGCGATTAGTTTTTGAAAAAGTAACGGGAAAAGATTTGAATTGGTTTTTTAACCAATGGTACTTTGGCGCAAATCATCCAAAAATCACTATTTCTTATGATTACAACAAATTACTAAAAACAGTGACTGTAAACATCCAACAATTACAAGCACAAAACTTTCAATTTCCTTTGACTTTAGATATTTTTGAAGGTAAAAAGATACGAAGAGAAACTGTTTTTATCGAAAATAATGATGCTTCATTTACCTTCAATTTTAAAATTCAACCTACTTTAATTCAAGTAAATGCAGACGGCGTTTTATTATGTGAAATCAATGAGAACAAAG
>ENA-ORXF01002068-ORXF01002068.1-marine-metagenome-genome-assembly--contig:-NODE-2068-length-12272-cov-6.177942_pt1 | contig 12272 bp, 11 predicted proteins | sample MGYA00237864_ERZ511476 | MGnify/ENA primary metagenome ERZ511476 (study PRJEB26306, sample SAMN06343908) | marine metagenome | isolation source: coastal waters | place: Atlantic Ocean: West Antarctic... | reverse complement strand
TAGCATCGGGAGAACGATATAAGGCCCCTGAGGCAAACCCCACACCCCTAACGTCTGACCGAAGTCTTCCTGATGCCTTGGCAACCCCATTGAGGCCGCAACATCGAATAGCCCTGCCACTCCTAAGGTGGAATTCACCAAAAAGCGACCAGCGTCGCTGCAAGCCATCTTAACTCGGCCCTGAAGCAACTGATTAATAGCCGTCCAAGGCTCCCCAAGATTAGCAAAGAAATTAGAAATTCCTAATATTATTACCATTGGAAAAAAATCTAATTCCACTTTTTTTATAAAAAATATTAAAAAAATTGACAAAAAATTATCTTTAGTTGAGGTAATTATTGATAACAAACTAATAAAATTAAAATCAAATTTATCTCACTATCATCAAATCTATAATCAGATTATTTGTTTATCAATTTTTAAATATAATAAATTAAATCTTAATAATTTTTTTTATAATTCAAAAAAGATGAAAATAATTGAAGGAAGAGGAGTGGAGAAAAAAATTAAAATTAATAATAAAACTATTCGCTTAATAGATGAAAGTTATAATGCAAGCCCTCAAACAATGAAGATTTGCATAGATTATTTTAAAGATATTGAAATTAATAAATCCAAAAATAAATTTCTAATTTTAGGAGATATGCAAGAGTTAGGTAATAATTCAATCAAATACCATGAAGATATTATTAAATACGCCTTAAAGGATGCATCTACTTATTTAATTTTATATGGAGATATTTTTAAATTAGCTTTAAGTAAGATAAAGATTAAAATAAATTTAAATATGTTTTTTTCAAATGAAAATGATCTTATTAATTATCTATATATGAAAATTAGAAATAATGACATGATATTAATTAAGGGCTCTAATTCATCTAAAACAAATAAACTAATAAAAGTAATTTCTTTGAAAGAGAGCAATAGATAATGTTTAACTATATAGCTGAATTATTTACTGATAGTTATTCTTTTTTAAATATATTTAATTACATTTCCTTTAGAACAGGGGCGGCAATATTAACTTCATTATTTTTTTCTTTAATTTTTGGAAATTTGATGATTAAATATTTGTCTTCTTTTCAGCCTATTGGTCAACCAATAAGATCTGATGGTCCACTAAACCATATTATTGAGAAATCAGGAACTCCCACAATGGGAGGTATATTAATTCTAAGTAGTATTTTTATTTCAATTATTTTATGGGGTAATTTAAAAAATCCTTTTGTTTGGATTTCTTTTTTATCTTGTTTATTTTTTGGATTAATTGGCTTTATTGATGATTATAAAAAAATATATAATAGGAATAGTAAGGGGCTAAAAGCTTCTACTAGAATTATATGTCAAATTTTATTAAGTATTGTTATAATATTGTTTATAAATTTTAATTTATCCAATCAAATAAATACCACTCTCAATTTACCATTTTTTAAAAATGTAATTATTGACCTAGGCATTTTCTATTATTTAGTAGGTATTATTGTTCTTGTTGGCTCTGCAAATGCTGTTAATTTAACTGATGGTTTAGATGGCTTAGCAATTGTACCTGTAATGATTGTTTCATTATCTTTTGCCTTTATTGCTTATGTTTCTGGAAATATTATATTCTCTCAATATTTGCAAATTAATTATATTGAAGGTAGTGGTGAATTAAGTGTTTTTTGTGGCGCTGTAGTTGGATCAGCTTTAGGATTTCTTTGGTTTAACGCACCTCCAGCCAAGGTGTTTATGGGAGATACTGGCTCATTAGCGTTAGGTGGGGCCTTAGGAAGTTTGTCAATAATTACCAAACATGAAATTGTCCTTGCTATTATAGGTGGTTTATTTGTACTTGAAACACTTTCTGTAATTATTCAAGTAGTTAGTTTTAAATTAACAGGAAAAAGAGTTTTTCAAATGGCGCCTTTACATCATCATTTTGAAAAAAAGGGTTGGGCAGAACCAACAATTGTAATTCGTTTTTGGATTATTACAATTGTTTTAGCTTTAATTGGTCTAGCAACACTTAAAATTAGATAAAATTGTAATTAATGAAATATATTTATGGGCTTCAAAAAAGTGGAATTTCTTTAGCAAATTATTTATATAGCATAGGTGAAGATTTTTATGCTTGGGATGATAATAAAAATGTTAGAAATTTATTTTTATTAAAATTTAATGATATAAAATTAAGAAAACCTAAAGAACTAAACTTTTCTATAATAAAAGAAGCCTATATAACCCCTGGCATTTCTTTTAATAATGTTAATTTAAGTTTACTAAATAAATATAAAATAAGTTTATTTCGTGATTTAGATTACTATTTAAGTATTGTTAAAAAAGAAAAGATATTAGCAATAACAGGTACAAATGGAAAATCTACAACTACAAAACTAATTAGTGATTTAATTAAGCAAAACAAAGATGATTGTTTTGTCGGAGGAAATATAGGTGTTCCTTTATTAGATTTTAAATAACTTACTGCTTCTTTTATCCATTCATCCAAACATCTTGTTGGTCTATAACCACCCCTTCCGTGATGAAACCATATAGGATGTCCGTCCACCCATGCTTGTTCTGTATCATGTAATGATTCTCTAATGTTTAATAGATGTTGGTCTTTAAGTAATGTTGATGGTCGATGAACGTCTTCAAACGAATTTGTAAGAATAAGAAATGGATATCCTTTTTCTTTGGCATACATTGACTTCTTTGTTCCACTAGCAACAATTTCATATCTCCATCTTTCATTTGGGTCTGAGAATAGTTTTTTAAATTCTTCATTTTCACAACTATGCCAATAAATTTTTAAAGGTTGATGTTGGTGTTTTAAACGTCATATCATACAACTGATTTTCTTCAATTAATTGAATAAAACCATTGAACTCTAGCGGCAGTTGATTGATATAGCCCTTATTTTCCTTAAAGGTATATGTTGCGTTTTTTAAATCGATTCCTAACACAGCGTCTAACTTTACGTCTACATTCTTTAAATAATTTACATTTTCCATTTCAAAAGAAATCTTGGCAGTTGTTTTGGTATCAAGATCTAAAATATCATTTGAAAAACTTCCTTTTCCTGAATGATAAATGCTGTCTACGGCCAGTTTTAATTGTGAAGTTTCGTCAAAAAAAACAAAGTCAATATTTTCTAATGCATATTCGTTTATAGACAAGGACAACGAACTTTCTGATGATTCTGGTATTACATTACTCTTTTTAGCAATATCAAAATTACCGATACTCTCTTTATTAAAAAGAATATTGATAGCTCCGTTTGCCATGGAAACGCTGTTGATTTCTAAAGGTTCTTCTACACTATTAAAAAGCGATGTTAGCTTTAGAGTGAAGTTAATTTTTTTAGCATTAAATAAAGTATCACCTAAAAAAGGGGCTTTATTTATTACTGTAACATCATTTACTCTTAAACTTGCAAAAGGAAAGTTTCTAAACAAGCTTAAATCTGCCTCTTTAAAAGTAACCTTTGCATTTATATTGTTGTTGATAGTATTTGAAACTAACGTTACAATTTTATCCTTAAATAAAAAAGGAATCATACTCAATGTAATTAATAAAACTAAAATAATAGAGAAACTCCATTTTAGTATTTTTTTCCCTGTAGAGGAGTTCTTTTTTTCTTTTTTCATGATTATACAATTTTATATATTTATACTTAAAATTATCTTTTGAGAGCTAGCAAAAAACTTTAAAACAAAGTTACTAGCACTTAAACGTTTCCTGTCCAAAAATATTTGGCGTATTTGATTTTTGCAGCTGTTGTCATTTTATCTTCTTAAATCTTGGATGGCTTTGTAAGTGCTTTTCCAAGGTAAGAGTTATATAATCTTTAAGTTCTTCTGAACAAGAAAGCAAATAATTATCAATACAGACCCTTTGATTGCATTACTAGATGTCAATGTTATTTTAATTTTATTTCATTATCATCAAAAGCTTTATCAATTAAAACGGAGTTCAATCTTATTTTTGTCTTTTTAATTTTTTGTTGTGCTACTTTCAATTTATTTAACATTCCAGATAAGTTTATAAGCGTACCTTTTTTTTTGTGGTATAACTTCGCTACAAATTTAGTAAATTGTGGTGATATTTAAATCAATTAAAAATGAGAGCAATATTTACTACAACTATACTTTTAAGTCTTATTTTTGCAACTGCTTGTAAAAATGATAACATGAAAAATATAGATACGAAAGCACCAACAGCAGAGAAACAACCTACTAAATTAGAAAAACATGGCGATGTTAGGATAGACAACTATTTTTGGATGCGTTTGTCTGATGAGCAGAAACTTGCAGATGTAAAGGATGCCCAAACACAGAAAGTAATTAATTATTTAGAAGAAGAAAATAGTTACCACGATAAGGTTACTGCTTTTTCTAATAATTTTGAAGCACAATTGTTTGAAGAAATGAAAGGTAGAATTAAAGAAGATGACTCCTCTGTACCTTATAAAGACAATGGTTATTTTTACATAACGCGTTATGAAAAAGGAATGCAATACCCAATTTATAGCAGAAAGAAAAGCAATTTAGAAGCTGAAGAACAAATAATCTTTAATGTGAATGAATTGGCGAAGGATTTCGATTATTTTCAATTGGGAGGTTTAAATATTTCTAACGACAATAAATTAGCTGTCTTTGCTACAGATACAGTAAGTAGAAGACAGTATTTTTTGCAAATTAAGAACCTAGAAACAGGCGAGATTTATAAGGATATTATAGAAAACACTACTGGTGGTTCGGTTTGGGCAAATGATAATAAAACTATTTTTTACACAAAGAAAGATCCAAATACGTTAAGAAGCGAGAAAGTTTACAGGCATGTTTTAGGAACAGCAACTTCTGATGATGTTGAAGTTTTCCATGAAAAAGATGAAACTTTTGGGACCTATGTAACCAAATCAAAATCTAATAAATACATTATTATTGGCTCTTACAGCACTGTTTCGACAGAAGCACAGTTTTTAGATGCAGACAATCCGACAGGAAGTTTTACAATGCTGCAGAAACGTGAGCGAGATTTGGAGTACAGTGTTTCTCATTTTGAAGACGATTTTTATTTATTGACGAATAAAGATAACGCCACTAATTTTAAACTGATGAAAACGTCAGTTTCTGAGACTGAAAAAGAAAACTGGACAGATGTAATTCCGCATAGAGAAGATACTTTATTGGAAGATTTCTCTATCTTTAAAGAGTACCTAGTTATAGAGGAACGCACTAACGGATTAAATAAAGTACGTATCAAACGCTGGGATCAGAAAGCCGATTATTATTTACCTTTTGACGAAGAAACCTATTCTGTAGGCGTGTATTCAAATCCTGATTTTGATACCCATGTGATTCGGTATGCATACAATTCGATGACCACTCCTGCTTCTGTAGTTGATTTTAATATGAGCGATCAATCTAAAGATGTAAAAAAAGAACAAGAAGTTTTAGGAGGAAAATTTAAGAAAGAAAATTATAAAAGTAAACGTGTCTGGGCAACTGCAAGAGATGGCGAAAAGGTTGCTATTTCTATAGTGTACCATAAAGATACAAAGTTAGATAAAAACACACCTTTACTTCAATATGCATATGGCTCTTATGGCTATACCATTCCAGATGGATTTTCTACAACGCGTTTAAGTTTATTAGATAGAGGCTTTGTATATGCGTTGGCGCACATTCGTGGAAGTGAATATTTAGGAAGAAATTGGTATGAAGACGGTAAGATGTTAAATAAGAAGAATACGTTTACAGATTTTATTGACTGCTCTAAATATTTAATTGATAATAATTATACTTCTGCAAAACACTTATACGCTATGGGAGGTTCTGCAGGTGGACTGTTAATGGGTGCTATTGTAAATATGAATCCAGAGTTATACAACGGAATTATTGCTGCAGTGCCTTTTGTAGACGTTATTTCTACAATGATAGATGATTCTATACCTTTAACAACAGGAGAATACGACGAATGGGGGAATCCGAATGATAAAGAATATTACGACTATATAAAATCATATTCACCTTACGATCAAGTGACTGCTAAATCGTATCCAAATATGCTTGTTACTACTGGTTATCATGATTCTCAAGTACAATATTGGGAACCTGCAAAATGGGTAGCTAAATTACGGGAATTAAAAACAGATGATCATTTGTTGTTATTAAGAACAAATATGGAAGCTGGTCATGGCGGAGCATCTGGACGTTTTGATGCTTTAAAAGAAACAGCAAAAGACTATACGTTCTTTTTATCATTAGAAAATAAATTAGATGAAGATTTAATTAAGCTTTAGAATCAATTTTATATTTCAATTCGAAAATGTACTTTTGCAGTCTATAAAATAGATTATGAGACACTATTGCAAGTTTCACAAGATTATCTTAATTCAAATAAGATAATCTTGTGAAATTATTATGTAATATCGTCAACCTATCAAATTACCATGACTAAAAACAACGGAATTAATAATAGTATTTTAGAATTAGTAGGGGAAACACCACTCATTAAACTTCATAAAATAACAAAAAATTTAAAAGGTTCTTATTTTGCAAAAGTAGAAGCTTTTAATCCAGGTCTTTCTTCGAAAGATAGGATTGCGCTGCATATCATTAATGATGCAGAAAAGAAAGGAATTCTTAAAAAAGGGGCAACCATTGTAGAGACCACTTCTGGAAACACAGGGTATAGTCTGGCAATGATTAGTCTTGTAAAAGGCTATAAATGTATTTTAGCAGTAAGTGATAAATCTTCTCAAGACAAAATAGATTTGCTTAAAACAATGGGAGCGGAAGTTCATATTTGTCCTGCAAATGTGCCAGCAGACGATCCGAGGTCATACTACGAAGTTGCAAAAACAATCCATAAAAAAACAAAGAATTCTGTATATATCAATCAGTATTTTAATGAATTAAATATTGAAGCGCATTATAGAACTACAGGCCCAGAAATTTGGAATCAAACAGCGGGTAAAATCACGCATTTAGTTGCGGCAAGTGGCACCGGAGGAACCATTTCTGGAGTTGGAAAATTTTTAAAAGAGAAAAATCCAAATATTAAAATCTTAGGAGTAGATGCTATTGGATCTGTTCTTAAAAAATACCATGAAACAGGGGAATTTGATACTGATGAAATTAAACCGTATAAAATTGAAGGTTTGGGAAAAACTTTAATCCCTACAGCTACAGATTTTGATGTAATAGACGTGTATGAAAAAGTGTCTGATAAAGATTCAGCTTTTGCCGCAAGAGAAATTGTAAAAAAAGAAGGCATGTTTTGTGGCTATACGAGTGGTGCTGTAATTCAAGCAACCAGGCAATATGCAGCGATGGATATGTTTGATAAAGAGAGTGTTGTAGTGGTTATTTTTCCAGATCATGGCTCTAGATATATGAATAAAATCTACAGTGATTCTTGGATGCAAGCACAAGGGTTTTTTGACTAAAAAAATAGATAATTCAACTTTTCATTGAATTGTATAACCTCTTAAAATTCGCTAACTTCGCACACTGTAAAAACAGATGATAAAATGACGACAGATTTATTTGATAGAATAGTAAAAGATAAAGGTCCACTTGGTAAATGGGCAGATAAAGCAGAAGGATATTATGTTTTTCCAAAATTAGAAGGTCCTATTTCAAATAGAATGTTCTTTAACGGGAAAAAGGTTATTACTTGGAGTATTAATGATTACTTAGGATTGGCAAATCATCCAGAGGTTTTAAAAGTAGACGGAGAAGCTGCTTTAGAACACGGTATGGCCTATCCAATGGGTGCTAGAATGATGTCTGGACACACCCCTTTTCACGAACAACTAGAGCGTGAATGTGCCGAGTTTGTAGATAAAGAAAACGCTTATTTATTAAATTTCGGATATCAAGGAATTATGTCTGCAATAGATGCTTTGGTTACTAAAAATGACATTATTGTTTATGATATGGACACGCATGCTTGTATTATAGATGGTGTTCGTTTGCATTCAGGAAAACGTTTTGTGTATCGTCATAACGATATGGAAAGTTTTGAGAAAAACATAAAACGTGCAACTAAAATGGCAGAAAAAACTGGTGGAGGGATATTAGTTATTTCTGAAGGAGTTTTTGGAATGCGCGGTGAGCAAGGACGTTTAAAAGAGATAGTGGCTTTTAAAAGAGAATATAATTTTAGATTATTGGTTGATGATGCGCACGGCTTCGGAACTTTAGGTAAAGATGGAAGAGGAACTGGTTTTGAACAAGATGTGCAAGACGATATTGATGTATATTTTGCAACGTTTGCAAAATCTATGGCAGGAATTGGTGCCTTCTTAGCGGGAAACAAAGATGTAATTCAGTATTTACAATATAATATGCGTTCTCAGACGTTTGCAAAATCGTTGCCAATGGCAATGGTAAAAGGAGCATTAAAACGTTTAGATATGTTGCGCACTATGCCAGAATTAAAAGAAAGGTTGTGGGAAAACACCAATGGTTTACAGTCTGGCTTGCGCAAAGCAGGTTTTGATTTAGGTACTACACAAACTTGTATTACGCCCGTATTTTTAAAAGGAGATATCCCAGAAGCAATGGCAATGGTAAATGATTTGCGTGAAAATCACGGTATTTTTTGTTCCATAGTTGTGTATCCTGTAATACCGAAAGGGTTAATTATTTTAAGATTAATACCAACAGCAACGCACACGCAGGAAGATATAGATGAGACAATTACTGCATTTTCTGCAATTAGAGATTTGTTAGAAAATGGAACTTATAAAAAGGTTGCAGCAGCAATGATGTAATCTTTTATTGAATATAAAATTCAACAATTATTAATAAATTGTTAAAATCTATATTTAATTTATATTTTTGAGACCATCAATACTATTATTAGGAATAAAAGTAAGATATTTGTAAATAACTAAAAAAGACATGACTATTATTCAATTTCATCACCATCATTTTTTCAATTGCAACCAAGCGATTTAAAAATGTATTGAATAAAATCAAAATATTTATAAACCCGTTTGAGCAAATCAAACGGGTTTTTTTAATTTTAGCCCTATTTGCTCAAGTACCAAACAAAATAAAAATGAGTAACTTAAGAATTGCAGTGCAAAAATCAGGAAGACTAAATGAAGATTCAATGAGAATCTTAAAAGATATTGGTATTTCTATAGACAACGGTATCGATCAATTAAAAGCATCCGCAAGAAATTTTCCAGTAGAAGTTTTCTATTTAAGGAACGGAGATATTCCTCAATATTTACGAGATGGAGTAGTAGATGCAGCCATTATTGGTGAAAATATTTTAATTGAAAAAGGAGGCGATTTAGAATTTATAGAGCGTTTAGGATTTTCTAAATGTAAAGTTTCTATTGCAGTACCTAAAGAGTCAAAGGCAAATTCTTTAAAAGATTTGGAGGGGAAAAGGATTGCAACCTCGTATCCAGAAACTGTAAAGAAGTTTTTAAAAGAACAAAATATAGATGCACAATTACACACCATTAGTGGTTCTGTAGAAATTGCACCCAATATTGGTTTGGCAGACGGAATTTGTGACATTGTTTCAAGTGGAAGTACCTTATTCAAAAACGGATTAAAAGAGATTGAAGTTCTACTGCAATCTGAAGCAGTTTTAGCAGTTTCTCCTTTAATTTCTGAAGATAGAAGGGCAATTTTAAATAAGATTCAGTTTAGAATCCAATCTGTATTAAAAGGAAGAGAATCTAAATACGTATTGTTAAATGCACCAAATGAGAAATTAGATGCTATTTTAAATTTATTACCTGGAATGAGAAGCCCTACTGTTTTGCCATTGGCAGAGAAAGGATGGAGTTCTGTGCACGCTGTTATTTCTAAAAATCAGTTTTGGGAAATTATTGATGGATTGAAATTAAATGGAGCAGAGGGTATTTTGGTATGTCCTATTGAAAAAATGGTACTTTAAAATGAAGACAATTTTAAATCCACAAAGAAAAGATTGGAAAACAATCTTAGAGAGACCCACAAAGACGGTTGATGATATTGAAAGTATAGTAAACGAAGTTTTTACAGATATTCAAAAGAACGGTGACGTAGCTGTTGAAAAATACACTCAAAAGTTTGATGGTGTTACTTTAGACAGCAACTTAGTCTCAGAAAATGAAATAAATGAAGCGATAACTTTAGTTTCTTCAGAACTAAAAGAAGCTATTATTCTTGCAAAAGAAAATATAACGAAGTTTCACGCTGCACAAAAAACTCCAAAAGTATTTGTAGAAACCATCAAAGGCGTTTCCTGTTGGCAAGAAAAAAGACCTATTCAAAAAGTAGGTTTGTATGTTCCTGGGGGAACCGCTCCTTTACTCTCCACCGTTTTAATGCTAGCGATACCAGCTCAAATTGCGGGTTGTAAAGAGATTGTTCTGTGTTCTCCACCGAATAAAGAAGGGAAAATTCACCCAGCTATTTTATTTGCTGCAAATTTATGCGGCGTTACAAAAATTGTAAAAGTAGGAGGAATTCAAGCAATTGCTGCATATACCTTCGGAACTGAAACAATACCCCAAGTATATAAAATATTTGGTCCTGGAAATCAGTTTGTAACTGTGGCAAAACAATTGTCTACCAAATACGGAGTTGCGATTGATATGCCTGCGGGTCCAAGTGAATTGTTAGTGGTGGCTGATGATTCTGCAAACCCCAGTTATGTTGCTTCAGATTTATTAAGTCAAGCAGAGCACGGTATCGATAGTCAGGTAATTTTAGTTTCTACTTCAAAAGACCTTATTGCTCAGGTTTCTAATGAGATAGAAAAACAGCTTTTAGCACTGCCAAGAATAGCAATTGCTCAAAAAGCGATGCATAATTCAAAATCTATTTTTGTTGAAAATGACCAAATTGCGTTGGAATTAATCAATGAATACGGTCCAGAACATTTTATTGTTTGCACGAATAACAATGATTTTTATGTAGATCATATAGAAAATGCAGGCTCTGTTTTTATAGGAAACTACACACCTGAAAGTGCAGGAGATTATGCTTCGGGAACGAATCACACATTGCCAACAAACGGATTTACAAAAGCGTATTCAGGGGTGAACTTAGATAGTTTTATGAAGAGTATTACGTTTCAAGAAATCTCTAAAGAAGGAATTAAGGCAATTGGAAAATCTGTAGAATTGATGGCGGAAGCAGAAGGTTTGCAGGCGCACAAAAATGCAGTTTCAATCCGATTAAAAGATTTATTATAAATAATTAGAATATCATTCTGAATGTTATTTTTGATCAAAATATATTCTGATTGCTAAAGTCTTTATAACTATGAATAATTTTAGCTTACACAACTTAATTAGAGAAAATATCAAAGCTCTAAAACCCTATTCCTCCGCAAGGGATGAATACAAGGATGCCACAAGTGCTGAAATGATTTTCTTAGATGCCAATGAAAATCCTTTTGAAAACGGTGTGAATCGGTATCCAGATCCTCAGCAAAGTAATGTCAAAGCCTTGCTTTCTGAAATTAAAGGCATTGGACAAGAAAAAATTTTGCTAGGTAATGGAAGTGATGAAGTCTTAGATTTAATTTTTAGAGCTTTTTGTGAGCCAAATAAGGACAACATTATAACCTTGCCTCCAACCTATGGAATGTATGCGGTATTAGCAAATATCAATGCAATCGAAAACAGAACGGTTTTATTGACAAACGAATTTCAACCGAAAGTAACACAAATTTTAAACGAGGTAGATCAAAATAGCAAGATTTTATTTTTATGTTCTCCAAACAATCCTTCTGGAAATAGTTTTACAGAAGAAATTGTGGAAGAACTATTGACAAAATTTAATGGATTGGTTGTCATTGATGAAGCCTATATAGACTTCTCAGAACAACCTAGTTGGTTGGAAAAATTAAAAAGATTTCCCAATTTAATTATTACACAAACGCTTTCAAAAGCATATGGTTTGGCGGGTATTCGATTGGGTGTTTGCTATGGGTCAAAAGAAATTATTAAGACATTAAACAGTATAAAACCTCCGTATAATGTCAACGAATTAACACAACAAAAAGCAATTGAAAGACTCTCCAAAACTGATGAAGTTGAGAAAGAGGTTTCTGAAATTATACATCAGAGAGACGCCGTTTTAAAATCTTTAAAAGAGGTGTCATTTATTAAAAAGATATATCCAACTGAATGTAATTTTGTACTCGTAAAAGTAGATGACGCAACAAAGCGTTACGATCAATTGCTAACAAAGGGAATTGTAGTTCGGAACAGAACTACCCAAGCTTTGTGTGAAAATTGTTTGCGTTTTACCATTGGAACAGCA
>ENA-ORXF01002063-ORXF01002063.1-marine-metagenome-genome-assembly--contig:-NODE-2063-length-12276-cov-26.238052_pt1 | contig 12276 bp, 11 predicted proteins | sample MGYA00237864_ERZ511476 | MGnify/ENA primary metagenome ERZ511476 (study PRJEB26306, sample SAMN06343908) | marine metagenome | isolation source: coastal waters | place: Atlantic Ocean: West Antarctic... | reverse complement strand
GAAAAGATTGTACTTCTTGCAACAAAAGATATGGATAAAATTAAGCTTAAAAAAATACTTTCAGATGCCAAAATAAACCCTCTTTATCATCCAGCTAATGTTTTAAATGTTGATGAAATTCCAAAACTAGGAAGTGGTAAAACTGACTTTAGTGCAACTAAAAAGATTGCATTAGTTAACGACCAGGAATAAAAGTCATGCCTGAACTACCAGAGGTTGAAACTACTAGAAGAGGTCTTGAGCCTCTAATAGTTGATAGAAAAATTACATCGATTCATATCTATAAAAAAAAGCTTCGCTGGGAAATTCCTAAACATCTTATAAATACTTTAAAAAACCAAACCATCCAGAAAATATCAAGACGTGCAAAGTATTTACTAATTGACTTTACTGATGGACAGCTTGTTATGCATCTTGGAATGACTGGATCAATAAGTGTTGTCCCTGATGTTGAGCCTCTAAAAAAGCATCACCATTTTGAGCTTAAATTAGATAATAAAACGAGTATGCGTTTTCATGATCCACGTCGATTTGGCTCAATTCTTTGGCAAAAAGATGGTGAACAGCTTTCACTCCTTAAAAAATTAGGTCCAGAACCATTAAGTTATGAGTTTGATGAAAACTCACTCTTCAATTCTTCAATTGGCAAAACAAAGAATATAAAAACATTCATTATGGATAGTACTATTGTTGTAGGGGTAGGAAATATTTATGCATCAGAAAGTTTATTTCTAGCTGGTATATCTCCTAAAAGAGAAGCAGGGAAAACTTCGAAGAAGCGCTACAAGATTCTTGTAAAGTGTATCAAAGAGGTATTATCAGAATCAATTAATAATGGTGGCACTACCTTAAATGACTTTTCTAATGTGGATGGTGAGGCTGGTTATTTTTATCAAATCTTATCTGTCTATGACCGTAAAGATATGCCATGTAATAGATGCAGTGGTAAAATTAAAAAAATTGTACAAAATCAACGAGCCACATATTATTGCCCTAAATGTCAGCATTAGATAATCCTAAAGCTTTATTTCAAAGCACCTGTTCAACCAATTCAGAGCCATATGCGCTTCAAAATATTGGTGATATGATGTCACCTGAATTCAGTGAAAATTGCATTATTATTGTTGATCCTGGAATGCCAATTCATAATGAAGCTTATGTCATTATTGATTTTAATGATGAACTTTATTTTCGTCAGTATATTAACGAAAACAATAACCAACTAATGAGATGTCTTAACTCTTCCTATGCGGATATAAACCTGACAGATGATTTTGAAGTTCGTGGGTGTATCACTCAACAAAAGCAGCGTAAACAGAAATCACTTCACTATTACTTACTCGAAAAAGAAAGTGGAGAAATGAAATTTAGTAGTAAAGGTAAGGAGAAAGAAATAGCTACTTAGACATTCTCCATCCATATTAGATGAGCCATCCTGCCCGAACGCTTACCATCTCTTCGATATGAAAAATATTGATCTTTCTCTTTGAAGGTACACCTATCGCCACCACTAACAGAAATAACTCCAAAACTTTTGAGAACCACTTTTGCTGCATCATACAAGTCAAGATAATATTTATTATTTAAATAAGTAAAACAACTTTCAAAATTATTATTTTTAGAAAGATACTGAGATTTTACCTCACCGCCTACTTCGAAAGATAACTGGGAAATCGCTGGCCCTAAGTGAACTATTAACTCATCTCCATTACAATCAAAAGATTCAATTAAAGATTCAATTACTCCATCAACTAAACCCCTCCAACCAGCATGAGCAATTCCAACAGCAGAGCCCTCTTTATTAGAAATAAAAATTGGTAAGCAGTCTGCTGTAAGAACTCCACAAACAGTTCCAGTTTTTTTACTATAGCTTGCATCAGCGTCAACTATTGATGATATTGAATCAGCGTCAACGCTTGTTTTAGAGTGTGTTTGATTAATCCATACAGGCTTAGAGGGTAAGTTATAGTGGCTAAATAATAAGTCACGATTTGCTAATACTGCACTCTGCTCATCATCAACATGAAGCGCCAAATTAAAGTTATCGAAGCTACCTTTACTGCTCCCACCCTCTATAAGTCTTGGCGTTGAAAGGAATTTAATATTATTTGGAAAAAAATTCATTTATTTAAACAAATCAAAATTATCAGGAGTCGAATTTTTTTAAGACTTCCAATAGCCTTAACATATCATCTGGCAGCGGGGCTTTCCATGACATTGACTCTCCTGAAATAGGATGAGTTAAAGTTAACTTTTTTGAGTGAAGCGCCTGCCTTTTGAAATTAAGTAGGACATCTTTTAGCTCCTCACTTGCTTTTTTTGGAAAACGTACACGGCCACCATACATTGGATCCCCTATCAAAGAATGGCCAACATGAGAAAGGTGGACTCGTATTTGATGAGTTCTACCAGTTTCTAAAATTGCTTTCACATGAGTGTGACTTTTAAACCGATCAATTGCTCTGTAGTGAGTTGTCGCATCTTTTCCACTCATTGAAACAGCCTGCTTAACTCTATCTTTAGGATCGCGGCCTATAGGCTCATCAACGGTTCCTCCAGCAATCATATGCCCATAGACTATGGCAGAATACTCTCTATCAACAGAATGACTTTGGAGTTGCTCAACCAAATATTTTTGGGATTTTTCATTTTTAGCAATTACCATTAAGCCTGAAGTATTTTTATCTAATCGATGGACAATACCAGCCCTATCGAGATTAGATAAAGCTGAATCATAATATAGAAGAGCATTTGCCAAAGTCCCACTCCAATTCCCAGCACCTGGATGAGTAACAAGCCCAAATTGCTTATTTATAACAATAATATCTTCATCTTCATAGACAATGTCTAAAGGAATTTTTTCAGCAATCCAGTCATTACTTTGTTTCTGATTTAAAGTTAAAGAAATAATTTCAGTACCACTTGCTTTATCCTTTGGCTTAAAAGTCTTTTGATTAATTAAAGCGTCTCCAGATTTAATCCAGGAAGTTAATTTTGAGCGAGAATAGTCAGGAAGCATTTCTGATAATGAAGAATCAAGTCTATTTCCCGACATCCTTTCTGGAATTATAATATTTAATTTTTTCATATAATCATTTTAATTGATATCCATAATAAACTTCACCTTGTTGATAATTTATGAAGTTAAGATTTAATATAAGCAAAAGACATTAAAAACAAGCCATACAAGATAATTAAATAGACGTCAAGAATCAAGATAATATGTAAAATATATTTAGAATAAAATGTTTTCAATCAAAAAAATTTATTAATTTAAAAAACAAAAACCTTATAAATGAAAAATGAAAATAAAAACGAAAGTGAAAGTGGAAGTGGAAGTGAAGATATTCCACTTAAACTTTCTAAGGAGCAAGTTGATACTGTTTTAAGTCTGTATTCTAGCGATAAGATAAGTGAGGCAATCGATATGATTAAAGCCTTAAACGAAGACTACCCTAATGTACCACTCCTATTTAACTTACTTGGTGCGTGCTACAACAAGTTAGGGCAATTTGACCCTGCTGCGCAGTTTTTTGAGACTGCCATTTCAATTAGACCAGACTATGCTGAAGCATTTTTGAATCATGGCATAGTTATGAGGGAAGTTGGCAAACTTGATCATGCAGCTAAAAGTTTTAAAAGAGCAGTAGAAATTTTACCAAGTTACTTTGAAGCCCATAATAAACTTGGGATTACGTTTATAGATTTAAATAGACTTGAGGAAGCAATTGAACATTTAGAGTGGGCAGTAGCCTATAAATATGACTTTTATGAGGCTCATAACAACCTTGGTGTTGCTAATAGAATGATTGGAAAAATGGAAGATGCTGCTAAAAATTTTGAAAAAGCTATAGAAATTAATCCAGACTACACTATGGCTCTTTTGCATCTTGGAATTACCCTTACAGATCTAAATCAAAAAGATAAAGCTGTTAAGTGTTTTGAAAGAATCATAGCTATAGAACCTGATAACTCACAAGCGCAGGAAAATTTAAAAGCACTCAGCGCTGATTAGAGTTTTAGTATGAGCATAGAACCCCTTCTAAACGATAAAATTAACTCTATTATTGAGCTATTTTCTAGTGGTCACAAAACAGATGCACTCAACAACATTAAATCCTTAATAGACCAACATCCTAATGAATCACTACTTCACAATATTGGTGGTGTGTGTTACAAATCAACTGGTCAATTAGAGATGGCAGTAAAATGTTTTGAGAGGGCTTTAGAAATTAAACCTGACTTTGCTGATGCTCATTACAACCTTGGACTTACATTTCAAGAACTCGATCAACTAGACTCTGCAGTTAAGAGTTATAAAAAGACACTCGAAATTCAAGCCAACTATGTTAAGGCTTACAATAATCTGGGTATTATTTATAAAGAGCTTGGACATATGAATGATGCAGTTAAATCATATGAAGAAGCATTAAGTCATCAGCCAGACTTTGCAGAGGCTTTAAATAATCTTGGTAATATCCTAACTGAGATGGGAAAATTGGATGAAGCTATTAAGTCATATAATCAAGCTTTAGTGATTGAGCCAAACTATATCGAAGTTCACAATAATCTTGGTAATCTTCTCAATGATCTTGGTGAATTGGATGAGGCAGTTGAGCATTATAAGAAGGCGATAGCTATTAATCCTGATTATGCTGAAGCTCATAATAATCTAGGAAGCACTCTCAATGATCTTGGCCAATTGGATAGTGCAGTTGAGCATTATGAGAAAGCGATAGCTATTAATCCTGATTATGCTGACGCTCATAATAATCTTGGCACTACTCTCAAGGCTTTTGGCCAATTTGACAAAGCAATTGAAAACTTCATAAAGGCGCTCACTATTAATCCAAACTTTGCTGATGCCCTCTTCAATCTTGGTGTTTCTTACTATGATCTTGGCCAAACTGATGAAGCTCTCAATTCTTATCGACAGGCATTATCTATTAGCCCTGACTTCGCTGAAGCACATAGCAATTTAGGGCTTATTCTCCAGGAGCTTGGTCAATCAGACGAAGCACTTAATAGCTATGTTAACGCACTAGCTATTGATCCTGATAATGCTGAGTTTCATCGGAATTTATCTACAGTAAAGCATTATAAGCAGGGCGATACACAACTTACTCATATGCAGTCTCTTTTGTCTAATAATAATCTTAACGAATCTGAACGGATAAATTTTTGCTTTGCTTTAGCAAAAGCATATGAAGATTTAGGGAAGAAAGGTGAGCTATTTAAAATCTTAAATGAGGGTAATCAACTTCGAAAAAAAGAATTAAATTATTCAATTGAGAGTGATCTAAAAAAACATACTACATATAAAAAGATTTTTAAATTAGCAATTACAGAACCATCATCTTATAAACCTCTTGCTGTTAGACCAATTTTTATTGTTGGCATGCCTCGTTCTGGAACCACACTAGTTGAACAAATTATCTCTAGTCACCATAAAGTTCATGGAGCAGGAGAATTACCAACTTTAGATAATCTTATTGCTCCAATATTTGATGCTTATTTATCTAGCAATGATGCTCTTTCTGAAAAAAACTTTTTAAATATTCGCCAAGGATATTTACAATACCATTTATCTAACATAAATTCCTATGAAGGCATTATTACTGACAAAATGCCTACAAATTTCGAAAACATAGGGTTTATTTTAAAAGCCTTTCCAGAAGCAAAAATCATCCATCTTAAAAGAGATTCCATGGCTATTTGCTGGTCAATATATCAGCGTTATTTTCCAAATGGAGGACTAGGCTTTCCATATGATATGGATGATTTAGCGCGATTCTATATCTCTTACGAAGAAATGATGGCTTTTTGGCATGAATTATTTCCTAGCCAGATATATGACATTAATTATGAAAACTTAACCACTAATCAAGAAGTTGAAACTAGAAAACTATTGGATTATTGCGACTTGGATTGGGATGAGAACTGTCTCAATTTTTACAACAATAAGCAAGCTGCAAAAACAGCTAGCTCATTACAAGTAAAAGAAAAAATGTATCAAGGAAGTTCTGAGACATGGAAGAAATATGAATCCCAACTAAAGCCACTCACTAAAGCTCTTGGTTATTTATCATAATGGAAAAAACAGGCCCACCTCAAGAGCAAATTGATAAGGTTATTTCAATTCTTTCTGCTGGAAAGTTTCAAGAGGCACTTGAAAAAACTGCCATCTTAAGCCAAAAATATTCTAGTGAATCTTTATTATTTAATATAAGTGGAGCTTGCTATCAAGGTCTTGGTCATCTTGAGACTGCTGTTAAGTTCTATAAAAAAGCAATATCCATTAACCCTAGTTATTACAAAGCGCATTATAATCTTGGAGGTGTATTTCAAGAAATGGGTAAGCTACAAGCCTCTATTAAAAGTTTTGAAAAGGCTCTTTATATAAAGCCTGATTACGCTGAGGCAAATAATAATATTGGTAGTGTTTTCAAGGAGATTGGTCAATTTGACAATGCACTTAAGAGTTTTGAGAAAGCAATAGAAATAAAGCCTGATTATTTTGAAGCTCATTACAACCTTGGTCAAACATTCCAAGATCTAAATAATTTAGAAGCAGCAATTACAAGTTATAAGAAAGTGTTAATAATCAAACCTAATTTTGCAGAGCTCCATAATAATCTAGGAGTAATATATCACGGGATAGGTGAAATAGATTCTGCTCTAGGGCACTTAAAAAAGGCAGTGAAAATCTCGCCTGAATTTGCAGAGGCATTTCATAATCTTGGCAATACCTATAAAGAACTAAATCAGCCTGATAAATCCCTAGACTGTTATAAAAATGCAATAGCTTTGAATATAAATTATGCTGAGCCACATTATGCGAGTGGCAATATCTTACAAGATCTAGGTCAATTTGATAAAGCAGTTAAAAGTTATCAAATGACGCTCACAATAGAACCAGATAAAGCCTACGCGCATTATGAGCTTGGTAATATTTCACATGACTTGGGTCAATTTGATGAGTCTATTGAAAGTTATGAAAAAGCCCTATCTATAGACCCAGAAAATGATCAGTTTAATAATGGTATTGGAATTGTGCTGAATAAAACTGGGCAATTTGAAAAAGCACTCAAATTTTACAAAAAGTCAATTTCTATTAATCCAAAATATGCAGAAGCTTATTTCAATCTTGGAAATCTTCTATTAGATCTTAACCAATTAGATGATGCAGTTTTGAATTATGAGCAGGCAATTAATCTCAAGTCAGGAATAGATCGCAACTTTGGAAATTTATTTCACACCAAAATGCACTTATGCAGTTGGGATAATTTTTCTAACGATCTTGAAGAATTAAATAATAAAATAAATAATAATAATAATAAGACTATTGATCCATTTGCTTTGTCTGCTCTAATTGATGATGGAAAGATTCAGCTAAAAAATGCTAAAATTTTTGCTAAAGAAAAAATTCCAAGGGGTGATGTTTGGTCAAAAATTAATCACTACTCTAATCATAAAAAGATTCGGATAGGATATTTTTCTGCAGATTTTAGAGAACATCCTGTATCTTATTTATCGTCCAAAATTTACCAACTTCATGATAGGAGCCAATTTGAAATCTATGCATTTTCTTTTGGACCTGATACTCAAGATGAAATGAATCTTCGAATTAAGTCTGGAGTTGATAAATTCTATGATGTTCAATTAATGTCGCATAATGAAATAGCAATACTATCAAAATCCTTAGAGGTTGATATTGCAATTGATTTAGGAGGATTTACTGCAAATAATAGACTAGAGATTTTTGCTATTAATGTAGCCCCTATCCAGATAAATTATTTAGGCTACCCTGGCACTATGGGAGCTGATTTCTACGACTATATAGTGGCCGATGAAACTGTAATTCCAGTAGCTCAAAAAAACAATTATTCAGAAAATATCATTTACCTGCCAAATTGCTACATGCCGCAAGATAGCTCAAAGATTATTTCTGACAAACTATTAAAACGGCAGGATTACAATTTGCCAGATGAGGGCTTTGTTTTTTGTAGTTTTAATAATAGTTTTAAAATCACCCCAAAAGAATTTGATATTTGGATGCGACTTCTTACTAAGGTTGATGGAAGTGTCCTCTGGCTCTTAAAAGCAAGTCAATCGTCTGAAAATAATTTAAAAACTGAGGCAAAAAAACGTGGTATTGAGCCTAATCGTTTAATTTTTGCCGATAAAATAGCAATTGAAGATCATTTAGCCAGACAGAGACTGGCTGACTTATTTTTAGACACCTTTAATTTCAATGCTCACACAACAGCAAGCGATGCTTTATGGGCTGGATTGCCAGTTCTTACAAAAATAGGTAAAGGATTTGCAGCCAGAGTAGCCAGTAGCTTACTTACTTCACTGGAGGTTCCTGAACTCATTACAACTTCAGAAAAAGACTATGAGGCTTTGGCGCTAGATTTAGCTATGAACCCAGAAAAGCTTGCCTTGATCAAAAAGAAATTAGCTGAAAAGCGAACTACAGCACCCCTCTTTGACACTAAAACTTATACAAAGAATTTAGAAAACGCATATACTCAAGCCTATGAGAAAAATGCAAATGGACTTCCATCAGAAGAGTTTAAAGTATCATGAATAAACTTACCGTAATTCTTCCTGCAGCTGGTAAAGGCTCAAGACTAAATTTACCTTACCCCAAAGAAATATTGCGAGTCGATAAAGAGAAGGCTTTGATTGATAACAGTTTTGATCTGTTCAAAGGCTTAGGTCGTAATGATGTTGAATTTATTGTCGTTATCAACGAAGAAAAAACAGAAATCATTAAGTATTTGTCTAAGTATAAGTCTCAGTACAATGTAAGTTTTACTTATCAAAATCCTAATGAGCTAGAGTACACTGGCGCGATTAAAAGTGCTAAACATCTTTTTGGTGAAAATAATATTGTACTTCTACCCGATACGGTTTTAACATTGCCTGATGGTTTAAATCTTGCTGGTAAGGTACTTGATTACCTGGAAGATAACCGTTTTGCATTTTTATTCAAATCAGAAACTAACGAAAAAATGCTTAGTACAAAAGGTTGTTTGCAACTAGATAATGATAAAAGGGTTCTTGGTTATGAAGACAAACCAACTCAAAATATGAACAGATTTAATGGCTATTGGTGCGCTTTTGCTTTCAAAAAAGATGTCTTTGATGAGTGCATCAAATTCATGGAGCAAAGTACCTTAAAGCTTGAGAGGCCCAAAACTGTTATTGAACAAACAAGCATATTTGGGAGTAAGGCTATTCAGGTAGAAGACTATAAGGACTTAGGTACTTGGGAAGAGATAGGGAAACTACTTTCTAAAAACATTTAAAGGAAGGCTTTAGAAAACATACCTATTTCTTTATTAGAAAATAATTTATTACTTACACAGAGAACTGAGACCAATTTCTTGGATGTCTAAAACATATCTCAATAATATTTAGAGTTTGATCATATTTATTTTTAGAGTTCACCTATACTCAAAATGAAAAAGCAAAAAAAAATACTCAGTAATCTTCAAAACAATAAAAATAATCAAGAGTTGCCTAAAAATCTTGTTCGGTCGATTATTGACAACTTCTCAAACGGTCAAAAAAAAGAAGCTATTATTGAAATAGATGAACTAATCAAAGATTATCCTTTAGTGCCATTGCTATTTAATGTTAGCGGTTCTTTTTACAAATCTAATAGCCAACTTGATGTTGCTGTTACAAGATTTAAGCAAGCTCTGGCCTTAAAGCCAGACTATACCGAAGTTCATTACAATCTTGGGGTCACGTTTCGGGAGCTTGGTCATACTGAAGAAGCTATTAAAAGTTATAAAAATGCTCTCAATATTAAAAATGAATATCCAAATGCGCATTACAATATCGGTAATGCATTTTTAAGTCTTAAAAAATATGATGTTGCTATTAAGCACTTTAAATCAGCGGTAATTTTTAACCCTAAATTTGCTCAGGCATATAACAATTTAGGTCTTGCAAATAAATTAATTGAAAATGATTTTGAAGCAGGCTTAAATTTTGATAAGGCGTTAGCTATTAAACCGGATTATGCTGAAGCTGTAAACCATCGTGGATCTATTTTTCAAAATAGTGGGGATCTCAAGAATGCAATAAAATATTATCAAAGATCACTAGCCATTGACCCAAACCTAGCAGATGCTTATAATAATATGGGTCTTGCTGAGGTGGAACTAAATAAAACTGATAATGCAATAAAGTCCTTTGAAAATGCTATTTCAATTGACCCCAATTTTGCAAATGCATACTATAATTTAAGCCAATTTAAGCATTACACTTTCAGCAAAGAGCAAGTTGAAAAAATGCTATCAATTCTCGTCACAGATGGCATCAGTCAACCTGACCTCATTGCTATAAACTTTGCATTAGCAGGGTTTAATGAAGGTTTAGATAACCAGGATGAGTTCTTTAGTTATCTTAATGAGGGAAATCGGCTGCGTAAAAAGGAACTCAATTATTCTATTGACACGTCCCATAAGTTATTTTCAATAATTTATGAGACCTTTGCCATGTTGCCTAATTCTATTAATAAATCTTTGCAAAATATTACACCAACTAAGCGCCCTATATTTATCCTTGGCATGCCCCGATCTGGAACCACTCTAGTTGAGCAAATTATTTCTAGCCATGAAGAGGTTTATGGTGCTGGCGAACTAAATACTTTAATGAGACTTTATTACCCTATATTAGAAAATATCCTCTCTAATGAAAAAGATAAAAATATACTATCTGAAGAAAATCTTATATTAATTCGTGAAAAATACTTAGACTCTCTTTCTCAATTAAACACTACTGCTAGTATTATTACAGACAAGACGCCAGCAAATTTCCAATTCATAGGTTTTATTTTTTCTATATTTCCTGATGCAAAAATTATTCACTTAAAAAGAGATCCAAGAGCTATATGTTGGTCAATTTATAAATCTAAGTGGATGGGAAATGGTTATGGATTTTCTTATAATATGGATGATTTAGCTTCATATTATGACTCGTACTCTAAATTGATGGATTTTTGGCACAAAAAGTTTCCAGAAAAAATTTATGATATTTGCTATGAGGACTTGACTACGAATCAGGAAGAAATGACTAGGAAATTATTGGAGTATTGTGAATTAGATTGGGATGATAACTGCCTAAACTTTCATAAAAATAAACGTCCTGTGAAAACAGCTAGCTCCTTACAAGTTAGAGAGAAGATCTACCAAGGAAGCTCTGAGGTTTGGAAAAAGTATGAGGCTCATATTCAGCCACTCATTAATGGTCTTCAGCCCTATTTAAAAGAATAACTAAGCTAATTAATTATTCCATTTAGCTCTAGGAAGTTAAAAATAGTAAAGACTGACTCTTCTAGACTTTGATTATCCGTATCAATTATTAATTCTGGATTTTTTGGTACCTCATAAGGAGAGTCAATACCGGTATAGTTTTTAATCTCTCCAGCCCTCGCTCTTTTATAAAGCCCTTTAACATCTCTAGTCTCACAAGTCTCTAAACTTGCTTTACAGTAAATTTCTATAAAGTCATCATTAGAAATTAATTTTCTAGCTTCAATTCGATCTATATTGATTGGACTAATAAAGGCTGTCATTACAATTAAGCCAGATTCAAGCATTAGTTTACTAACTTCACTAATTCGGCGAATATTTTCAGTCCTGCCAGTCTCACTAAAGTCAAGATTAGAATTTAATCCATGACGAACATTGTCGCCATCCAACACAAAAGTCTTGCATCCCATTTGAAATAATTTTTCTTCTAAAGCATGTGCTAGAGTTGACTTACCAGAACCCGAAAGACCAGTAAACCAAAGGACAATTGAACGATGATTATTTAACTTATTGCGCCTTTGCCGCGTTACAGATGCTTGATGATAAATTATATTTGAGCTCTTCATTTTAATACTCGATAAAAAGTAATAAGTTAATCAAAGCTATTATATAGTTCAATCAGATGAAAATATTTAGATATCTATGAACCTTCTAAGAGTACTTCTACTGTTTACTGAATTCCAGAGAGTGTGGGCGTTACAAAATTTAATCGGGTTAGAATTGTGTCTTAGAGTTAATGAAGTGGCGTCCCGTAGGAGATTCGAACTACCTGTTTCCAGAATGAAATCCTGGCGTCCTGGGCCACTAGACGAACGGGACATAGGGATTTTATATGGTATTACTTTAGATCATTTGATTAAAACTTGCCTTTTTAATTAAAAAAATGGCATCGCGTAGGGGAATCGAACCCCTCTTGCCAGGATGAAAACCTGGAGTCCTAACC
>ENA-ORXF01002062-ORXF01002062.1-marine-metagenome-genome-assembly--contig:-NODE-2062-length-12292-cov-3.441506_pt1 | contig 12292 bp, 18 predicted proteins | sample MGYA00237864_ERZ511476 | MGnify/ENA primary metagenome ERZ511476 (study PRJEB26306, sample SAMN06343908) | marine metagenome | isolation source: coastal waters | place: Atlantic Ocean: West Antarctic... | reverse complement strand
TACGGCGACCACCGAGATCTACACTCTTTCCCTACACGACGCTCTTCCGATCTGGGGGTAGCTCATAGACGGTTGGACCTACACGGTTTTGCCTGTTGTAAGACGCCGAGCGTAAGCGAGGTGGTTAATCCAGTAATGCGCGCAAGCGCCCTATTCTGTCTTTCCTACTTCTTTACTCTCTTCTCTTGCGATAGTCGGCAGGTGCCCGTCAGGGTCAAGACGGAACGGCTTGATGCTCTTGCACACCAGAGCGTCCGACCCTATGTCGGGATCGTCCGTCAATAGCAGAACGAGGTACTAGAATACCTATTTGGTACTGTGACGTTACGTTACGCATTGACACTGCCTCTTGCCAAGGTGCTTATTGGGGGGAGAGAGGGAGAGGGGGGCAAGCAAAGGGATATATGGAAGGTATGGAATGAATGTAGTTACTAAGAAGCTGACTGATAAACAGACAGCACTAGTGGACACCCTCGTAGCAAACGGGTGTACAATTAAACAGGCCGCTGAGTTGGCTGGATATGCAGTAGGCGAGTCTGGAAGAGTGACTGCAAGCAAGGCTTTAAAGCTAGCGCATGTGCAGCAATACATGCAACAGAGGATCAATGAGGAGTTCGGTCTTAGTGCTACACTAGCAGTAGGGACAGTGCGTAGATTAGCTACAGGTGCTAAGTCTGAGTACGTGCAGTTGGAAGCGAGCAAGGATCTACTGGATAGGGCTGGTTACAAGCCGATAGAACGGGCACAGGTACAGGTGGCGGGTGACATCCGTGTTAGTATTGACCTCGGATAGCGTGCAGCCCTCGCTAGCGCTCGGACTTTGTATGGGGGGGGGTAACAAGTTCTCTAATTGTAAGAGAGGGGGGGGGGGGGTCAAAACTGCAAGCACACTTGCTATGTTACGTCTACAGCGCACACCATTTGCTGAAAAGGTTTATTGCCAGATATATTTTTATTAGTGTAAGGTGATCTTGAAAAGGAGAATGGTATGGCCGAGGTTAAGAAGAAGAAAGCAGTTGCGGAGAAGAAGGTAGTTTCTCTTCCTCTCTCAGCAAACGCCATTAACAAGAAGCGTCTTAGCGATCTTCGAGATGAGATAGCTCGTGCTAACTCAGGGAAGAAAGATGCGTAATGAGCATAAGAGTCCTACTGGAGGGTTGAGCCCTGCTGGACGTAGACATTTAAAGAGGACAGAGGGTGCCAATCTAAAACCTCCTGTTAGTAGTGGAACGAATCCCCGACGTGTTTCTTTCGCTGCAAGGTTTGCTGGAATGGCTGGACCTATGACGGATAATAACGGTGAGCCAACCCGTAAGGCATTGGCACTGAAGAAGTGGGGCTTTGGTTCTGTCGAAGCTGCCCGTAATTTTGCAAGGAGGCATAAGAAGTCATAATGTGTTTTAGTGGAGCAAGCGCGGAAAACCGCTACCAAGCAATGAAGAAGACATACGATCCTCTTCCATCATTAGCAATGAAGTCTGACACCAGTGCAGACGCGGCCCCAGAGGCATCGCCATTAATGGATGTCCGCCGAGGAGGCAAGAAGAAGCGCTCTCTGCTAACGCCTATGTACAACGCGGGATGAGTTTTTTATCGACCCTACCAAGAGCAGACTTAGCCCTTCTTCGCCACATCGTTCGCAAGACTGAGTATGCTTACATTGAAGCGAAGCACGGCAAGAGTTTTGTCACTGATGCTGAGTGCGACAAGCTCATAGATAGCATCGCCCCTGAGATAGTCGAGCGTATGATTAAGTTCGGCGTGGATAAAGGATTAAGATAATGGCTGAAGAAACAGGACGCGCAAAATTAAACAAGCAAATGCTAGCCGCTGTAAGAAGGTACATCAAAGTTAAAAACGATGGTAGTGTAGTTGTTACTAAGGGTGTTGGCTCTTTTAAGCAGGGTCAACAGTTGCCTATGGTGGGAATAAAAGGCGCAAGCTTAATATCTACTGATCCTAAATCGAATCTTTCTTGGCAAAAAGAAAACGCAAAAACAGTTAGATCTATATTCAATGCAATAAAAACAAACTCAGAGTAAAGGATTAAGATAATGGGACTATACTCTAACATGAATGCCCGTAAGAAGGCTGGCACCAGCAGGTCTAAGAAGAAATCTACGGTTACAGACAAGGCATACTCTAATATGAAGGCTGGTTTCCCTAAAAAGAAGAGCCTTCTTAAAAAGAAAGTCTAGCAAATGGCAAGTTTAACTGCAAAACAAACAGCAGCAATGAAGAAGCACAAGGTACATCATACAGCAAGGCACATGAGCAGTATGACTAAATCCATGAAGGCAGGTAAAACCTTTGGTCAAGCGCACACCATTGCAAAGAAAAGTGAAGCATCTAAAAAATAATGGCTGAGTTTAAGTACAAACCTGACGGTGATGTCCTCAAAGAGTTTATGAAGAACACCACTTTTTTTCGTGGCATAAGAGGCCCAGTAGGTTCTGGTAAGTCTGTAGCCTGTTGCGTTGAAGTATTCCGACGTGCGCTTGAACAAGAGAAAAGCCCAGATGGAATACGACATAGCCGATGGGCTATTATCCGTAACACCAACCCACAGCTTAGAACCACAACCATTAAGACATGGCTTGATTGGTTCCCCGAATCTGATTGGGGCAAGTTTACTTGGTCCGTTCCGTACACCCACCACATTAAGAAGGGTGATATTAATCTCGAAGTCCTTTTCCTAGCATTAGATAGGCCCGAAGATGTTAAGAAATTACTATCTCTTGAGCTTACTGGAGTCTGGATTAACGAAGCTAGGGAGCTTCCTAAGAGTATTATTGATGCCTGTACAATGCGTGTTGGTCGTTTCCCTTCAATGCGTGATGGCGGTCCTTCTTGGACTGGCGTTATTGCCGATACCAACGCCCCTGAGGAAGATCATTGGTGGCCAATCATGGCTGGGGAGGTTCCAGTGCCAGATCATATTCCGCGTGAGCAAGCTAAGATGCTGGTTAAACCTTCGAACTGGAAGTTCTTTACGCAGCCCTCTGGTATGGTGGAAGACAAAGGGGACGAAGGGGAAATAAAAGACTACGTTCCCAACAAGAATGCTGAGAACACTAAGAATATGATGAAGTCTTACTACCCAAACCTCATACAGGGTAAGACTAAAAGCTGGATTGACGTGTATGTAATGAATAAACTAGGCCATATCCAAGACGGAAAGCCTGTTTATCCTATGTTTGCACCTGATATCCACGTAGCAACAGACGAAATACCAGTGGCAGCAGGGGTTCCTGTGTATGTGGGGGTAGACTTTGGCCTTACTCCAGCCGCAGTATTCGGCCAGAAGATACGAGGTCGTTGGTTCTTACAGTCTGAGATAGTAGCTATCGACATGGGCATTGTAAGATTTGCTGAAGTTATGCGTAATGAGCTATCAACTCGCTTTGCTGCTGCTGGCGATGTTATTATATACGGCGATCCCGCAGGTGACTTTAGAGCGCAGACTGATGAATCTACTCCCTTTCACATTCTGCGTGGTGCTGGCTTGAAGGCGTACCCAGCGCCCTCCAACTCTGTTGACCTTCGTCTTGAGGCTGTATCTTCCCAGCTAACCAAGATGGTAGAAGGGAAGCCAGTGCTTTTAATTGATAGGCGCTGCCCACAGCTAATCAAAGGCTTTGAAGGTGGCTATGCTTATAAGCGTATGGAAGTATCAGGCGAACGATATGCTGATAAACCAGACAAGAATATGTTTAGCCACGTTCACGATGCTGCTCAGTACCTATTCTTAGGTGCCGGTGAGGGTCGAGCATTGATGAACTCACAGAAGCCAGCGGTCCCAGTGGTCGCCAAGCGGAACTTTGATGTGTTTAACAGAGGTTCAAGCGCCAGAAAGAAGCCTAGCTTCTGGGCTAGGATGTAGTTTGTGCATTGATATTTTCTCATATTTGTGTTTACGAATAACAAACGAAGGAGAATGGTATGTGTTTTGGTCCTAGTAGTTCAGCAAAGCAGGCATCTGCTGAACAGCGTGTAGAAGCTGACGATGTAGAACGTGAAGAGTTAGTTGATCGCGCAGAGCAAAAGCGTGAAGACATATCAGATGTTCTTAAAAAGAAAAAGGGCGGGGGTACACGCAGGTCTTTATTCTCTAACAACCGTCAAGGATTTTTAGGTAGGTTCGACTAATGGCTGATGACCCAATTGCAAAGCAGTACGTTCAAAGCTACCAGAAGGCTAAGGCTTTCCGAGAGAATTGGGTCCCATTGTTTGAAGAGTGCTACGAGTATGCCCTTCCACAGCGTGAATCGTTTTACTACGAAGAAGCTGGCCAACGTAGAGACGATAAGATCTTTGATGAGACTGCCGTAGTAGGTGTGCAAGAGTTTGCTAGCCGCCTACAGTCTGGCATTGTTCCTAACTTTGCTAGGTGGGCTGACTTACTTGCTGGTAGCGAAGTACCAGTTGAGCAAAGGGAAGAAGTAAACAACGAGCTAGATGAAGTAACGGACTATGTGTTCGAGGTTCTCCAGAACTCTAACTTTAGCCAAGAGGTGCATGAGTCATTCATGGACTTGGCTGTTGGCACAGGTATTCTATGCGTAGAAGAAGGTGACTCGGTTAACCCTGTTCGCTTCTCTGCTATACCGTTGCCGCATGTTGTCCTAGACAACGGACCTGATGATACGATTGATCACGTTTACAGAGAGCGCAAGAAGGTTAAGTTCGACCATCTTTCTTTAATGTACCCTACTGGTCAGTTTAACTCTGAAGTCATGGCGTTAATGGGATCTGGTCGTGAGACTACTGTTCTTGAAATAGTATGCCGAGATTATTCCAAAAAGAATCAAGAAGCCTACTTCCACTTTGCAATCTGTATGACGACAAAGTCCTGTATCTATAAAAAAGAGATGTCCGGACTAGGCTCAAACCCCTTTGTTTGCTTCCGCTGGTCTAAATGTGCTGGTGAAATCTATGGCCGTGGCCCATTAATGAACGCATTATCTGCGATTAAGACTACGAACCTTACAATAGAACTGATCCTTGAGAACGCTCAGATGTCTATCTCTGGTATTTACCAGATGGAAGATGACGGAGTTATTAATCCAGATACAATAAACCTAGTTCCCGGATCTATCATACCTAAAGCTATGGGTTCTGCTGGCCTACAGCCTATCCAAGCGGCTGGTAGGTTCGATGTGGCACAGCTTATCTTGTCTGATATGCGACAGAACATTAAAGCTGCACTGTATAACGACATGCTTGGCAATCCTGACAAGACACCAGCGTCTGCTACTGAGGTTGCAGAAAGAATGGCTGACCTTTCTAGGCGTATGGGCTCTGCATTTGGGCGTCTACAAGCGGAACTTGTTCAGCCGGTACTTCAGCGTGTTATATATATCTTAAAGAAACAGGGGCGTATTGATGTACCGAAGGTTAATGGAAGAGAAGTTAAGGTTCGGTCGGTTTCTCCACTGGCTCAAGCACAATCCAATCAGGACATTTCTAGCGTGGCTAGATTCCTAGAGTTAGTTGGCGGGGCCTTTGGTCCTGAGATGTTGCAGCTATTAATTGATGGGGAAAAGACAGCTATTCACTTAGCTAAGAAGTTTGGTGTACCAGAAAGCTTGATACGCGACGAAGATCAGCGTAAGCAAATAGCTGCAATGGCGCAGCAAATGGCGCAACAGCAACAACAGCAACAACAACAAGGACAGATGGTTGAACAACCAGAAGGTTAACATAGGGATAGACGGGGTTCAGAGGAAGTCGGACCTTGATCGACAAATAAGCCACAACATATCGAAACTATTCGAGGGGGTGACGGGCAAGGAAGTCCTGCGCTACCTTCGCTCTATTACCATTGAGATGGTGAATGGGCCTAACGTGACCACTGATGAACTGCGACACCTAGAAGGCCAGCGTTATATAGTTGGCCTTATAGAGCAGCGGATTTCACATTCACATAGGAGTAAGAACAAATGAGCGATAGCTTAATGAACACTGAGTCAGCGGAAGCTGCGCCTGTAGAAGAGCAGCGCGACTTCGTAGTTGCAGAAGACACACAACCAGATCGGCCTGAGTGGCTACCTGAGAAGTACAGCAGTGGCGAAGATCTAGCCAAAGCTTACAAGGCTCTTGAGTCTAAGCTTGGTGGTAAGGAAGACGACATCCGTAGTAAGCTTCTCGAAGAGATCCAAGCAGAAAGCTTTAGTGAACGTCCCGAATCTGCTGGAGCTTACGAGCTTCCTGAGTCGGTAAACGAAGATCTTGCTGTTGATAACGATCTACTGAAGTGGTGGTCGGACCACTCGTTTGAGAATGGCTACAGCCAAGACGAGTTTAAAAAAGGCATTGAGATGTATGCCGAAGCAGTAAACGGGGCACAGCCAGACATGGACGCTGAGTCAGAGAAGCTTGGGGAGAATGCAAACGAACGCATTCAAGCTGCTTCTATGTTTGCAAATAAGTTCTTTCCGACTGATGCCATTCCCGCAATCGAACGGATGTGCGAAAGCCACGAAGGTATCATTGCTCTTGAGTCTGTGATGGAGGCAATGAAGGACGGTTCGTTTGCTGGCAACACTGAGCCAAGCGCGGGTACTTCAGAACAACAACTAAGGGAGATGATGAATGACCCAAGGTACTGGAAAGATCGCGACCCAAGCTACATCAAGCAAGTTACCGATGGGTTCCAACAAATATATAAATGAAGTTAAGATAATAAGACGGGGCAGGCATTACCTGACCCCGTTTACTACTGACCACATTGATGAGGTTGTTGAGCTACTAAGCAAAGAAAGCCGTAGAGAGCTAAAGCTTCTTGGTCATGTAGACATAAGACAAGCAATCGAAGAGATGCAGAAATACTCTGAGTGTTTTATTGCTAGGAAGGAAGGCGGTTCGTTCCTAGCGGTAGGCGGTCTTTGGTATGATGCTGACCAAGACTTCCCACAATTGTTCGCTATGTTCTCTGATGGTATCAAAGAAAACTTCAACGCAATGGCCCGTGGATCTAAGATGTTAGTCAAGTTCTTTGACACTACACAGTCACACATGAGCATGACAATCCTTGCTGATTACGAGTTTATGCTAGACTGGGCTAGCTGGTTAGGCTTTGAGGCTGTGGGTGTATCGGTCAACGGCCCCAACAAGTATGTTGATTTTGTGCGTTGCAATCCTAACAGAAATGATGTTAGTGATAAATCACTGCGGCCCGTTACGCACTGAAAGGCCCGAAAGGATACCCTTGCTGAAGTGAAAGAGTGGATACCCGTGTAATCGTAACTTCAAAACAGGACTGAAAAAATGGCTAATACTATTGACACAGCCTTTATCAAGCAGTTTGAAACCGAAGTTCACATGGCTTATCAACGTATGGGTTCCAAATTACGGAACACTGTTCGCACAAGCAATGTGACCGGTTCAGTTGCTCGATTCCAAATCATTGGAAAAGGCGTCGCAACCACTAAATCACGCAACGGCAATGTAACTCCTATGGAGTTGGCGCACACAACAGTCGAAGTAACTATGGCTGACTTCTATGCGCCAGAGTACATCGACAAGTTAGACGAGTTGAAGATCAACATCAACGAACGTCAAGCTGTTGCTCAATCTGCTGCTGCTGCTCTTGGTCGCAAGACTGACGAGCTTATCTATGCAGCTATGGATGCTGCTGGTGGTACATCAATTCACGATACTAGCTCGGCTCTTGAGATCGCTGACTTGTTATCACTGTTCGAGACTATGGGCGTTAATGACGTTCCAGAAGATGGACAGCGTTACTTGGCAATGAACCCAAAAGGTTATGCTGACTTGTTCGGCATAAGCCAGTTTGCTTCTTCCGACTTTGTTGGTGAGCAGAACCTACCGTTCGCTGGTGGCATGACCATGAAGGAATTCTTGGGATTCAAAGTGTTCTCTACTTCTGCTGTAACGGCTGGTAAGAACATTGCGTATCACACATCATCTGTTGGCCTTGGCATTAATGCTGACGTACAGACTGAAGTGAACTATGTCGCTGAGAAAGCTTCACACCTAGCAACATCAATGATGTCCATGGGCGCTGTCGGCATAGATGCTGATGGTATCTGTGAAGTCCTTGACAACAACTCCTAAGAAAGGGACTTAATATGGCTTATACTGCATCTAGTCTTGTTCGTGTTGGTGGAGGTTCTGGTAGGGCGCTTTGGTATTACACCAGTGCTGACACCATTGCTGACGCAAATACAGCGGGATACTTCAATGCCGCTGCTCCGATGTTGAACTTGAACGACTTAATTATGACAGTGACATCTACAGGTGGAACGCCTGTTATCACTCATGCTTATGTTAATGCAAACAATGGTTCTGTTGTCGATATTACTAACGGCGTTGTCGTTACTAATACTGATGGCGACTAAATAGGGTGGGGGGTTTCGGCCCCCCAACTTACTCATGCCAGACGTAGCTGACACAGCGATAAAAATATGTTCCCGTTCGTCGATCTTGATCGGCGGCGAGGCTATACAGTCCTTCGATGATGGGACGACTGAATCTGATGTTGCAAATTCCATCTATGAAGACATTGCAAGATCTTGCTTAACCAACACGCGATGGCGGTTTGCAACCAACCAAGTACAATTAAGCAGGCTAACTGATGTGCCTGCATCTAGGTACTCTGCTTCTTACCAATTACCACACGACATGCTTATGCTTAATGCCCTTACAGTAAGTGATGACGTTATTAAGTATGACACATATAAAGACAAAGCATTCACTGATGCTGATGTATCTGATGTTGTGATGGCTGATTATATATTTAGAGTTGGCGAAAACTATTGGCCACCTTACTTTACTCTCGCTGTAGAGCTTTCTTTATCCAGTATCTTTGCTGTGTCTGTAGCTAGGGACGCACAGCTTGCGGCCGCTATGGAGCAAAGAGCAGAGTTCCAAATGAGGAAAGCTAGGACGCTAGACTCTCAGCAGCAGACTACTCGCAAGCTGAATACATCAAGGTTTATTGCTCAAAGGCGAAGCTAATGCAGAAAGTTAGAGTACCAATTAACAGCTTTCAGTATGGCGAAGTTAGTGATTCTCTCTCAATGAGAGTTGATACTCCTATCTATGCCTCTTCTGCGTCTACAATACAGAACATGGTTGTTATGGCGGAAGGTTCCTTGATTAAACGCAAGGGTCTAAAGTTCCACGTCAACCACGGTATAACCTATAGCTCCACCTATGAGGAGCAGTCTAGACTAATACCGTTTCTGTTTGATGAGAACGAGCAGTACCTTGTTTCTATCCAGCACCAAGCAGTCAAGGTCTACAGGGTTAATGCAAACGGCACTGTTGTAAACACTAACTTAAATATTACTGCTGGAATTGATGGAGTAAATGTTCCTTTCGATAGAGAGTATCTTCAAGAATACACAACAGCGCAGATTGGGAATGTGTTATATATATCTCACCCCCTCTTTGCTCCAAGGATACTTACAAGAACTGGCTTAACAGCCTTTGAGATCAGTACGTTTATCTTTGACCAACGCGCTGACAATAAGAAAACCTACCAACCATACGCTAGGTTCCAGCCGCAACACACTAAGCTTGACCCTGACGATGTAAGCGGAAGCTCAGTAGTTCTTATTACGCACAACAATACTGAGGTTGCTGATATAAACGGGATCAGGACTTCATCTACTTTTACTACAGGTAACATGACATTAAACGGTGCGCTAATATCTAGCGGTACAGCTACGTTTAGTGACGCTAGGCAAATAACGCTGAAGTCAACGGGAAACCTTTCTGGCATGGTTGTTACGGTTACGGGGACCGACCAAGATGGAACTTCTATAAACGAAGACTTAACAGGACCTAATAATTCAACTGTTACTTATACTAAGTTCTTTAAGACTATCGCTACCATCGTGCCTCAGACATCATCTGGCTCTGTTGCAATTGAGATAGGTGTTACAGACCGTCAGTGTGTATCTTACTTTGACATAACAGGTTCTATAAACGCAGGATACTATGGTAGCTCTACGCATGTCGGAACAACCATTCGCTATGCTGGAAATGAAATATTAATAACTAACGTAGCAAGGTCAGATAGCGCTTTAGGCACAATACTTGATAGCCTCCAGACAAGACTAGACATACTTAATCCATTCCGAACAAACAATGGCAGTGCAATAGTTGAAGTCAGTCAACCCGTCCACGGGTTTGCAGGCGGCGAATCGCTAACTGTAGCTGACGCAACCGCTGTTGGTGGAATCGCTGCTAGTAATTTAAACGGAGCAAGGACTGTTACCTCTGTTATTGATGAGAACACGTTTACCTTTACGGCTGCTGCTAATTCTAACTCTTCGGCTGACGGCGGTGGATTTGTAAAGATAACAAGTCATGCTCCTACTTTAAACTTTGATGAGCAATCTTTCTCTGCAAAGCGTGGATACCCTGCGGCTGTAGCTATACACCAGAATCGCTTGGTCTTTGGTGGGACTTTATCAGAGCCAGACGCATTGTGGTTTAGCCAGATTGGTAGGTTTTATAACTACGATGTTGGTGAGGCTTTAGACAATGAAGCAATCAGTGTTACTGCTGCAACGGGATCAGTAAACAATATACGTTACCTAGTTTCCAATCGTGACCTACAGATCTTTACCAGCGGTAGTGAGTTCTATGTCCCTACATTTGAGAATAAAGCCATAACCCCAACCAACTTGCAGATTAAAAAACAAACACCCTTTGGGACTTCGTTTGTTACGCCTGTTGAGATAGACGGTGCTACGCTCTTTGTGCAAGTAAACGGCAAGGCAGTTAGGGAATACATCTACACGGACTCTGAGCAGGCTTACAGCGCCTCTCCGGTGTCTTCCATTGCATCACACATGATAAACTCTCCTAAGTACATGGCAGTTGCACACAGTGGGTTTGGACAGCCAGACTCCTACGCTGCTATGACAAACTCAGATGGCACTATGGCTTTGTTTTCATCGAACAGGACTGAGCGAAGAGCTTCGTGGACAAAGATAACGATAGAAGGCGGTAAGTTTAATTCGCTTGCTGCTATTGGTGACAGGTTATTTGCTAACGTATATGATAAATTTAATTCATTAATGCTATGCGAGTTTACTGGTGACGTTGGATTAGACGTTTATCAGTACACTACTATCTCTCAAAACAAGGCAAATGTTGGAACCCCATACGATGCTGGGGATGTTGTAGACGTTATAATGACTGATGTTCTTGGTAGCTTCCAAGACTACATGGGCGAATTTACAGTCAACTCTGATCAAGAAGTAGACCTTACTGGCCTTGTAGAAAATCAACGAACCCACGCTTACGTTGGGAAGAGGTTTAACGCTAAGATAGTTACCAACGAGATTGATGCCTCTATGGGTAACGGTCCTGTTACTGGTGACGTAAGGGGAATTGGTAGAATAATTCTAGACCTAAAAAACACTCAGTCGATAAAGGTTAACTCAAAGAATGTTTCTATTGGCAGTAAGTTAAATCCTAATAATTCAAACTTTACTGTACTAAATCCAATAACAAGTAAAATAGAAGTAAAGACCACAGGTTTCTCACGAAGCCCAAGAGTTACAATAGAACAAAATGAACCATTACCGCTACAGGTAAACGGTCTAGTAGTGGAGTTAATAGTCTAATGGACCCAGCAACAATGATGCTACTTGCTGCTGCCGCAAGCGCAACGAGCAAAATATTAGGCGGAATAGGCGCTAACGAAGACGCAAGGCTTAATGCTTTTAATACGCTTACAGATAAAAAACTTAGTAAAGTGCAGGCTATGCAGCAGGCACAAGCAAGAAGACAAGAATATGATTTTGCTACAAGCACCAATATAGCAGCGCTTGCTGCTCTATCTGGTAGGAGCCTTGATGATAAAAGTGTACAAGCCTTTCTGAAAAGAAGTGAAGATCAATTTGGTAAAAGTGTTAAGCGCGCGCAAAGACAGATAACATTTTCTGGCAGGCAGTCTGACATATCTGCTGCCAATATAAGACGCCAAGGAAGGAACACTATGCTTTCCTCAACTGTTAGTGCCGCTACGGACGTAGCTAAGGCATACGCTTCAAGCGAAACCATACGACAATCTCAAATTAAACCCATACAACAATCTCGAGTCAAGAAGGTAAGAAATTAATGGCTGTAATTAGACAGAAAACTACAGTCTTTAATCAACCCGTTGGCGTTGTTAGAGTAGACTCTGGAGGCCAACAGCTTGGTAATGCTATAAGCATAGCAGCTTCTGAAGCTGCTTCCTTTATTTACAACAAGGCGGTTGTAGATCAAACAGAGTCAGGCGCAAAAGCTGGCTTAACCGTAGCTT
>ENA-ORXF01002061-ORXF01002061.1-marine-metagenome-genome-assembly--contig:-NODE-2061-length-12292-cov-6.260418_pt1 | contig 12292 bp, 7 predicted proteins | sample MGYA00237864_ERZ511476 | MGnify/ENA primary metagenome ERZ511476 (study PRJEB26306, sample SAMN06343908) | marine metagenome | isolation source: coastal waters | place: Atlantic Ocean: West Antarctic... | reverse complement strand
AAGGTACGTAATTCGTAGGAACACGGTATTCCCTAAACCCTAAACCATGTTCTTGAAAGTTGGTAAAGGTACGTAATCTAGGCTGATATCTCTCACCGTGAATCAAGTCTTCTCGTGTGAAGCTCACGGTGCTCGTATGCACCTGTGTGTCCCCGCGGCAGACCTCCTGCTATCTTTTGCCATTGTCTGGGTTTGTGTCATACTACTTACACTGTGCACAGTCCGTCCCCGTGCGAGGGCGACACGCCGGCAACCCACATGCAACTCGTGTGGCTCGACGTACAGAGGACCCTCAGACACGCATTATGGCAATAAACTAGCCTGCAACAACTTCCGCCCGAGCCCACTTCTGCGCACTAGAGAGACAGAAGACGCGCGGCGACGCCATTCTCTGTGGGCTAACATGCCATTTGCACAGCGCGAGATATTTGTACAAGAGGAAAAGAAGGCCAGAGCTGCCGCACGTCATCTTAATCCAGGAGACCTCCTTCCCCCGGCGTGTTTTTTTGACGAAGAAGCTAGTTGAATTTGCATTGCGAGGCGCGTACGGATACACAACTGTCATCTGGCGGGAGGAGTTCCCGCCGTGTGCCTCGAACATTATTTGCCTCTTGTCTGGAGGCATTTGAATGTAGTCAAAGGACGTTGAGACGGTTTTTGCTTCGAGACATCCTCTAGTATCAGGGATGTGCGCTCCCATAACTCCGTGATACCAAGCATATAGAGTTTTTAGCATAATTACTATACCATTTTTGCGAAAGTAATAAAAGCAAGGTCAATCAAAACCGACACCATGAAGTTGCGTGGCATCACAATTCAACAGCTCTGAAGTTGCGTGGCATCACAATTCAACAGCTCTGAAGTTGCGTGGCATCACAATTCAACAGCTCTGAAGTTGCGTGCAGCTCTGAAGTTGCGTGGCGTCACAATTCAACAGCTCTGAAGTTGCGTGGCGTCACAATTCAACAGCTCTGAAGTTGCGTGGCGTCACAATTCAACAGCTCTTCAGAATCGGCCCAGGCCACGATATCGGGCGCAGGGACACCCACCTCGATCACACACAAAGAGGTTTCAAAATCTCCTCCACTACGACGTGCGGGAGTTTGTTCCGTGCCGAAAACTGTTGCATGTTCTCACACAGAGTGTGCGGGAGATACTCTGGCAGCATCATGTGTTCCTTTGTCTTGTGTATGCGTGAATTGAAGTTGGCCACAACCACACAGTAGCAGCTCGCACGCGTGGCTGTGTCGAGGAACGCGATGAGATACATCTGTACGTGGAAGACTGTGGTCATGATGGCCATCTGAGACCCCCCAAACACACTCTCAAAACACGCTTCAACAAAGCTGTGGATAAGGGTACATGTTTCTAGCTTCTGAGTGTCGACTGATGCACCCACCCGGAGTAAGAGCCCAGAGATGGAAGCCACAACAGCTTCTGACTTGGACTTGGGTGTGCAATATGCGTCAAACGACATTCGCCCCCTATCTGGGATCACCATGGCCACATGTGTCTCTTTGTGTTCTATGGCGTCAAGTCTCACACTGCCCAGCAACAGCACAATTTGTTGTTGCGCACAAGAGTAGCCACCCCATACATCCACCCCCACGGGGAGGTCACAGGGTAACTCGGAGTATGTCTGCACCTGCTGCGCGTGCGTGCGGAACTCATGCCTGTCATACAACAACAGTGTTTGCTGTACCTGGAACATGCTGGCCCTACACATCATGGGCCCAGGATCACTTGAAGACTCTAAGGGATGAGCTTCGTGTTGTGGGTCCTCACTGACAGATGCTTGCATACAAGATTCGAGGGACTCAATGTGTGGGATCTCTACAAATTGCAGGATCGTGCACACATCAGTGGCGATGTTAGCAGCAGAGTAGTTGTTCTTCATCTGCCCGAGAATGCGCAGGGCAAAGTCGTTTGTTTGTGAAGTATTCATGTCACGCGCAAGCAACGAGGTTATGGCGTTGCCACTGTCAATCTCACGGTTGAAAAGCATCAAGAATATATGTATGACAAGGTTGGGCTGGTCAGGAAGATGAATCCCATTTTCCTATACACACATACAAGTATCAGTGTCTTATAGGAAAGGCAAGGGCATAGACAGGGATGGTATATTACCTCAAATGCGTTCTTCAAGCTCCACAATGGACTGCTAGCAATATCATCCGCGTACACGGACTGTATGGTGCCAAACAAAGCATCCATCCTCGTAACTTCCAGAGACCGCATGAGTTCTACCCACTCCAACACCCGCATTGTAGTGAGCCCTTGGAACAGCGAGGCCAACGTGGTTGTTTTGTTGTAATCCCCAATCATGATGCCATTTTCTAGCAGCATGTCCACGCATGCTTGTACGTCAATATTGCCAATGGAATACAAGACACGAAGAAGTAACATCCGATAAAGTCTTGTATTTTCGGGCTTCACTTGGAGACTGGCAGTTTCCAAGAAATAGCGCAAGAGCTCGTGAAGATTTGAGTTCATGATACCACAGTATACTACCCCACTGTAGGTGATATAACGCGGAGTACTAATGTACTGCCTTTAGGCTTTGTTCCTAATAAACAAATTTGATCTCTAGGTGATATATAACAAGACGTCATTCAAATCACACAACACACTATGCCCCGCTCTGCCAGACAGAGCCAGCTTTATATTCATCGCAATGGAGGCTATCGCGCTCTTACTAAACCCACATTCCTGGTCATACTCAAAACTCAAGCCGCAATCTGTCCCAGCGCTGCTTGTCTTGGGAAATCTCAAATGTGGACATAATATTACTAAAAGACTCTAACATTTTCAGAAACGGCAAAAGCTTATTCGCCTGCACGAACTCAACTTAGTACGGAAAATCGCCATTCAAAATAAGTGTTGCACAACTTCTTCAATATCTGTTAAAAATTGGTAAATTTCACGAGAACTATCCACTGGCTCTGTGATATGGTCATTAAACATCCAACTCATTAACGTGGATTGCAAAATTTCATGTACACGCTCTATTGCATCAGTCTGTCTCACAGGTTGCCCGGGTTTTGCCAGATTCAACAACATCACTGCACACGAAATTAGAGCATGCAGATCAGTTCGCATGCCATATGGCACCCCCTTTATTGCATCATAATGAAGATATCCATTGTCATCCTCAACAAGCATATAAGCCTCACAATATGCGAGCAAAAAAAACATCTCCCAGTAAATGTCTGTATGAAAACCAACAATTTTATCATGTCTCTCGTCACATTTTTCATAATACCAACACAGTGGGACATCAGGGCAATGTGCCGAATTGTAGTCATATATGTTCCTATCGTCCTCCAAAACACGGGTTTTTATAATATTGATGACATCTGCTGACAGATTTTGGAACATACTTGTTTTAGAATATTGGTCAATTCCTCTTGTGAATGTGTCTGTCCGATTCTGTGCTGATCGTGACGGATTGTTTTCATTGTTGTTCCATATACTCGTACAAATCGCGAACAAGCATGACTTATCTTGAAACTGAATTTTGCTGTAAAATTGAGGCCTGTCCTGATTTGACTTCTCCCAAGTAAAATTAAAATGATTCAAAAAATTGTCACAGGCTAGGCTCCAAAGTGTTTTTAAGTTCTCTTTCCCATATAGGGTACAATAAGACCGATTCAAATGATAGATAAACTTATCATGATATTCCGATGGCTCAGCAAGCACAGAACCAAAATATCTGTCCTTTTTTTTTAATTCTAGTACTAGCTCTTGAACATTTGTGAACGTAGACACCATGCCTTGGTGAATATTTTCCTTACATTGCAAATATCTTTCACCAGGAAAATTGTCCTCGAAAAACCCACGCCAAACATGTGTACTATCCTCTACATACTTGAAAATTTTTCGTATTACAACATGTGCGATTGCACTTTGTACAGGGAATGAACAATCCAATGGGAACCCAGTTAGACTATTATTATACAGTTGACAGTTTTTGCTCTTGATATACTCAATGTTGTCAATTCTGTACTTTTTCTGAGCTCTGTACAAATACGCTGACATTATACGTGCCTCATAAATACCACCCAAACATATGCATGCATGAGCCTTTGTGTCGTCTTGAACGAGTTTCATGGTTGTGAAATTCAGATTGCGATGCTCTATAAATTTTCTCGAGTCAGTCAGAGATAAGGAAAAAAAATTTCTATAATCTCTGAACATTTTCAAGACCGTGTCTAAAATACCCAATTTACTGTTGAGTGTGAGTTCCACGGTGCCATTTGCGATGTTTTCAACAGAGACCCCACTTTCCTCAACATACATCACTCCAAGTGCCACCTCAGAATGCATTGGCTCTCTGGTTTGTGCTGCGTATGTGAAAAACAACAAGCGCTCGGTCAAATACGTCCAACCTCTTCGCACGCTCCTTGTTATTGTATCTAACATCATTCCGTCATGTACCATACTGGCAGGTCTTAGATCGTTCTCAAATTGGCTCAGTTTTTGGATTACACTGTCATGTGCCAGAGGCATGTTACCAAGCGCACTCGCCGAGTGCACAGGCACACTACATAATGGGTCGTGAGGATATTGTGATGGGTTCTCAATTCTGTGTTGGATTTCCTCTGATATATTTTCTCGAATCTCTTGAATAGGATTACTGGCACCGTTCTCCACGTAAAATGATGTCAACAAACGCGGAAGGAATGAGCACATTCCATAATCTTCAGGGTCAGAAATCATCAGTCTTTTAGACAAGTCCAACAAATGCATGATGAATTCATAGTGAGTTGGATTGTTAGTTTCTTTATAATTGTTTTGTTGCCGAAGCTGTCTATTTGGGAAGTGTGTCTTATATTTGTCATAAGCAAGCTGTGTGCGCTCAACAGATTCTTGGAATCGTACAAAATATGTATATGGCGTGGAACTCGGCTTGTTCTCTACAGAGCTCTGTTTTCTCAAAATGTAATCAACTATATTGGTCATGAATTCTGGCCCAACTAATCCACATAAGACGTGATATACCTCGCTTCGACCTCTTCTATCGTAGATACGAGAAACAATATGTTCATGGGCTACAGTCTCACATTCTTCGTGTTTTCTGCACGCCGTGGAACAAATATTACACAACAGGGCATTCGCGTGTCTGGAATTCATACTGCCATCTATTTTTGTGATACCATCACAACTCCGACGACCTGGCATACATGTCGGATGTTGTAATTTGTTTGAAACACGGTCGCAAAGTACACATGATTGACTCCCTAAAACATTGTAAAGACCCATAATAGATGCTCTTGAATGAACCATCAAGAAACGTGAACATACTTATATACTAGTTTGATTCTACAGCCAAAGAGACAACAGACTAGCAAACATCAAACATGAAGGGCAGACACCATCAATTGATGTTGCTGTCATCACTTCACAAAATGTATTAATGGAGAATGCTAGAAACTCTATATATTAGAAACAAAAATAAATCATCAAATTTGATCAAATATGGCAAAATGGACACTGCTTGTCCAAGCGTCGAGCTAGATGTAGCCTTGCAAGAGCGCAGAAGCGCACCTGCCTCAATACCCAACACCGTATGGGCGAGTCAATTCCAGCCCCCATGGTCGCTCAGTTCACATGCGGCCATAGTCCCATCACTACACTATTGGCAAACCCAAACTTTCACTGGTTTGGTGGATGTGGTTGATTTATACAAGAGAATCTGCCCATCAGGAGGTGGAACCCAACAATATGAATCCCTCATACGAGACAAACAATACGAACAAGACGAAATTTCATAGCGTCCACAGTGAACAGACAATCCCTCTTTCCCTCCCGACCCATTATTTGATCCTACATGTTCCACGTCCGCTACATCATCTTCCTTCGCAATATCGGATCCGGCGTCGTTATCAGAGTTGCCTTCACCAGCAAAGTCACCACACTCACGACCGACACACACAGATTCTACACTTGAGTCACTAGAATCAAACACGTAGTCCTCGTCATCATCACTCTTCCCAACCTCACTCTCCTCATCAGACGACATTCGCTCGCACCTCAGCTAACAACCACAAATGTTTATATACTTCATTTTCCAACTGCACAAAATATTCACAGACATACAAAACAGATCCTGATTGCATTCGTATTGATGTCGAAGCGCGCAGCCCATGGGTGTTGCCAACACAAAAACACGTTGCCACGACACCTCATGCATCAACGCCAAGCAAATCCACAAAAGGACAAGTGGCATATACGGAGGTGTGGTTCTCCAACTCCGGGTTGTGTCACCAGAAACAAAATATCACAAAATCTCCAACAAAATATAGTAAACGACTATCATACTACAACCCTTTCGTGCATTGCGAGTCTGTATATTGCGGAACTATTAATTTTTCGAGAGCGTCCGTTCTCGATATTGGCTGTGGTTCAGGGCTGTGGTTCGGGACTGTGGGGACTGTGTGGGCTGTGGGGGCTATGGGTGCGGGGCATAGGGGCGCCTCGGACTTCGCGGCGACAGCTCGTGCACCACCGTAGAGCAATGCGATTCGCCAGACACAGACACCGGTGGTGACGCGTGTTGCATGTGCAGTGCAAAATGCCACCCCCCCCGGCTTCTGGTGTATATTTGGCGCGAAGTGATCTCACTTGCAATTGGAAATGGTCGTCTGGAATATTACACCAAACGCGAACTCTGTAATGCCATGGCCACGATGGACCGTGACTAGGTACGTAACATGACTGAAACCGTGACCGGGTACGTAATATGAAGAAACCGTGACTGGGTACGTAATATGACCGAAACCGTGAACTGGTACGTAATATGGAGAAACCGTGACTAAGTACGTAATATGGTAAAACCGTGACAGAGTACGTAATATGGTAAAACCGTGACAGAGTACGTAATATGGTAAAACCGTGACCGGGTACGTAATGTGGAGAAACCGTGACCAAGTACGTAATATTGCATAAACCGTGACCTGGTACGTAATATGGTCATGATATATGTGTTGTACAAATCCAAAATACTGGCACGGTACGTAATATGGTCACGATATACCGTGTTTTCATCATGGCGAGATTTCAGTACGCTACTAAATTGAAAAACCTACAGTAATCAGAACGAGCGAGAACCCACGCGCCGTGTGTCGTCCGCGGACTGGCGACGCTATGATGTCCACCAAGACGCAGGCACAGTCGCCCAGAACCATACAACCTTCCTTCATTCAAGATCTGCTGTCGAAAATGAAAACATCGATGGGAAATGCCCAGAAATCGACCAATGATGCTTTCAGCAAGATTATGCAACGATCCACGGATTCATACGAATCAAGTAACCAGCAAGTGCTCCCGCTCAGTTCTCCAACTCAAGACAAAACTGCAAACAGCAAGCACATCACGGCCACTTATTCACCATGTGTATATACAGAGGTCCAAACCTCAGGAAAAGAAACAAATGAATCGCCGCCCCTTGATTACAACGGAGAGATATTCGAAGAATCCGAGACCGGCTTGATCTCCAACGAACCGCCTCCTACACCTCGTTCTTTCGTCGATCGCGAACATGTCGTTGGTGAGAAAACATGGGAAGAACCCGAGACCGGTTCTATGTGCTCGACACGCTCAGCTGAAAGGCCACCGACCACACCTGGAGCCTCCATGGAGCGCGAGGGTGTTATTGAAGAGACGACAATCAAAGAACCTGATACCGGTTCTATGCCTTTGACAAGCTCCGCTGACAGGCAGCCTGCAAACCCTGGAGCCTCTGTTGAGCCCGAGGAATTCATTCCCGACACCACAACCAACAAATGTCCAGACCTTGGAATTCAAGAAGAGTTCGTAGAAGAGACCCCTTACTCGTCGCCAATCAAGGGAGGATCCGGTAAGGATTTGGCCAACAACATCCTTCTGGATAACGTTTGCGTTCTTCCTTCTGTGTCTGGAAGCGGCGAATACACAGTGCAGACAGCCATGATCGGAACAGAGGAACAGTTGCAACCGATACCCTTGTCCAACACGAGAACGCTTTTCCACGGTACCTCATTTATCAACGCCAGGCAAATCCAGTTAAAGGACAAATTCGTCGCCTCTGATAGTGGATTCATGGGGAAGGGTGTATATTGTTCCAGCTCATTCGAAGGTGCCACTGCCTATACTAGTGGCATATATGGAGGTGTGGTTCTGAAAATCATTGTGTCGTCATCGACAGTATGCACACAGCACAACACACCGGATCTTTGCAAATGTCTGGTCGTTAGTGATGATGGTTTGGAGTTCTGCGTCAAGGATATCAACACTATCTCAATTCAAGCCGTCCTTGTTCCTGAATCTACACGACTTGAGGACACACTCTACCGAATCCAAGATGGCAAGATCTACTTGAGGTTGAATGCTCTTCCTTCTGTCACGACCCAGCCATCTCTTCCCACTGAGAATGTGATTGACCACGAGTTACCAGATGAACTCCCACCCCACCGCCATGCCCCGAACGCACACCCGCAGTTTGGATACAAGGAGATAGTGATGCCAGACCTACGTGGAGTGCCTCTCCCAAGGTCGTGCATAGACAAGGTCATAGATGATATGTACGGCCCGACAGTCACACGCCGGCAGCTGCTCCAAGAGGCGACCGAAGACTTGTCTGTGGTGAGTGTTTATTCCAAAATATATACACACAGAAATGATTCAACAGAAACAATATAGAAAGCAAGCATTTAACATAGACTTATCTCGCATGAACGAATCTAACATACGTGTACAAAACAAACACAGCTCGCGCGGGCAGCACAGGCAGACTCTGCCTATTATGGACTTGATCAGCGATTGGCCCTGACGAGTGGTGAAATGACCCAAATGGAAGACGAACTTGACACCATCAACGACAAACGCAAAAGACTTAAACAAGACCAAGAAGAAACAGAGCAATTCCATGCACGCTACAATTGTCTGGCGAACAAGTACCGCCAAATTCGCAAGCCTCTACTTGGTCCAGAAATGACATTGCTCCCGCAACACTTCGAGGCCATGCGGGTGATGGAGGGAAAGGAACCTGAGGTACTTGTGGAGGGATTTACGAACACAGTCACGCGTCTCGAGGCCATACAAAGGATGGAGGCCATTGTATTTCCCGCCAAACGTTTTCGGTCAACTGCGCAACGACCGTCATCATCGAATACCAAGCGTCAAAAGAAAGACAACTCACACAATACCGGCTCTTCCCACCAAGAACCAAGGAGGGTTCTTCCTGACAGGAACCCACGCACGTCATTTGACAAGAGCCTCCAGAAGGACATCCAGACAAAGCAAGACGATATGACACTTGATTGGTCGGACCACTACGTTAAAAACATACACCGGATCGAGCAGTCCATGTTCCCCAACCTGCAAAATGCACTTTCAGAGATCCAAGACATGACCCAAACTCGCGTCGGCCCATCATTCCTCCTACTCTCGAAGAATAAATATGAGGATGGCTTGTTTGTGGTGAATGGTGCCAAGGCTGGTGATGTCCTCGGCGTTTTGACAACCAATGTACGTACCAACGACAAACCTCCCAAGAACAAACAAAGTTTCAAATTCGACAACGGCATTAAATACGACAAGATACAGAAAAAGAATGTCAAGATATACTCGTATGCGGAGTGGATTGTTGGCGCATATACGACGGGTGGTGCTGCCAACTCCAACTTCGATGACACGGACCCTCCCAACAATGCCATGCTGAGGGTAATCTCAGTCAAGATCAAGCCAGCGAGGAAAAAGGACCTTCCCGGAATTTTCAAAGTGGCGCTTCTAGTCGCCACTAAGGACATGTCCAAGGAAGAAGAGGTGGTGCTGCTGTATGGCAACGAGTTTCAAATGATGACATAGGGGAGATAAACGTCCACAGACAGACACCGAACACAGCATCAAAAATCACTTGATTTGATATATATCAGTGGACACTGCAATGTGCCAAAGCAAGCATGACACGTTCACATATTTTCATTCAATACACGTCTAAAATGGTCATGCCCCCGTGTGTTTTCGGCCTTATCTATTTTTTGTTTTTGATGAGGTTGCATGACGTACAACACACGCAACCACCCGGAGTGATTGGAGAGACATCCACGGCTACGGTATTACACCGACAAATGGCACACAGATACGATGTGAATTCATGCACAGGTACGAGTGATTTCTTGCTGTCGCATCTGAGAGACACACCCCCATCGAAACTCACATTGAGCATATTTTGGCATAATGCATTGCCCTTTGTGTGTTGGTGTTGTGGGCAGCGGAGTTTGTGCTTCTTTTGCTTGCACAACATCCTCTTGTTTGAGGGACCAGCTAAAACACCAACAGGCCACACAGATTGCGTCGGAGTGAGGGCCAACAGATGCCTATAAGAAGCCACGCTGTTGTGCGTGATTTTGAACACACTATGACATCCTAAGCACGCAACATGCTCAGAAAGCACCTTCTGTCGTGTACTTGACGGCTCTTGACCGTCTGAGATTTGACACTCTTCAGACAGCTCGTGCGTTATCAAAGCAGAACACACTGGACAGATCCATGTCACCGCGCTAGGGGTGATGGTCTTCATTGGCTTGTTCCGACAAATCATTGACTCATACCTCTGTACTTCCCGGTTGTCGAGCACACCAGCATGCTCCACCCCCTCCTTGGGTATGACCTGCATGTCAATACTGTGGATACTCTGCGCGCAAAATAGAGAAGTCACTGAGTCAGCATCCCCACAGTCCAATGCTGCCACCAGCACCCTGTCGCTGAAACGAGGGGTGGCTTCAACCTCCCCCCCCATACCACCCCCATATGTGAGCGCGGGGTTGACGGGCCTGCTACTCATGCATACACGAGCTTTTGTTTGAGACTGGACATTGTCATTGCTGCCAGACAGTACACTAATCGCAGTTATCAGTTTCTGCTGCTGCAATTTCATCTTATTGACCTCCATTGTGTCACTCATGACAAGACGATAGATGACCACTGGCTTCTGCTGCCCGTACCTGTAGATACGACCCATGCACTGTTGGTCCTTAGCTGGGTTCCAATCCACGTCCAACAGGATCATGCGACTAAAGGCGTTTAGAGTTATTCCCGTGCTTCCGACACCCTTCGTCAAGAAGACCACCTGCAAAGTCGTGTTCACATTGTTCATGTCTTGAATCACTTCATGGCGATTGATGTCGTCACCACAGACGACTGCATAGTTCATTCCACTGGTCCACGTCAAGCCTGCGAGCCGGGTCGCCACCATTTGCGTTTGGATGTAATAGAGCGGCCTTTTCATAGTGCACATCACCACCACCCTCTCCCCACGCAACACACACGCACGCACGAGATTCACTGCCACCATCAATTTTGGTGATTTGAGCAATGTGTCTTTGTAGCATTCCTGTACAGTTCCAATTCTCCATATTGTTTCAGATCCGAGGCGGTATACTACGGGACACCCTATCTTATACAACTCACTTTTGGTTGTATTTGGAATCTTGCCATGCACCAAGTTCATGTATGTTTCATGCGTCATGGTAGTTGCGTCCTGAAAAATACTTTGGACGTCAGGTGGCAAACACCATACAGAATCATCACCATTGATTGGTGTCGAGTAATCTGAATTCGCTTCAGTTTTATTCTGAACATTCTCTGATTTCTTCTGTTTGTGATCACTACGTCCAATGTCATTAGAATCCTCACTGCTACTGTCAATATCTGCCTCACCCTCATCATCAGACAAAACGCAAACATCTTCTTCATCAACTATCTTGTCAGGCTTCTGGCGCACCCGATACACAATATGTGATCTATTTGCCATTTCATCTTCTGCCACCCCACCTGCCCATGCATTGTCAACCACAGCGTACTGGTATAACTTGGAATGCCATGGGAGATGGTAGTCTGGATGTATGTTGATGTCCGTCGCCTGTCTCTCGTCTACAATCGCTCCATTTGTCTTGACTGTCCCCGTCGAGGCGTAAAGCGCACGGTGGTCTATCTTTTGTAAAGCATTCATCCGAACATTAATGATAAACTCAAATCGCTCAGGGAGATCGTACTTGAAAATATACGCTTGGTTCTTGTAATCAATAAAGTCATCAACAAATCGGTAACGAATCACAGCGTCCCGCGCCCGCTGCAGTTCACCCCCTGTGCCATTCAAAACAAACAGTTCACGGAATGTCTTTATATCAGGCACCTCAAGCTGCGAGAACCCGCGTTTGGGGAATCCACTTCGTCGCCGCACCAGTAGCATGAGATCCCATAACTCATCAAGCTTGTTCTGGATAGGGGTACCTGTCATCAACACCCGCTT
>ENA-ORXF01002057-ORXF01002057.1-marine-metagenome-genome-assembly--contig:-NODE-2057-length-12311-cov-8.712441_pt1 | contig 12311 bp, 9 predicted proteins | sample MGYA00237864_ERZ511476 | MGnify/ENA primary metagenome ERZ511476 (study PRJEB26306, sample SAMN06343908) | marine metagenome | isolation source: coastal waters | place: Atlantic Ocean: West Antarctic... | reverse complement strand
AATAATTTTAGACCAGCCCCTGGAAAAATTACAACATTTCACGCTCCTGGAGGTCACGGCATTAGAATTGATACACACGTGTATGCAGGATATATGATTCCTCCAAATTACGATTCTATGATTGCTAAATTAATTACTACCGCTCAAACAAGAGAAGAAGCAATTAATAAAATGAAAAGAGCTTTAGATGAATTTGTAATTGAAGGGGTAAAAACAACAATTCCTTTCCATAGACAATTAATGGATCATCCAGATTATATTTCAGGTAATTACACAACTAAATTTATGGAAGACTTTGTAATGGAAGCAAAATCTTAAAATATAACACTACAAATAAAGTAAAAATAGAGAACACTATATGTGTTCTCTATTTTTTTGTCATTACATTAAATACATCTTCATATAAGTTGATGAAATGAATACAACGACTACCCCAAGATTGGTGAAAAAATAAATTGAATCCAATTTTAGGTATTGCTAGAGCTGCTATTTCAGCATCGTTTAAAATCAAATTAATAGAAGTTTATAGCAAAATAGTACATCTAACCTTTCAGGATTTCACACAACTACGCTTGTAATTATTTGATATCATTTCTAAAGTAAAGTAGCTTCATTAATTATGGAATTAAATCTTTTATAAATTCCACTTATCTAATAAACTCTGTTATTAAACCCCAATAAACCATCCATTCACCGAAATTCAATAAATTAGGACTAATTACAGGGTATATTTACTTTGTATTTAGTGACGGAGATATATTTTTAAACAATAGTTGAATTAAAAATCATAACGAAATACAGTCGTAAGTTGGGGGATTTATTGATTGTATATATTGGCCAAAATCAAAATTTTTTGGCCTTTATTTTGCTTTATATTTATTAAAAATTTTCGATTTTTTTGACCTACTTATCCCCTATTAAGAGATTGTTTCAACAGCGTTTTATTATTTAATTTTCTTCTTTAGCTGCTAGTAAATTCAAAACCACCTGCTTTGTAAAGTACTCTTTTGTTAAATAGTTCTATTTTTTGTATCAATATCAATATATTCAAAACGTCTAATAGCAATTACTGAAAAAATAAGTAGTTAAGCTACTTGTTTTTGTAAGCTTAATTTAGTTTTTCAATAAATGCCTCCACGGAAAGAGCATCATCAACACAAAAATTACCAATTTTTGTTCTTCTTAAAGCTGACAGATGTGCTCCAGAATTTAGTGCTTTCCCGTAATCAAAAGCAATAGAACGGATATACGTTCCTTTACTGCAAATAATTCTAAACCCAACTTCTGGTAAATTTACTTTTGTTATTTCGAACTTAGAAACTGTAACAGTTCTCTCCTTTATTTCTGTCGTTTCTCCTTTTCTTGCCAATTCATACAAACGTTTTCCATCCTTTTTAATCGCAGAAAAAATAGGTGGTTTTTGTTGAATCTCTCCAGTAAACTGTTCAGTAGTTTTGTGTAGTAATTCCTCTGAAATATGTGCTGTAGGAAACGTTTCTTCCACGGCTGTTTCTAAATCGTAACTCGGTGTAGTTCCTCCAACCGTAAAAGTACCTGTATATTCTTTAACCTGCCCCTGATAAGTATCTATTTGCTTGGTTTGTTTACCTGTACATATAATTAACAAACCTGTTGCTAAAGGATCTAAAGTACCCGCGTGGCCTACTTTAATTTTTTTTATATTGAAACGTTGTTTTATTTCCCAACGCAATTTATTCACTACTTGAAAAGAAGTCCAAGTTAGTGGCTTATCGATCAATAAAACTTGACCATTTCTATAATCTTCTTCAGTCATTTGCGCTGAATTTAATGTGAATTTAATTTAAAAGTGCGTATCCAATTGCAATACTTCCAACAATTGCGCAATAAAAAGAAAAGTAAGAAAGCTTACTCTTTTTTACTAAAGAAATCATCCATTTACAAGCTAATAAACCCGCTAAAAAAGCGGCAATAAAGCCCGCAGCAATTGGCATAACTTCTGATGACTGGAAGATTAAACCTCCACTTAAAAGGTCTTTACCTATTTTTCCAAAAATTAATGGAACCACCATTAAAAAAGAAAATTTAGCAGCCCTTGTTCTATCGACTCCTAATAAAACAGAGGTAGAAATTGTTGCGCCAGATCTAGAAATTCCTGGCAACATTGCTATTGCTTGCGAAATACCAATTAAAACTGCGTTCGAAAAAGAAACTTCTTTTTTGGTGTTTTTGGCTTTGTCCGCCAATAACAGTAACAAAGCTGTTAACAACAACATACAGCCAACTAATAATATTTTACCACCGAAAAAAGATTCTAATTCTTCCTCGAAAAGCAAGCCTATAATTACTGCAGGAAGCATGGAAATAATTATTTTTAATGAGAATTTACATTCGTCGTTCCATTGAAACTGAAACAATCCTTTAAAAATCTCTATAATTTCTTTTCTAAAAAATACGATGGTACTTAAGGCGGTTGCAAAGTGCAGCACTACCGTAAAAGTCAAACTCTCTTCAGGCATAGAAGTATCTCCTAAAATTGCTTTAGCTAATTCTAAATGTCCACTAGATGAAACCGGTAAAAACTCAGTTAAACCTTGAATTACTCCAAGAATAATAGCTTCTAAAATACCCATACTTATTTTTTAGGAGATGCTAAAATCGCATAAATTTCAATTGCCAGACCAATAATTACTAAAGTTGGTGCCAAACGAATGCGTTGCCAATTATAGATTTCCTTATTAAATACTGCGGGATTATCACTTCCACCTCCAGACATAAAGATAAATCCTGCTGCTATAAAAAAAATTCCTAGTAGCATATAAGTATAGTTCTTCTTTCCAAAAATAAATGCTGGTTTTTGAATGTTTTCGTCTTTCATATTTTAATAATAAAGTTCGTCTGTTTGTAAGTTCAAAAAACGTTGTGTTGCAAAAAAGGTGCTTAGCCAAGTAATTATAAAAGCAGCTGCTAAGACACCACCAATTAAATAGCTCAAAGAAATGTAATCTTTTAGCAAACCTAAACTTGGTGCAAATTTATCTAAATAATAGATAACAACGCCCAAAGCTATTGATGCTAAAAATGCCCCAATAAGGCCTAGTTTTATCCCTTGCCAAATAAATGGTCTTCTTATAAAACTTTTAGTAGCTCCTACCATTTGCATGGTTTTTATATTAAATCTTTTTGAATAAATTGACAAACGAATAGAACTGTTAATCAAAATAATCGCGACCAAACCAAAAAAGCCACTTAATACTAATAACCAAAAACTAATTCTTTGAATGTTATTTGTGAGTAAGTTTATTAAAATTTTATCGTAGGAGACATCCGCAACAAATGCGTTTTTAAGAAACCGAATTTCTATTTTTTGCATTTTTTCTGGAGTTATAAAATCCGCTTTCAAAAAGATATCAATTTGATTTTTTAAAGGATTGTCTCCCAAAAAAGTTAAAAAATCTTCTCCTATTTCATTGCTAAACTCTCTTGCTGCCTGATTTTTAGAGGTGTAAATAACTCTTTTTGTAAATTCCTCTTCCGCCAGGGAAGCTTTAAAACTATTAATTTGGTTTGTGCTTACTTTATCCTTTAAATACAACGTAACAACTACTTTTTCTTTCACCCTATTAGCAACTGCCTTAGATTTTAAAAGTACTAAACCCAAAACACCAACCATAAATAATACCAAAGCGATACTAATTACAACGGATATGTAAGAGGATGCTAAGCGTCTTTTTTGGTAAGATTCAAATTTTGAAGGCATTCAAGGTACGTTTTAAAACGCTGGCAAGATAATAATTAGTCTGCAGTTGACAGTGTTTTTACTTATCCTATTTCTTGACATAATTCAATTAAAACGCCGTTTGTAGTTTTTGGATGTAAAAAAACTACTAATTTATTATCTGCACCTTTTTTAGGAGTTTCATTTAGAACCACAAAACCTGCTGTTTTAAGCCTTTCTATTTCCGCTTTAATATCTGCAACTGCAAATGCGATATGATGCACTCCTTCGCCTTTTTTGTCAATGAATTTTGCAATCGGACTTTGAGGATTTAGAGCTTGCAATAATTCTATCTTATTTGGGCCACTTTTAAAAAAAGAGGTTTTTACCCCTTCAGACGCCACCTCTTCCTCTTTATAATGAACTGTGCCAAAAAGTGCTGCAAATATCTTATTTGATACCTCAAGATCTTTTACGGCAATCCCAATGTGTTCTATTTTTTCCATCTATTAAGAATTTTATTTTGCAATAATAGTGATATTATCTAGTTCATACGTTCCATCGAAATCTTCATTTCCATTTCCTGTATATTTAAAAGCAATATAAACAGTGCCAGAATAGTTAGTTAAAGCAACAAATGTTGAGTTTTTAAAACTATTAAAATCGTCGTTGTTGGCAGCTATTCTTGCGGGTAAAGCAACCCAATTTGATGCTGTAATCATTGCTATAGTCCCTTCCCAATTTTCAGAAATTAAAACTTCTAAAGTACTTCCGTCTGCAAAAGAAGTAGAAGTTTCAAAAGATAAATATTCCTCTGTAGTGGTGTCTAAATTTACCCCTTCAGTAATTAACCAAGAAATTGTGCTTTCATCACCAGATCTAAAAGAACCGATTCTTGTTGCTTTACTCAAAGAATTAGCGTCCTCATAAGCTCTCCATTTTTTAGAACCCACTTCGCTATAATTTGTCCAATTTGGTATGTTTATCTCGCCAGAAGTTTCCTCAAAATCTTCGTGTAAAAGGATTGTCAAAAAATCTCCAACTGCTAAAGGTGTGCATCTTGTACCTTCCATATCCACATCATTTACCGAATTTAAAACCAAAACAGTGAAATCTCCCCCAAAATCCTTAGAAACAACTGCATGAATACTTCCACCGCCATCTGGTAAGGCGTTGTGTGCAAAACTTGCAAAAGAGCTTGTTTCTAAAAAAGTAGAGACCAAACTAGGGCCTTCACAGGTTTCAATTTTACGTTTGGTATCAAAATCTTCTGAAGGATTTACAAATGTTTTTCCTGACAACTCTTGCGAGAAAGAAGCATTTTCTATCCGCACAAAAGTTCCAATGTTCGCAACATTCTCTAAACCACCAAGCGTTATCGTTTTAGGAATAATTACTTCGGTAACTGGAGCTCTAAATAGATACTTTTCTATTTGATTTTGAGTGATGCTTTCTACCTCTCTATTGTCTGTTAATTTTATTTTACCCCCAATAGCAGTGACACCATCTCCAGAATTTGTTTCTCCAATGTAAAGATTTTTAAGTCGGATATATACTTCACGACCGAAGTTAAATGTGTTGTAACTATTGGTTAAGTTAATGACCACTTTGATTCCTGCTGTTGGGTTTTCGGGTGCATCTTGCATGTAAAATTCTCTAAAATAATTGCCTTTTGCGTCAGAAGAAATCACATATCCTTTTACCACAATATCTGAAACTATTTTTACAGGATCTGTGCCAGAATTGTACAAATTTTTTAACTCTTTTATCGATTTTAATTCTAACTGATTGTTTTGAATGCTGTCTATTATTGCCTCTAATTTTATATTTTCTTCCGCTCCTAAGTTTTGCGGTATTGAAAAATCACCGTCTTCTACACAAGCGCTAAAAAACAGACTCACCGCGAAAGCAAACAGGAAACTATTTAATTTATTTTTTTTCATTTTAATTTATTTTTAGAAACTTATGCTCGCATTTAAAAAATACGTTGTGCCCCTTCCATACCAATATTTATTTCCAAATACAGGTTTTTCTAAAGCTTTGTCTATTCTTAATTCATTGTAATTTGCGTTTCTACCTTGTTCAAATCCACCAGATTTATACGCTGTATTTAGTAAGTTATTTATGGTTACAAATACGCTAATGTAATTCCCATCTAACTTCCAAGACTTACCTCCAACAAGATTTACAACCTTATAATTATTAAATTTTTCTTGCTGTAATAATTCTTGTGCAAGGTTTATATCATAGTCTGGAAATGTTAAACCGTCTGCATCGGCATAGAAATTACTCGATCTTGTTAAAGGTGCAATGTCTATAAATGTGTTGCTAAAGAAATTTGTTGTCGCACCAACCCACCAATAATTTGGGTCTCTGTATTCAAAACCAACAGAATATGCTTGGTGCGGTCCTGCAGAAATTTTATAATTTTTTAAGTTGGATGTATAATCTCCTGAGCGACCATTTTTATCAAAAATACCCTGATCTGTAACATCAGAAGTAAGATATAAATCAGGATTATTCGCATAGATAAAATGACCAAATGCAGCTGCTCCTTTTAATTTTATTGTTGCTGTAACTTGTGCTTCTAAACCCAGTTCTAAACCTACCTGTTTCTTCTCAATACCCGATAAAATTTCCTGAACAAAAGCCGTATTATCTCCCCCAACTCCATCCGCAAAATAAAAGGAAATTTCTGTCGCCTCTTTAATTGATGTATAGTATCCGGTTAGCCTAGAAGTTATTATCGGACTTCTTCTAATATAACTAGCATCTAGAGAAAACACCCTTTCACTCTGTAAATTTTCAACAATATTATTGTTTTCTCGAGAATTAGAGAAAGAGTTTCTAAGTGTTGGGGCTTGTGTTAAATAGCCAACATTTGCATCTATTAAATTACGCCCATTAATCTTATAGGTTCCACCTGCTTTTACACCATAATTTGTAAAACTTAATGCATCTGAAAGTCCTAAAGAAGTGTTTTCAAAACGCCCATTTTGGAACAAACCTTCTCTTTGATTCCTGCTTATAGACATATTTATAGCTGCAAAAAAATCTACTTTATTGTATTTAAATTGTGCTTGAACAAAAGCATTCATAAACTCTGAATGTAGGTTAAAGTTGTATCTAAATTTGTCCCCAACAGCAACTACTCTATTTGGATTTGCAATATCGTTTTGCCTCTGTGTTGCTGTATCTGCGAAATTATTGATGTCTAAATAGCCAATTCCACCCAACAAATCAATCACTTCAGCAAAGTTTTGAGACTGTAATCGTTTGTATTCCAATTTTCCATTTATAGAAATGTGATTATTTAAATCTGTATTGTAAATGGTGTTTATGGTTACTTGTTTATCGTTATTTCTATCTTCATACAAAACATATGCATTGTTTAAACCAACACTTGCATTGGTTGTATTTGCATCAAAAACACGGTTCCAATCTAATTGTCCGTTATCTACAAATTTTTCTTGTGACGTGTACGCTCCAGATACATCATTATTCCTTAAAAAGTAACTTGGTAAGGTTTGGTAATAGGTAGGGCTTGGATTTGAACCTCCATTAAAATCTAAACGACTATTTCCTATTTTTCCAAACTGATAAGATACGTTTGTTTGTAATCTCGTGTTTTTTGAAATGCCCCAATAATGACTTAGCATTAAAATAGGTTCTACCACTTCTTTTATTCTAGAGTTCAGTTTTTTTCCGTTTAAATTCCCCCAATATTCATTGTATTCAATTCCTTTTAAATCGAAAACCTCTTGGGTATTCGGAGAAGACTTCCCTCTTCTGTTGGGTGTAAAGATTCCTGTGAAATTTAGACTGTGAATTTTGTTAATTTTCTTTTCTATAGATGTAAATAATGAATATGCATTGTAAGAAGTACCGTCATTAAAACCCTCATTTCCTGCTCTTCTACTTCCAGAAAATGTCATTGCCCAACCATTTTTAGAAATACCTGTAGTGTGGGTTGCCATCACTCTGTGCTCGTAACTTCTATTCGAGGAAGAGTAGGAGATTCTTGTTCCTGGTCTTTGCTGCGAAGCTCTAGTATTCATATTTGTAGATCCAAGCGTACCTCCAAAAGTGAAATTAGAGGGCGCTAAACCATTGCTAAATTCTTGATTTCTTAAAACATCATTTAATCCGCCCCAATTACTCCATTGCGCTCTACCATCGTAGATTTTATTCATTTCGATTCCATTAATCAAAACTTTACCATTTCCAGAATCCAACCCTTTAATTCTAAAAAAAGAGGAACTGAACTCAAAAGCAGCAGTTCTTAGGAAAATATCTTTTGAGGCTTGTAAAAGTCCAGAAATATTATCTGCTGAGCTAGTATCCGTATTTAGCTGGTCATCTGTAATTGTAATAATACTTAAATCTTGTTCCTCTGTAATATCTTCGAATAACAAAATTGTTCCGAGATCTATCGTGCTTTTAGAAAGTACTATCGGAAAATTTTGAGATTCAAATCCATTAAATATAATTTCTATAATGTACTTCCCATTTGCAAGATCTGCAATCTTAAAGACTCCGTTAATAGTTGTTCTAGCAGTAACAATTGTGTTTTTAACACGCACTAAAACATTTGATATTGGTTTTTTAGAATTGTTATCTACAACAATTCCTTTCACAATATTTTGTGCATTTACTGTTCTAAAAAGGAATAGAAACAGCACTATGAATACAAGAGCTTTATTCATAACTTATTCTTTTTCAATTTACTAGCATAGTAAAGCTACTGTTTTTTAATTAAAAAAAGAACAAAAATTATATATTTTATTTTTCATTACTGCCTTTTATTCTTTAAATTAGTAACTTAAAAAAAGAAAATGAGCAAGAAAATTATGCTATTCTTAATTCTTATTTGTACTATTTGTACAACGTATTGTCAAGAAAAAAAATACAGCATTAGGACCATTGCTTTTTACAATCTTGAAAACTTATTTGATACAATAAACGATCCTTCTGTAAACGATGAAGCCAGCCCAATAATGGAGCTAAAATTTAATAGATCTGAGGTATATTGGGACAAGATTGATAAACTGGCAAGTACCATTGCACAAATAGGATTGGACAAAGCAAAAACAAGCCCTGCGATTATAGGTGTTTCTGAAGTTGAAAACCGGAGTGTTTTAGAGGATTTAATAAAATCGAAATATTTAGCACAAAAACAGTACGGAATTATACATTACGATTCTCCGGACAAAAGAGGAATTGACGTGGCCTTGTTGTATCAAAAAAAATATTTTAAACCCATATTTCACGAAGTATTTAATCCGAATATTTATAGAGACAACAGAAAAGTATTTACCAGGGACCAATTATTAGTTGCTGGCTATTTAGATGATGAATTAATTCATCTAATAGTAAATCATTGGCCGTCTAGAAGTGGTGGCGAAGCAAAAAGCAGACCATTGCGCGAAAAAGCGGCGTATCAAAATGTGAAAATCATTCAAAAAATTAGAAAAAAAGACGCAGGTGCTAAAATTATAACGATGGGAGATTTTAATGATGATCCTATAAACTCTAGTTTTAAGAACATTTTAAAAACAAAAAGGAAAAAGAAAAATGTTGGAGAAAACGACATTTACAATCCGTATGAAAATTTGCATAGAAAAGGATTTAACACTTTAGCCTACAGAGATAATTTAAATCTTTTTGATATGATTTTAATTTCATCACCTTTATTAGATAAAGGAGAAAAGGATTTTTCTACCTATAAAATGTATAAGGCTATGATTTTTAATAAACGGTTTTTAAGTGATACAAAAGGGAAATACAAAGGCTATCCTTTTCGAAGTTTTTCGAATGGTGGTTATACTGGCGGGTACTCAGATCATTACCCTGTGTATCTATATTTGATTAAAGAGATAAAATAAATACTGCAAATAACAACGTACAAGACTTATTGGTTGTTCTAAATTGACCAATGATATTTACTAATATATATGCAGTCGTGATCGAGCAACATCATGATATCAAAAGGAAAGAAAACTTTATATTTAGTTTGAGGAGAACCTTAGACATTCAAAATTTTCCCTTTACAGATCATAACACAAAGTAATCCTTTTAATTAAAAAAGCCATTTGAACTTTCGTCCAAACAGCCTTTCCTACTAATCCTCATTCAAATAATTTTATTCTAAATTGTTTTCTCCTGCATTGGGGTTGTAGACATAATTAAAGGTATAGTATCTTCCGTTTGCTGGATTGGAAGCGTCATTATCTTTGTAATAACTTATAATTTCTATTTTTGCATAATGCCCATCATTTGTTTTTACAACAATTACCTTCCCCGCAATTGGGCTAATTTGATTTGTTTGTCGGTTGTACGTATACCAACCATTTCCACTTCCTTTCGTTAAGGCATAAGTGCCTGCTGCATCTTGTTTAAAAGCAGCAGCTGCCGGAGCCTCAGAAATACTTCCAAAAGTTCCCGTTTCTAGAGCTAATGCTCCGGTTCCTGTTCTTGCTGGCTCATCTGTTAAGCCAATAGCCGATCCTCCATTTACAATAATAGAAGTGCCTCTTAACGCAATGTCCCAACTATCGTCAGAAACTACAGTTCCTGTCTTTAAACTAAATTTTGTAAAACTTCCAGCTTCTGAAGGCGGATTTACACTATAATCTGTAGTTACTGGAGCATAAATATTTGTTACTGTTTTAGCCGCTACTGGTTCTAAAGTTGGATCGTCATTGCTGTCACAAGAAGTTACTACCATCGCTATAAAAGCGATTACTAAAATTGACTTTAAATTTCTCATAGTTCTGAATTAAATTGATTTATGTATTTATTTTTATATTATAAATTAAAACGCACTCTTGTATAGAAACTCCTTCCTAAAAATAAAACTGCATCATTATTCTGAAAATTGTTTTTATTTTCTAATCCTTTTTCATTACATATATTATCTACCCCAAATTGTAGGTTCATTATTTTAAAAAAGGTCTTTTGAATTGCAACATTTATTTGCGTATTTCCTGCAACAAAATCATCATAAACGTCTATAATATTCTGACTATTATTGGTATCAAATAATGCATATTTACTTCTATAAATAGCTCTAATATTTGCCGAAAAATTATGTTCTAAATTCTCATAAAAAAGTTTTGCATTTGCCGTATGTCTAGACCTATTGGATAGCCCAAAATAATCGTCTTTTGTCAAGATTTCGGATGGAGAATTTGGCCTTCTTCTAAAGAAAATAGTACCAGATTCAATCTTTCGAATATCTTCTTTATCTTTCGCTTCTAAATATTGATACCCGCCAATAAAACGAATATTATCTGAGAATTTATAATTGACATCAAACTCGACTCCCTGCGTAAAAACCTGATCTCTATTTTCATAATAAAAAACAGCTGTTGTTGAACTTAAATCTGGCAAACCTCCCGGAAGTGCAACTGTATTTATCAAATCATTGATATCGTTTCTAAAAACATTGACACTAATTTTTAAGTTAGCAAGAGGTTTTAGTTCAAATCCGAAATTATAACCAATTGCATTTTCTGGTTTTAAATCTTTTGAGGTTGCTTGTACATTTAACTCACTTCCATATAAATTATGCAAAGTTCTAGTTCCTAAAACCACATAACCACCAGCAGAATTATTAAAATTAAAAAATAATTGTCTAAAATCTGGTGCTTTAAAGCCGTACCCTATAGAAGCTTTCACTTTTAACCAATCGTTCATTTTATAGGAGGATGCAATTTTAGGACTAAAAGCAGATTTGTACTTATTATGCCTGTCAAATCTTGCTCCAACGACAGTATTCATGCTTTCTATTGGTTGAAAATCATATTGAGCAAAAATATATTTTGAATTAAAGGTTTCTTTATTTTCGAAAAATGTTCTGTCTAAAGCGTCAAAATTTATTCCTATTCCACTTGTAAAAGTGCTATTTTTAAAATTGGCAGTTGCTCTAATTTCTGGTCTTAATAACGTCTGATTGAATACAGCTAGTTCTCCATTAAATTGACTTTCAGTTTTAAACTTGGTTGCATAAAATGTATGCTCAAAATTCCAAGTATTACTTATTTTATGATGCAATTCTAAGTTTGAGTTCCAATCTCTTTGAAGATTGCTTTCTCCTTGTTCTTCATAAAAGTATCTTTGCGAAATGAGCAGTTTTAATTGGCTAGAAAAATCATAGGTTAACTTTAAATTTCCTGCATAGTTTTGATGTGCTTCTGTGGTTTTGAATTCCGTTTCTGGACTCAAATCAAATCCATCACTGGAATTACGATTTATTCCCGCAACTAAACCAAACTTCTCTTTTCGATATAAGAAATTTGTGTTTAAATCTAATTCATTTCTTGACCCAACCCTTGTGAAATAACTTACGTCTCCTTTTAAAGTATTCTTTTTTAATTTTTCTGTAATGATATTTATAACACCACCTAAAGCTTCAGAACCATACAAAGAAGAAGAAGGTCCTTTCACAATTTCTATTTGTTTAATGTTATTTACTGTAATTCTATTCAAGTCTAAATTCCCAGAACTTCTACCTATTAAAGGTACCCCATCAATCATAATCATTACATAGGCTGCAGACAAACCTTGCATTTGAATACCTGTAAAGCCGCTTTGATCGGTTACAAAGTTAATT
>ENA-ORXF01002055-ORXF01002055.1-marine-metagenome-genome-assembly--contig:-NODE-2055-length-12323-cov-9.902907_pt1 | contig 12323 bp, 9 predicted proteins | sample MGYA00237864_ERZ511476 | MGnify/ENA primary metagenome ERZ511476 (study PRJEB26306, sample SAMN06343908) | marine metagenome | isolation source: coastal waters | place: Atlantic Ocean: West Antarctic... | reverse complement strand
AATTCCATTTTCAATTTTAAAAATAGGGGTTCCAGCTTTAGTTATACTTTTTATTTTATTTTCTAGATATGATATTTTTTCTACAGCTTCTCTTTATGATCGACTTTACCTTTGGGGAAACAACATTGATGTTGATTATAATGCACTATTTGGTGGTCAGATAGGAAACGTAGGCGGAGGAGCAAGGGGCGAGGGTTTTATTGAAACAATAGATAGCTATTGGCTTTTTTTGTTATTTTCTTCAGGATTAGTAGGAATCATTCTTTTTATATTCTTTATCTATGAAAAGAGTAAGAAAACAAATAAATTCATGTTCATATTAATTTCATTTTTTTTAGCTGGTTTTTTAGTTAGTTTAACGCAAAGCATCGTTTTTTTAGTTTTATTTCCAATGTTATTTATCCGAATAAAAGAAAATACTTTAGAATTATAAACGAATGATACTAACTAAAAACTTCAATAAGGCTTTTCTCCTATTAACCTACTTAATAGGGTGTTTTCCAATACTTACTTTTGGAATGAGAAGTGTTACAACGATTGTTTGGAGTATTCTAGGCGTTTTTATTTTCTTTAGAAAACAAGAAGATTACAAGTTGACAAAAGATATTTGGATATTTGTTTTACCTTTTCTAATATTAGCCTTTTCTCTAACGTATTCTGCAAATCTTCAGTTTGGTATTGCAATTTTAATTAAAATGATTTCTGTCATAATATTCCCATTTATTTTTTACTTGAACAGTGATTTTTTTACAAAAAAACAGATTTCTAAAATTATCTATTTTTTTGTTTTTTCTGTTTTCATTATCATTATTTATCAATTTATACAAGTAGGTTTAAATTATACTTTCATTACAGATAATATTACTTTACAAGAAATAAAATCCAATGGATTTTTTGCTTTAAATGAGATTAGTGAAGAGAAAATTAGTCAAATAAAATTGAGAAGATTTAGAAATTTTATTATTAAAATTTCTAATACTCATACTACTTATCAAGGTTTATGGATTAGTTTTTCTGTTTTTTTTCTTGCTTCAAAATTAAAGAAAGCTAAAAGAAAATTATTTTTATTAGGAATTGTATTACTAATAGCTCTGCTGTCAATTTGGTTTTATATGATTTCAGTTAGAATAGCATTTCTAGCTTTTATCGTATCAATTGTAGTTTATATATTTATATTTTCAGAGTTTTCTAAAAGAAAAAAAATACTAATAAGTGTTTTGTTTTCAGGTATTTTTCTGACCCTTTTAATGTTTGAAAACCCATTTTCGATAAGAGTTAAAGAGTATTACAAAACAGGATTTTCTCTCCTAGAAAAAAAATCTAAAGCAACCGAATTTAATTCATCCAACGTAAGGAATGGAATTTATTATTGTGACTTTAAACTAATACAGGAATCACCATTATTTGGAGTTGGAGTTGGTGATGTTCAAGATAAATTAAATGGATGCTTCAGGGATAATTTGGGTTCAAAAATATACAATTGGCATACTTTTAATTCACACAATCAATACATGTTTTTTTGGATTAGCTCAGGGGTATTAGGTTTAATGTCATTTATGTTTTTAATTTTTAAAGTCTTTATGTTTTCATTGAAAGAAAAAAACAAGTTTCTGTTTTTTATAACTCTTTTAATAGCCATATTTTTTTTAACTGAAAACCTTCTTGAAAGATCAGATGGTTTGATTTTTTATAGTTTTTTTACAGGAGTACTTTACTTTAATAGTTTAAAGGAGTAGTTTAAATTAGTTCTTTATGAATAATTGACGATAACTTATTAGCTGATTTATCCCAACTAAAACGCTTTATATTTTGAAATCCTTTGATTCTTAGATCTTCTCTAACTTTTTTATTTTCTATTAATAATGTTAGTTTTCTTTTTATACTCTCAATTGAAAATGGATCACAATATTCAACAGAATCCTTATAAATTTCTGGCAAAGATGTAGAGTTCGCTACTATGCAAGGACAACCGCAAGCTTGAGCTTCTAGCGGAGGCATTCCAAAACCTTCAAATAGTGAAGCATAAATAAAAATAGACGCTGTATTATATAGTTTTAATAAGGCATCATCTTCTAAATAGCCAGTAAAAATTATGTTTTTATTGTCATGATTTTTATTAAAATTAATATCAGAAAATGACTTCGATTTTGCCCCTACAAAAATAAGTTTATAATCTGTGTTTATTTGCAGGAAGGCATTGATTAATCTGTTGAAATTTTTTCTAGGATCTATAGAGGAAACGGCAAGTATAATTTTATCTCTTTTTAAATTTAAATCTTTAAAAACATTAGTTTGTGCTGCATACACAACTTCTATATTTGGAATTTTAAAATTATCTTGAATATCTTTTTTAACGTAATTACTAACCGTTATAACTTTAACAGCGTTTTTAGCGGAAATTGGCACAAAAAAATTGTATGTTTTTTGAAAAAGAAAAGAAAAAGTTTCGGGAAAATATTTAAAAGCTAAATCGTGTATATAGGTTATTTTATTGCTATAAAATATAGGCCCAATTCCTCCAAAATTAATAAGAATGGGATTTTTCTTTTTTCTCAAAAAATTAACTAAATCAATTTGTTCCCATAAATGTCCTTTAAAGTTCCCAAATTGTTCTATTTTATATTCTTTTATTTTTTTTATATTAAGGATATGACCTCTGGGAGCAACGAATATTATTTTTTCCCCTATCATATATTTTGGAAGGTGATTACAAAGTTCAATGGCATATCTTTGAACACCAGTAGTCTTTTGAGTCAGAAAACGAGCATTAATAACAACAATCATTTGTATAATAATTTTATCAAAAATAGCTTTTCTGGTTTGAAATAAAAAGTAAACGTTTTAAATTACTGAATTTAATTTAAAAATTTTTGTGTTATTTTTTAACTAATTAATTATTTTAGAGAAGAGGTAAAATATTTAGAGCATAAATTCGTTAATTCTTTTAGAACTCCTATTTTTGAAATTAATTTTCTTAAAAAATAAAGGTTTAACATTAAATGAAAGTTGCAATAATTCATTACTGGTTCATTACAAGAAGAGGGGGTGAGAAAGTCGTAGAATCAATTTTAAAATTATACCCTAATGCAGACATATATACCTTGTTTTACGATAAAGGTACTTACGGAGATTGGTTAAATAACAATAAAGTTTATTCTTCTAGGCTTAATAATAAGTTTTTTAGAAAGTATTATCAAAAGATATTTCCCTTATACCCTTTCGCAGTAAAGTCAATGAAACTAAGAGAGAAGTATGATTTAATAATTTCATCAGAATCTGGTCCAATCAAAGGGATAAAAATTGAGTACCCAACAACTCACATTTGTTATATTCATACACCTATGAGGTATTGTTGGGGTTTTACAGAGGAGTATTTAGCTTCTATAAATTTTTTTTTACGACCAATAGCTAGCTATTTCTTTAAAAAATTAAAAAATTGGGATAAAACTACTATTGATAACGTAGATTTTTATATCGCTAATTCTAAGAATGTGGCTCGTAGAGTGAAAAAATTTTACAATAGAGATTCAGATGTTATCTATCCTCCTATAGCATCTAATTTATTTGCAAAAAAAACAGACTCAAATAAAGAGAAGTCGTATTTTTTGAGTTTTGGAGCAATAACACCCTATAAAAAAATAGATCTGTTAGTTGATTGTTTCAATATAAGCGGGAAAAAATTGATTATAATAGGAGATGGTTCTGAAAAAAAAAAATTACAAAAAAGAGCTAAAGACAATATAGAGTTTAAGGGTTTTTTAAAAGCATCTGAGTTAGATTTTTATGTAAAAGAATCAAAAGCTTTATTGTTTCCTGGTGAAGAGGATTTTGGGATGATTCCTTTGGAAGTCATGGCATATGGAATTCCCGTTATTGCTTTTAAAAAAGGTGGGGCTTTAGAAACGGTAGTAGAGAATAGAGATGATATTTCAAAATCATCTGGAATTTTTTTTGAAAGGCAAAGCTCAAGTTCATTGCAAAGAGCTATTGAATATTTTCTTACAGTAGAAGATAGTTTTGATTCTCTTTGGATACGAAAACACGCTCAAAATTTTGAAGAAAGTAAGTTTTTAAATAAATTTAGCGAAAAGGTAAATCAATATATAGATAAGAAATAAATTGCAAAAAAGATACTCCTATTTAATAAGACCATTACAGATAATTATAGATGTTTTTATCATAAATATTATTGTTTATTTTATTTATGATACACAATATTTTAATATTTATTTTCTCTCTTACATCACACTTTTTTGGTTGATCACTTCTTATTTTTTCGGCTTTTACAAAGTATATAGATACAGTGGATTTCTTCGGTTATTCACATTAATCAGCAAACAATTCTTAATATTTATATTAGGTTATTTTGCATATTTCGGTATTTTTAGAGAAGGAGAGGTTGTAAACAACCAGCTTTTAATTTTAATGTCTATTACCATAAGTATCTCTGTAATGAAATTTTTATGGCTATTATTTCTGAAGAGGTATAGAGCATTAGGAAATAACTTTAGAACAACTGTTTTTGTTGGCCTTGACGAGTCGTCTAAAAATATGATCAAACTATTTGAAAGTAAATCTAATTTAGGTTACAAATACCTGGGTTTTTTCTCTCATAAAATTTATAATAATAAAGATTATTTAGGAAGTGTTGAAAGTGTTTTTGAATTTGTAATGCAAAATAAGGTAGATGAGATTTATTGTTCACTTGCTATTTTAAGTAAAGAAGAAGTCAAAAAAATAAATAAGTTTGCTATTGATAAAAACATCGTTTTAAAACTAATTCCAAATGCTATAGAGTTGTCTAGTAAAAACCAAAGTATAGAATACTATGACGACGCTTTAATGGTTTTAAATGTTAATAAACTTCCTTTTGATTTTGCAGAGAATTTTTATGTCAAAAGGTTTTTCGATATTTTATTCTCAATTTTTGTTTGCGTTTTTATTCTTTCTTGGTTAATGCCAATTCTTTGGGTATTAGTTAAACTGGAATCAAAAGGACCTTTGGTTTTTAAACAGGTTAGGGAAGGCATTAATGGTAAAGAGTTTATTTGTTACAAGTTTCGGTCAATGAGGGCTAATAATTTATCTGGCAGAGTGCACGCAACACTAAATGATAAAAGAGTTACTCGAATAGGCTCATTTTTAAGAAAAACGAGTATGGATGAGTTGCCTCAATTTTTGAATGTACTTTTTGGAGATATGAGCGTGGTTGGGCCAAGACCACATTTAGAAAGCTTATCTTTAGAATACCAAAAAGATGTAGATGATTACCTTAAAAGGCATATTGTAAAGCCTGGTATTACGGGGTTGGCTCAAGTAAGCGGATACAGAGGTGAAATACAACGAAAGTCAGATATTAAAAATAGAATTCGACTAGATATTTTTTATATAGAAAATTGGTCGTTTCTATTGGATATTAAAATAATTATAAAAACTATTTTAAATGTTTTTACGGGTGAAGAAAAAGCATATTAATGAATAAAAAATTCCAAATAACCGCTTCAATTGTCCTCTACAGGGAAAATATTTCTGTCTTAAAAGAAACAATCGCATGTTTTTTAGAAACACCAATTTCAAAGCAACTTTTTTTAGTTGATAATAGTCCAACAGACATCTTAAGAAATGCATTCAATTATCCAGAAGTAGTCTATATTTTTGTTGGTAAAAATAGAGGTTTCGGTGCGGGCCATAACCTAGTCTTAAATCAGGTTAACTCAAATTTTCATTTAATTTTAAATCCAGATATTACTTTTTCTTCTGAGGTAATCATAGATTTGATTAAAGTGATAGATGCTGCACCTGAAGTTTCTTTTGTAACGCCCAAAGTATTGTATCCGAGTAAAGAAATACAAAATGTTTGTAGAAAGCATCCAACTTTTTTTGACCTGATAAATAGAAGATTGAAAGTTTTAAGAAATGGAATCAAAAATAATACGTATTCAAACCAAGATCTAGAAAAGTTATTTTATCCAGATTTTATTCATGGTTGTTTTATGCTTTTTAAAACAGCGGATCTCCAAATGTTAAAGGGTTTCGATGAACGCTATTTTTTATATATGGAGGATGCAGATATTTGTAGAAAAATAGACAGTATTGGAAAAAAGAAACTGTATTATCCCAATGTTAAAATTACACATCAACATCGAAGAGGCTCTTCAAAAAGTTTAAAACTGTTTTTTTATCACCTTTCTTCTGCAATTAAATATTTTTTAAAGTGGGGAATTTAGTTTCCTGAATTATTTAAAATATATTTGCATTAACAACACAATACAACTCAAATGAATATTCTTATTTTAGGTTCTGGAGGTAGAGAACACGCTTTTGCATTGAAATTAAATGAAAGTAATAAAGTAACAAAGCTTTTTGTTGCTCCAGGAAATGCTGGGACAGATAAAATAGCTATCAATATCAATATTGATCTTACCGATTTTGAAGCAGTGAAAAAGACGGTTTTAGAAAATGATATTAAAATGGTAGTTGTAGGCCCAGAGGTGCCTTTGGTAGACGGTGTTCATGATTTCTTTTTGGCGGATAATGAGTTGAAAAACATTCCTGTTATTGGGCCTAAAAAAGATGGTGCATTGCTAGAAGGTAGTAAAGATTTTTCAAAACAGTTTATGCAAAAGCATGGTGTTCCAACCGCAAAATATCAATCATTTACAAAAGAGACTTTAAAAGATGGATGTACTTTTCTAGAAACCTTAGAAGCCCCCTATGTTTTAAAAGCCGATGGCTTAGCTGCTGGAAAAGGAGTTTTAATTTTAAACTCTTTAGAAGAAGCAAAAACCGAATTAGAAGACATGGTTTCTAATGAGAAATTTGGAAAAGCGTCCACGACGGTTGTAATTGAAGAATTTTTAAAAGGTATAGAATTGTCTGTTTTTGTTTTAACAGACGGTAAAAGCTATAAAATATTGCCTTCAGCAAAAGATTACAAAAGAATTGGTGAAGGAGATGCTGGTTTAAATACGGGTGGTATGGGTGCAATCTCTCCAGTGCCTTTTGCAGACGAAGCTTTTTTAAATAAAGTGGAAGAACTAGTGGTAAAACCAACTATTACAGGTTTGCAATTAGACGGAATTGATTACAGAGGTTTTATCTTTATTGGATTGATGAATGATAATGGAAATCCTTCTGTGGTTGAATATAATGTAAGAATGGGAGATCCCGAAACGGAAGTTGTATTGCCAAGAATTGAATCTGATTTATTTGACCTGTTTGAAGGTGTCGCGCATCAAAATTTACAGGAAAAATCTTTTTCTGTAACAGATAAAACGGCTACAACAGTTATGTTAGTATCTGGTGGATACCCAGAAGCATATGAAAAGAACAAAGAAATTATAGGTTCCGAAAATGTTGATGAATCTATTGTTTTTCATGCAGGAACGAAAATGGTAGATTCTAAAGTAGTTACAAATGGTGGCAGAGTTATGGCAGTAACTTCCTTTGGAAATACAATTGAAGAAGCTTTAGAAAAAAGTTATAGAAGCATTGATAAAATTCATTTCGAAAAGATGAACTATAGAAAAGATATTGGTTTTGATGTAATCTAAAGGAGAGAAAAATAATTGTTTTATTGTTAAACTACTCCCTGACTATGCTTCTAGTTGCTCATTAATTGCAAATGAAATGCAAGAAGAAAGTTTTACTTCAGAAAATAAAATACTACCGAAAATGACACGGTCTTTAAATCAATTCAAACTGATTTATATTTACTTCGCTTTTTTCATCGTAAAAGAAAATTCTGATCCTGTGCCATACTTGCTTTGTATTAGAACGGTTTGGTTATGCGCTTCGACAATATGTTTTACAATAGAAAGCCCCAAGCCAGAACCTCCTTGCTCTCTAGACCTACTTTGATCCACTCTATAAAAGCGCTCAAATAAGCGAGGTAAATATTGAGTTTTAATACCTTCTCCATTATCTATTACCCGAATTACATACTTATTTTTACTGTAATCATCTACAGCAGCAATAGTAGTTCCGTTTGGTTTGCCGTATTTAATAGAGTTTACAACAAGGTTAATTAGCACTTGTTCTATCTTTTCAATATCTCCAACAACAAAAACAGGGAATTCATATATTCTATCAAACTTTAGTGTAATATTCCTTTTTTTAGCTTTCATTTCAAACAAATCAAAAACATTTTGAATGATTTCTAAGATATTAAAAACCTCCATGTTTAGTTTTAAACCATCTGTTTCTAATTTGGCAATCATATCCAAATCTTTAGTAACGGCAACCAGCCTTTCTACTCCTTTGTTGGCGCGTTCTAAATATTTTAAACGAATATTCTTGTCATTTATAGCACCTTCAAGAAGCGTAAGTATATACCCTTGAACCGTAAAAAGAGGTGTTTTTAATTCGTGCGCAACATTTCCTAAAAAATCTCTTCGGAAAGAATCTCTTTCTGTTAAACTTTTTATTTCTAAGCTTTTTCCTTCTACATATGTCTGCATGCGTTTAGAAAGTTTGTCTATATCTGTAGTTACAGATTCTTTCCTTAAATCGTCTACATCTAAAATAGAAACATCTTCGTAAATTCTTTTTAATCTTCTGTAAATAAAGTGCTCTGCTCTGTATTGAATGATGAAAAATGAAATAACAAAAAGCACTAGAATACAACTTAATACCGAGCCTACTCCTAAGTTTTTCTCAATAAAAAAATAGGAAATTGTGGCGATGGCTACTGATAATAGCGTTAAATAAATTGCGGACCAAAGTGCATAAGAATATGTTTTTTTAATCTTCATAAAAGCAAATTTATTTATCTGCGTCTAATAATACAAATTTGTAACCGACCCCTTTTACAGTTTTAAAATGGTCATCACCAATTTTTTCTCTTAATTTTCTAATATGAACATCAATGGTTCTGCCACCAACAACAACTTCATTTCCCCAAACGGTATCTAAAATTACTTCCCTTTTAAATACTTTTCCTGGTTTAGAAGTTAATAAAGAGAACAGTTCAAATTCTTTTCTGGGTAGTGATATTCTGTTACCCGCTTTATAAACAACATATTCTTCTCTGTCTATAACAATGTCTCCAATGGTAAAAGTTTCTTCATCTTGTTTTTCAGACTTTAGTCTTCTTAATAAAGACTTTACTTTACTTACCAAAACTTTTGGTTTAATGGGCTTTGTAATGTAGTCATCTGCGCCAGCTTCAAAACCAGCAACTTGCGAGTAATCTTCTCCTCTAGCTGTTAAAAAAGAAATAATTACATTTTCTAAAGAACTTATTTTTCTGATTTTTTCACAGGCTTCAATGCCATCCATTTCTGGCATCATTATATCCAATAAAATTAAATGTGGACTATTTTTTTTAGCAGATTTTATAGCTTCTTGACCATTCGTAGCAGTGAATATTTGATACCCTTCGCCTCTTAGGTTATAACCAATAATTTCTATGATATCAGGCTCATCGTCAACCAATAGAATTTTAATATCGCTTTTATTCATCGTTTTATAAGAATGTGAGCACCAAAAATAAGAATTTAAACCGAAAGAAATAATTTAATGGTGTGCATATTTTTTTAGTTTACAATTGTTTAATGATTAGTTAACAAATCAATAAAATCCTGATATTTAAACTACTAATTAATTAATAACTAGGCAGTAACACTAATTTAATCTTAAAATTACTTTGATTTTAGTTTAGTTTTAGTAATTTGCTTTGAATTAACTACAAAAAATTAGATCATGAAAAAAAATTACATTTTCACTTTATTATTGACATTTTGTTTTAGTGCTTTTTCTTTTGGGCAAGTATTTATTACAGAGCTTGCAGATCCTAATGACAACGCAAACGCAAGATATATTGAATTATATAATTTTGGTGATTCATCGGTGGATTTAAATAACTGGAGAATAGATAAATATACCAATGCTAGTTCAACTGTCTCACAAACATTAACTTTAACAGGTACCATTGCTTCTAAAGGATTTTATATAATAGCTACTGGTCCTACTGATACTGTTGTATTTGATCAATGGAATGTAACCCCAGATCAGTGGGATCCTGGGAGTAATAATGTAGCAGGAGGTAATGGTGATGATAATTTAGAATTATATAACGCGGAAAGTACATTAATTGATCAATTTGGAGTTCCAGGTGAAGATGGAACGAATACAAATCATGAGTTTGAAGACGGAAGAGCTGAGAGAAATGCTAATATTACTGCAGCGAATGCCACTTGGGATGTTAGCGAGTGGACCATTGATAATGATGGTGGTGGTGGAGATGGTGAAGTTGATGTAACCGGTTTTGATCCTGGAGCATGGATTGGTACTGCAACAAGCCCTATTGTTTCTGTCGGTTCTGCAGTTTCGGGCTTAGATTATTTCGAAGGAAATGGGCCTTCATTAGAAAAAACATTTTCGGTTGAAGGAATTAATTTAACAGCAAATGTTGAAGTGAGTGTGCCAGTTGATTTTGAGATTTCTTTAACTTCAGACGGTACTTTTACAAGTTCAGTTGCGCTTACCCAAACCGAAGGCACCTTGGCATCTACTATTGTTTATGTGAGGTTAAAAGCAGGTTTAGGTGTAAATACATATTCTGGAGAGGCTATCACCTCTAGTGCAGGAACAGATGCCAAAACAGTTGCTTTGTCAGGAGAAATTACTGCTGCAGATCCTCAATTTTCTGTCACAGCATTTTTAGATGATTTTAATTATGTGATTAGTGATGCAGTTCCGTCTGCAGAACAAACGTTTGTGGTAGAAGGTTTATTTTTAACGGATAACCTCGCAATTACGGCAACTACAAATTATGAAGTTTCTTTAGCAACAGGTTCAGCCTTTTCGACTTCTGTGACTATTGTTCCTTCTTCTGGTACAGTTGTAGAAACTACAATTTATGCGCGTTTAAAGGCAGGTTTAACTGCCGGTAACTATACGGGAAATATTATAGTATCTTCATCAGAAGTAGCCGATGCAACGATTGAAGTAAATGGAAACGCTTTTGGAGCGGTTACAAATAGCATGGTAATTACTGGAGTTTATGACGGTTCGCTTTCAGGTGGAACTCCAAAAGGTGTTTCAATATTTGTTTTAAAAGACGTTGAAGACTTAAGTTTATTTGGTGTTAGTTCAGTGAGTAATGGTGGTGGTTCTTCCGCAGGAACTGTAGAGTTTTCTTTTCCTGCTGGTTCGGTAACTGCCGGAACCTTTATTTATGTTTCTACAGAAGCGCCTAATTTTACAACATTTTTTGGAATGGCCCCAACATATACATCAGGATCCATGGGTATTAATGGAGATGATGCTATAGAATTGTATGAAAGAGGTCAGATAATAGATGTTTATGGTGATGTTGATAACGATTTTTCAGGAGAAACTTTTGACTATTTAGACGGTTGGGCTTACAGAAAATCTGATACAGGACCAGAAGGCACTACTTTTACTTCTTCAAATTGGACATATAGTGGTGTGGATGGCTTAGAAGGAGGTTCAGACAATTCATCTGCAACTAGTCCGTTTCCAATAGGAACTTACAGTATTGCAGCGGCATCAGTTGAGAGAAACAATGTTTTAGGTTTTACAGCATATCCAAATCCAATTACGAATAGGGAATTTACAGTTTCTTTTAGCAATGCTAGTGTTAAAGAAATTACTATTTATAATGTAATAGGGAAGAAAGTTTTAGCAACTCGTTTTTCTGGGTCTAAAACGACCATAAATGTTTCTTCAATTAGTGAAGGAATTTATATTCTTAAAGTGATGGAAGCAGGCAAAACTGCAACTAAAAAATTAGTAATTAGATAAGATTCTAATTTCTTACAGATTTTAAAAGCTTCGAATTTATTTCGAAGCTTTTTTATTTTCATTATCTTACTTGTTGAAAAAGAAAAATACACTGCTATGAACTTGTCTGTAAAATTAAATGACATCCTTTTTTTAGATATTGAAACAGTGCCTCAAAAAGAAAGCTGGAAAGAACTCTCTAAAGAAATGCAAGCGCTCTACGAAAAGAAAACGCAGTATCAGCGCAAAGAAGAATTTACCGCAGAAGAATTTTATGTTCGTGCAGGCATTTGGGCTGAGTTTGGCAAAATAATCTGTATTTCTGTCGGATATTTTGTGGATGTAGAAGAGCGCAAACAGTTGCGTTTAACTTCTTTCTTTGGTGATGATGAGCACGCGCTGTTAATTGACTTTAAAGCACTGTTAGATACACATTTTGTAAAAAAAAATAATGTCTTGTGTGCTCATAACGGTAAAGAATTCGACTTTCCTTTTATCGCAAGAAGAATGATTGTACACCAAATAGAATTGCCTAAAAAGTTAAATTTATTTGGTAAAAAACCTTGGGAAGTTCC